>Ga0116228_10005247_pt1 | contig 11540 bp, 13 predicted proteins | sample S1TSphfallax_2_FD_89694 | JGI IMG/M metagenome (GOLD analysis project Ga0116228, IMG submission 89694) | Host-associated microbial communities from peat moss isolated from Minnesota, USA - S1T2_Fc - Sphagnum fallax MG | ecosystem: Host-associated > Plants > Peat moss > Unclassified | place...
ATCGAGGCCGTAAGTCACATCCATACCATTACTATTGAGTAAGAGCACACCATGAGCAACTCCTTTCTCCCGGACATCAATGTAATATGGATACGAACCGTATAGGTCCACATTCACATTCACAGCTCCCGCATCAGTTGCAAATAGTGTGGAAGTTTGATTGTGCGGAAGCTTCAAACCGTTGGGCCTTGTACTCTCACCCAACCCAAACAAGCTCGCTGTATTCGGAAGTTGGGTTGAGATTTCCAGGTATTGATCCTTGAACACGATTGCATTGAAAATTGAGGAGGAGGAGGAGGATTCAGCTGCAATGGGTGTGGAATTGAACAAAACTTCGCCATTCGAGATTCGGGTAATTGCAAAACCAAAGGGTTCTTTTGTGTATGTAACGGCTAAAAGATTAGGCCCATTATCTTTAGTAATAGTAGTAGTACTCTCCGCATACACTTTGGGTCGGGGAATCAGGCTGTATGGTACTTCCCACCGCGAGTTTGAGTAATCTGAGATGTAGATATGCACTCGGCTCCCTTCCTCCAACCTGATGAAATTGCCCATTTGTTGCCACACCAGATGATTGAGTTCAAATTTCAGTATGTAACAGATACCACCATGGTACTGAGAAAAACCCAAGAGGAAAACTCAAAATTTCAAACTGAAATCTTCTTCGAGTAACTCAACCAAAAACAGTTCAATCTTAAGCAAAACACACAATTGTGGTAGCAGTTTGAAGATGAGGAGGATAGCCTAGTAGGGAGAGAACAAGTGAGCCTCTACGTTTGTAAAATTTCTTCATCCGGGTTTTGAACTAGCAATTGTTCTAAGCACCCAATTTGTGGAGCTGCATGAGTGTACATTATTGTCTGACCCCAAGTTTCTGTCTGGTTCACCAAAACAACAAATCGCTTGAACAAAATGGGTGTTTCTCTCCTTCTCAAGAAAGTGCCCTAAAAATATACATATACAAAGCTCCATCAAAATCATATCAAAATTTCCAAAATTCTGTGCTAAAAATTTCAAGAATGTACTTGAGCACAACACCGATTTGTGAAGCTGCATGAGAGTAGCTATACAGTGTCCGACCCAAGTGTCTGGTTCATCAAAGCAACAAATCCCTCTAGCAAAATGGGTGTTTCTCTCCTTCTCAAGAAAGTGCAGAAACAAATAAGGAAAATTTCAAAGCTCCATGAAAATCATAAAACAACAAAAGAACTTCTTCTGTACTAAAAAATTCAGGAATGTAATTGAGCACAACACCAATCTGTGAAGCTGCATGAGTGTACATTGTCTGACCCAAGTTTGTGGTTCACCAAAGCAACAAATCCCTCTAGCAAAATGGGTGTTTCCCTCCTTCTCAAGAACGTGCAAAAATTCAAAGCTCCATCAAAATCATAAAACAACAAAAGACATTCTTCTTCTGTACTAAAAATTTCAGGAATGTACTTGAGCACAACACCAATCTGTGAAGCTGCATGAGTGTACATTGTCAGACCCAAGTTTCTGGTTGACCAAAACAACAAATCCATCTAGCCAAATGGGTCTTTGTCTCCTTCTCAAGAAAGTGCAAAAAAATGAAAAAATTCAAAGAATTCAAAGCTCCATGAAAATCGTATCAAAATTTTCCAAAACACAAAAGCAAAATTTTATGTACTAATTTTTTTCTCAGGAATGTAACTTGAGAGCTTCTGACAAGAAGTTCAGAGTTCACAGAGTAAATGAATGGGGTTCAAAGGGGGCATTTGTGAGGGCTCTCTCTCTGTCTCTCTGTCTCTCTGTCTGTACCTGACAATGAAGTGAAGAGGTGTGATGTCAGGACCCAACGTAAGATTGGTAGTGTGTTGAATCAACTCCAGTTCAGCCTCAAATCCTTGTTTGTTGGGATACTCCTGGATGGAGCTCAAGACATAAGTAGCTTCACTCAGTAAGCCCATGAAGGAACAGCCCATCAACAACCCCACCACCACCAGTGCACAGAACTCCACCCTCCTCTCTGCCATAGCAGTAGTACTACTAATACTGAATTCCAGCATTCACAGTAATAACTAATAGCAACACCAACTCTGCATGAAAAAAGGGTCACTGAAGGAGCAGTTGGGGTTTTGTGGTTGTGGATGTAGTAATACATTATATATCTTATATATATATATATTATATATGCCTACTTGATGAGTATTCACTACCATTTACCCTTTTCAACTGAGGAAAAAAAATTCTTACTCAAAAAGAATTGGGAAAACTTTGGCATTTTGGAAAACCATTCTTCCTTTCCTCCTCCTTAATGAAGGAGCAAATTTCAGAAAAATTCAGGTCCATTGTCATATGATGAGAACCTTCCAAAACTTGAGTATTTTGGCCACCCGTGAACAGCCAAGATCCATTTCAGTCATCTGTCAATGATTGAGAACTTCTCTTTTGATCACACACCAATAGAGAATAGGTATTAATTTCAATCGCCCAACAATAGCCAATAGGTATCAATTTCAATTGCCCGCCAAAAGCTGAGATTCATTTTGGTTGCCCACCAACGGTTGAGAATTCCTCTTTTAGTCACTGAACAACAACCAAGATCAATTTCAATTGCTCATCAACAGCAAACAATTTCGCTTTTGATCACCCAACAATGGCCAAGATCAATTTTGATCGCCCACCAACAGCTGAGATCAAGTAAACCCAATTGTTCAAAGTTGAATTCAATATCAATCTTGTCGTCACCAGGCTGGTTATTATCTAGGTGTTCTTTGCCATTAATCTTTCTTCCCAAGTGCAGACATTTTGGGCAAAGTTCAAAAGCCACTTTACACTAAGCCCATTTGTTTTTTAACACACACCCCTTGGTCCATACAAAGTTGCCTACAGAAAAGACTTCTTCTTCCAGAGTCCTTCTGAAAGTTTAGGGTTAAGCACAAGGCCACAGGCTTTACCAAGCATGATGACCTGCTCCAATTCTTTTCCTTTTTCTAAGCCTTATACTTGACAGATACCCATTGGGTATCACATGAAAAAGAATGAAAAATTTGAGGGCATTTCAAAAAACCAAATGTGTGGAAAATGGAATGCCTAGAGTTGAAATGGTCCCTGTGGAAAATAATGTCTTATTTTGTTTGGATTATTTTGCACTGGTCTTTGACATGCATAATAGTTTGTCATGGCTTTTTTCTTTTCTTTTTGTTTTCCGTACTCTTTAATCCTTAAGGGTAGACGAACACATTGGTGAAATTTCTTTCCCACATATGACATAAGACTACCCTCTCTTTTTTGGACTTAGATAAGGCCCTTGGACTCTCAAGTCCCTTACGTACTATGGGTAGGGTCCACTCCACCTAGGAATGCGAGCAATATTGGTAGGGTGACCCATTTTTTGTAACAAGTAAAATATAGGCCTCTTTCAGAATGTAAGTGGAATTCACCACCGTTGATTCACAGCTCAAGCATGTTCTCCTCCGTTGATTCATATTACAAGCAAAACCAATTGGACCAAAAGTGGAACCCGCAGATTAGGTCCATTGATTTTGCTTTGCAGAAGAAAAAAATTGGAAAAGGGCCTGAATATGACACCAAAACTGGTTACCGTTTGGATTGGTGAGTGGCTAGAGGAGATATGTAGGGTCAGAGACTGCAAGCAATCAGCTTCAATTGTCCACTTTCTATGACAACTCTTGGAATTCATCCATAAAGGTTAAGTTCATTTGGTTTCCAAAAACATCAAAAGATTGTTAGAAAATAGAGTTGTCCGTAAAGTAACCCTGTCTTCACTCTGTCTTTGGGCTTCCTTTCACCCCCTATCCTCTCTTTCAGTGGTATCTGCAAAGTGATGAAATTTTATTAAATCTATTTATGAAATGCTGAAACTCAGCATTTAATGTAAAAGGGTTGAGAGTAATTATAGTAGTCGTATGGGTAGGAGCAGTGAAAATATATTTAGCAGCATTGAGGCCGCTCAGGATAAACGGATGCTCAGCACAAAGGAAAGACAGGATGAAACTCAGTTTACCACAAAAAATGATGGTTCTCTGAGTTTCCCTCCCCACCGCCCCCCCTTTAATGCTAGTGTATTTTTTTTGAACAATTAAAAAAAATCTCACCTTGTGTGTGAGCAAACTCAGGGTTCTGGTGATGTTTTTTCCTTATTTTACAGATAACTCTAATAGGGATTTATGCATGAAAGAAAAGGCATTATCAAGGTGTTATTGATCTAGGGTTTTTGTACTATCTTGGATAATAATATAAAAATATGAGTAGGATAATTTTTGTTAGAATTTCTATTCCAAGGCTAGTGGTACACATATATATACATTCTTTCATAGGGTATTTCATTTATCTTTCAAGGAACTAGACTAGTAAATGATGTTGTTTCGAAACCACGGTCCACTTCTATAGCAAAATTGTAAGAATCAAATAATAGATATTCAAATCCTGAATAATGACTAAAGATGAACTTCTCTGATACATGTGAATTCAATGCAATTTACATATTGGTGAGAATTGTTGTGTGGATTGATGCGAACACAAGAAAAATGCAATAGTCTCTCTATCCGCATCAATGCAAAAAATGACCCAAATTAGCTGGATTTTTCTACAAAGATAAAATAAACAAATTCAAACATGTAAAAAAATCCAGCTAATTTGGGTCATTTTGAATCATAAGAAAATCCTTTCTATATGTTGAAATTAGATATTTTGAGTAAAAATTTACCAAAACTCACCCTAAGAAGTAATCGCTGATTTAATGTGGGGAGGGGATACTAAAGCTATATTCCCCCATTTGACAAATTAGGATGCATTTGCTTTTATGGGAGCAAAGCAAGCAATGCATTTTGGGTGAGGCATGCTCCTTTTGTGGGCATGCTCTTCTTGTGTCTCTCTTGGGCATTGCAGTTGGCTCTTTGAATAAAGAACTTTATGTTTTCATCACCCTTTGATTTTCTCTTTGAGATTTTTCAAAAAGTCATCCATTCTTAATTGGAAGTAAAAAAAGGTTTAGTATTTGTCTTCTTTGCATGGCTTCTTATGTTTTGTTTGTACTTCTCATACTTCAATGCAATGCTTTTGTGTTTTCCCTGTTTAATGTTTAGCCTATTCCTCCAAAAAAGGACAAAGCCAAGTGAGAAGCTAGAGGAAGGATTGTTGAAGTAGTCAAAGGGCAGTACATCAAAAAGCCTGTTACATTTTGTGTTTGGTAAAGCCCTAGGGTGGGGTACTAGGGCCTATTCTCAAAATAGGAGGGCCAAGGACAATGCTCCACCCTAGTTGGCCTCCATTTTGGGAATGTTGTCCACATGTGGACTTTACCCATTACAAATCACATGGTGAATATTATCATGAACTTACACGTACACGTAAAGCACTAGTAGAATTTTTTCAGTATATCTAGAGGATGTGTTTTCAAGTGAAATTCATCCTTTACTAATGGCAAGGATACCATTTTTTTTTAAATGCCTGCATCAACAAGCATTTCGCTTATTGAAATGCTTCACCTCCTTTTTCTTCATTTTTTTCTCCCATGATACCCAGCTATCATGGGAAAATAAAATAAAATTCTATCAATGATTTATGTAACATAATGCCATGAGAGCAAGGCGTTCCTATCCATTGACTCCACTTAAGGTGAGATGGTTATTTTGAAACATCCTCCTCCTTGAGCTTATCTTACACATATCACAAGGAAGCAATGATTCTTACACTTACTCTTTAAATGTGAAAGGGATTAAAAGTAATCCCTCTCACTTTTAAAGAGTAGGCCTATTCCATTCCTCACTTCTAAGAGGGATATTCATGGACATAAAATGCCCTCCAAATACACTAAAAACTTTCTTGGAGTGGGAAGTCAAAAGTCAAACCATGTCACTATTTCTCTTGCATCCAATTCATGGGGAAATCCTTGGTAGATTCATTGGCTCTTTGATTCCCTACACATTGTTATTAATATTTGTGACATGAAAAAGTAATCTAATCCTTCTTCTTCCTTTTTGTGATAGAACATTTCTCTTTTTGCCCTTTTAATGGTGATGCTACTTTATTTTTAATAAATTAAAAAATTGCATGTCTTTTCACATGCACTTGCCCTTCAATTTGCTTGTGACACGTGAGAAAAGCCCATCTTGAAAAGTCCAACTCATTGACATCCTAAGAGCTTTGCCACACAGCCAACTCCCACATCACAATGGGGGAAAGGTCATTGCATGAGTATGTGACCTAACCACCCACAAGTTCACCATCCATTTGAAACCCCATAAAGACCTACCAGTGACTTTATACATCATGTTCTAAAGGAGAAGTTGACCTCCAAGAAATGCTAGGGCCTTCCATTTTCAAGAAGGGCTCTTCCACAATCCGGAAATATCTTCTGTTTTTTTGGGAGGTATCTCCCTTTTTCCACAAGGATCTTTATTTTTAAAGCCTTGTAAATGATTTGCCTTGTGATTTCTTCAATAACCTCATCCATTGAAATTTCTCAACAGGTCTTTACATTCGGTAAGGCCCTCGATCAAGGCCATTACTACAAGTAGGCTCTCACTAAACTCCCACCTAGCACAGGCCCTTCTTGTGGTAATGCCACCACCCTTAACCAACACAACTAAGGAACCTTAGTGACCTATCATGTAAACCAAGCTTCTTCTCTCTCAAACTACCCATGCAAGTATTATTGGAAAGTAAGTACATATTAAGTTTGTATGTATCATTGGTAAGTAAGTAGGTGTTTTAAGTGGTTACTAGGGAGGTAAATAAGTAGGTAAGGCACTTGGTGTTGATTAGGTAGTTAGATCTATGTGGATGGTTAGTCAATAGTACATAGTTAACCAACCATGGTTACTATAGGACAAGAATACAATGGAAAACATGTTTTCTCTTCACACATCATCCATCCTGCATGGTGCATTGGTGGGTTCAGCCAAGGCGGTGCTGGTTCACTCTGGCCCTACTATAAAACACTTGACCTGCTGTTTTCTCAGTGTGAAATTTCCAAAGCAGTTTGTCCTTGGGCTGGACTCTGAGGTACAGCATTCAGATAGCAGTTTGTTGGAAAGTTTCCAATGTGGTCCTGATATCACAAACAAGTCAAGCTGATATAGTAAGAATGAGGTACCATATTTCCTTGGTGGTCTTCCTTAGAGCACACCTCCCCCCCATTTGGGCCCCAGCTATTTTGGATCAAGGTACCAATGATGACTACATCCAACAGAGAGTGTTAATTCTTTCTCATCCCCATCTATAAACATGAAAAATTGGATAGTAAAAATTCACCAAGGCTAATCATTATGGTTGGCCAAACAAAAAGTAAGCCATCTTGTCAATCCTTTGTATCTTGTGCATATTTCACCTCCAAACTCAATTTCACATTAGTTAAAGGTTGTACTTCATCTTATCAAAGCAATAGCATTTGTTTTGTGTGCAAAAATTCACATGTTTTCAACTAGAAAAGGTAGATGCAACCTCATAGAGTTAATTGAAGATGAAAAATTAGTTACTATCACAATATTTTGTTATGGGTGTCTTCATGTTGAAGAGTTTCATGCAACATGTTTTTAATAAGATTTTCAAGAGCCATGCTAAACTTTGAGGCATAGAATTGAAGTCATAAGTTGAATATTTTGAGAATTTTGTAATTATAATAAATAATGTTGATTCAAAAAGTTTCAACCAAAAAATTCATGTAAATTGTGAGAAAGTCTTTATGGAGTCTTTTATTGGCTATGATGAAAGTTCTTTTTTCTATAAAGGACTCCATAACTAAAAATTTATAGCATATAACAATACAAATTTAACCATTGGTATATACCAATGTTGGCCAATTTTTTTTAAATGACCCGGGTATCCACCAAGGTATGACTATCATATAACCTACCTACTACTTCCATTTCCAAGAAATGCCCGATGAAGAACCTACTTGGCTTAGTATTAGGATTTTAAATACTCTATAAATACCCTATTGGCAAGGTATTGGTTTTTGAAAAATCAATACCCTACTGATACCTTGATGGGGACTTGTCATTCTTACTTGGGTTGATTTTTTTATCCAAAATTGTCATCCATTTTATGTTCTTCATCCAAACACTTTCATCCATTTAAGGTTTCATTTTTTGCCGTATACCTAGAACCATAAACCACAATTCCTTCTATCATGTATTGCTATTCAACAATGTTTTTCTACTTGTTGGTACAAATTGTCATGTTTAGGGGCTATTGACAACAATTGGTCCCAACAATTGAAATGGTTATTTGGGAAATCTTCTAATGATATAGTAAACGTTGAGGATGAATGTTGAGCCATTGTTGGGGGTCCACAATGACAAATTTTCCTTTCAACTTGCAACAATCACGCTAATGCACCCATAAGTAAGAAATTTTCCCCCTTCAGTTGTGTTTTGCTTATGTTTGTTGTTGTTTTTTTGTCCTTTTTTTGTTTAGCGTCATCCTTTAGGTGTATGGGACTAGATGTGTACATAACATTGAAATGATGTTGTAGAAATAGGTTCACATGAATTGTTTCAAGGTTCCAATTTTGAGTTGTGAATTTTGAAGTTCATCAAAGGAAATTTTTTATAATTCATCATTGTCAGTTTGTAAACCAGATTTTGGAGTTTTTTTGTTTTTTCCATTTTAAATCAAAATCCAATTGGCAAATCAGATTGAAACATTTGGTTTGAATGTGCATATGCATGAAGGTTTTGATTGTGATGAAATTCATCTGGAATTGAAGAACCTAGTTGAAGATCTTGGGCCAATAGTTGGTTTGATTTTGACGCCAAGTGGACCATCTACATCTAAAAGCATTACAATGCCCAATGACTTGTATGAAGAAGCAAAAATTGCATGGGAGGTTTTGAAAGCTCAACACATCCTAAATAAAAATGCATGGGTCCCTCACTACATGTTGTCTCTCCCCTAACATTTTTTGTGGTGAATGATGGCAATAAACTAGATCTTATTATATTTCAAACTATACATTGTGTGATTTGCCATTCTGTTTGCCAAAATTATAGTGCCGATAATACCATCAAAAGGAAGAAAAATAGGATTTGTTACAACCAACAACATGGGAGTACTTCTATGAAAAATCATATCTTGGATGAACATCCAATTGCTTAACACATGTGGAAAAATGTTAATGTTGCTTTTGATTCAAAGGAATTGCACTAAGAAAAGTTCAAAAAGAGATTGATCATTAGTTATGGGGCCATCACAAATCATTTTGGGGTTGTTAATTTTTATAAGAAAGATGATGCACCACAACAAAAATTTATGGAAGACCTATTGTTGTTTGTTGCCAAAGCCTACATGTATATTTCTATGGTAGAAAAATAGTGGTTGAGGCACTTGGTCATGCATCAAAATCCCCAAGTTGTGTTTTCAAATTGCAAACAAATGGTTCAATATGCCATCCCTTCATTGGTGGTTAAGACCATGGAATAATGTGTAATTCTTGTTTTGGATTTGTGTGTTGGAGCACTAGATTCTTTTGATTTATGGATGTCCAAATTTGGACATGAAACATTTGTTCTTATGATTAATTCATAAACTCATTGTGGGTGTTTTGCCTTGTGTCAATGGGAATTTTGAAGCCACTAATATGTTTGGAATTGCAATGGTAGTGTAAGTCAAGGATCTCTTATCATCATACAATTTACTAAACAAACTAATTGCCTATGTGAAGGATGAGGGTGGCAATCTATCCACCCTTACACAAGCTCTTACTTTAGTTGTTAGTTATGGTCCTCTGGGACTTGTAGTTCCTTGGTAGGGATTGTGTTTTGGCCAAGCTTTCAACAAAGCATGCCAATATGTTTATAATGATATTAAATTTTTTGTTGGTTTCAGGGAAGTTAACTTGAAAAACACTCAATTTACACTACAAAAAATAATTACATGGACAAAAAAGTCTAGCAAAGGGGATAACAAATGTCATAAGGCATGCCTTGATGTTGTGTTCTCCCATTGAAAGTTGAAAACACTAGTGAAAACTAGGTTTGCTAGCAAGGTGATTTTGTTTTAGGAAACCTTAGAGCATCACGATGCCATCAATCTATGTTATGGGAAGCAAAAAACACAATAATTACAAGGTCATGTGCCAAATGCACACACATGGGTAGTTTGTAAATTCGTTGTTAAAATTATGTTTCATGTTGTTAAACAATGTATTTTCAATCAAACCCGAGGACATTGGTTACTTTCTAATGCCCTAAATGTTGCCCTTTCAATTAAAGTGTGTATGCAAAATTAGATTTAACAATCTCACATTACCCCCCTCAATTTTGTGAAAATGGATTTTGAATTTGAATCAAGGGTGTTGCAAGTCTGTTTGATGGTAGAAGTTCAAGCTATATTGGCTCCATTTCTAACATTTACATCTTTTTACAATGTTAATAAAGCTCACAACATGTTGGCATTAATGTTGGAGTTGGATTTTAAATCCCTTGATGTGTTGAAGACATTTATTAAATGGACAAAAGTGATACAAATTGTGGCTAAATATGATACCAAGACTTTGCTACCATTGTTGGTGGTTGTTTTTCATTTATTAAACCCCACTATTGATGGATTGACTAAAGCAACACAAATTGATGATGATTTTATTTTTGGGGCAATGATTTAAAATGTAACCACTTTGCATGGGGTTGTTGAAGAATGAATTGGGCTTCTTTTACCATTCGCATGCAAAGCGAAAAGATTTGGTATTGCCCTTGACTTGGTGGAAGTCCCATGATGCATGGATTCCAAATGTTTCTTTTGTGGCTTGACAAATTATGGGGATTCTTAGCTCCCAAATTGAAATTGGAAAAAATTGTGGCATAGTTTGAATATTGACAAGCCTTTGGCATTATAAGCTAGGAGTTGACAATTTGGACAAGTTGGTGATGATAATGAAAAATTGGTTAGTTGATGCAATATTATATTATTCACAAGAATGATAGTCCATTAATGAATTCCTTATGGAAGAGGTGTATATCATTGATGAAAATGATACACTAGTGAATGTAGTTAGTTATTTCAATGTTGATCATGAGTTGGATTGATGGATATGAATGTTAATGAACATTTTGTTTTGTTTTTTTTTTTTTTTGGTGAACTTGCTTTGCCATTAGCCGAATTTTTGAGGTGTCAACCTATATGGTTGATAGTATTGGTTAATTAAACTAACTGCTTCTAATTATGCATGGGATCAACTTTTTGTTTTCAATTTTCTACAAGTTGGTAAAACATCCAATGTTCTAGGCACATTTTTAAAAAATCTTATTATATTAGTTGCTAGATTTATTCCATTTTTTAGTTTTGATCAAGGTTGTGTGCAAGTGTAGATTTTACAGTGATTAGCAAGTGGAGCTCTTTGGCCAACTTTGCCTTTGCCCCTACATTTAAATGGTGGCATACCATTGTATGTGGATTTTTGCTTCCCCCAATTTATGATTTAACAATAATTACAATAGTTGAGGTGATTATGTTGTTTTGGCACATCCATAAGGTGGCCATTCTCAAGATTTTATCATGGTTTTTGATATTTTGGGGTGAAGTTTCAGTCCTCCCTCACCTCTACTATCAAATATCTC
>Ga0116228_10005248_pt1 | contig 11539 bp, 10 predicted proteins | sample S1TSphfallax_2_FD_89694 | JGI IMG/M metagenome (GOLD analysis project Ga0116228, IMG submission 89694) | Host-associated microbial communities from peat moss isolated from Minnesota, USA - S1T2_Fc - Sphagnum fallax MG | ecosystem: Host-associated > Plants > Peat moss > Unclassified | place...
AAAAGAACCCAAAAGTGGAAAAATCAAGATAAGAACCCGTTTAAGTGTGAACGGGATTCGTACGATACGGGTTCATTCAAACCTATCTGTGTGTGAACGTGGATCGTATGATGTGGATCAATAAGAACCCGTCTGTGTGTGAATGGTGAAAATGAATTCTGTTTTAGGGTTTTAGGGTTTGCAGGGAGACCGCGACAGCGGCAGCAGCGCACCGGGGTGCGAGGGAGACGGGGAGAAAGCGAACGGGGGGAGATCTCTTTATGGCGTCTCTGTACTCGTCGTCGCTTCGTCATAGCTGTTCGGAGGCTCGAGGCTCACTTTCCATGTCTCTAGTAGATTCTTTCAACTCTTCGAGCTCCTGTTTCGGTGAAGAATTGCTCTTGGATGTGCGGGATTGATCTCTTATTCTTATAATCCTCCCTCCGTCTCATGGCGGGGCTCAAGGCGGGTCTCGGAGATCCACGCTCCCACCAAAGATCCCGAAAGAGATGCTAACAAGGACGCCAAGAATATACCACTTCTCATAAGGTTTTTACTGAACTCTCTTGTGATATACGGAGCTTTTGTAGCATGCCTTTTGAATGACACAAGCTGCTTCCTGCTGGAGGTGGCCCCCCATCATTTTGCTGGTATGTCTGTATACCTTCTGGACCTTGCAGTTTGATATACTAAAGATTTTCGTTGTATTGTTTCTGTTAAATGCAAAGCCTAAACCCGAAAACCCTGAAATTACCAGCAGAGCAATTGCACCCAAAGCAAGTTGACTCACAATTTGTAGAAACCCATCCATATCGCTAGAGGAGCAAAAGTTTTGAGACTTCTGGTGCCAGTCAAACTCTAAACTAAACTGGAACAATCAAACAGCTTGTGCAGCCGTCATTGCTTCATGGTCATCTGCTTACATGGTACCAACGTCATTTCCTGGACTAGATGTCCTCTGGAGTAGGATCAATTTGAAGAAATATGTATGCGTTCTGCATTTCTGCTCTTGGCAGCATTATGTCTTGAATCGCTCTTTGAAAGAATGCCTGCAAGACAAGGGCAAGGCTTCCTCAGTGCAATGCATGAGGGGGCAGCATCTTCCTGCTAACCTCTTTTTGCCTAAGATATTTGTCCAATTCAATTCCCAAGAGTATGAAGAAGATCCTCTGTTTTCCTGTTGAGTGCAATGTGACCAAGTAGTTCATTTAGTCCAACCACAAAGGGATTATGTTCATCTTGGTGTTGCAGCCCTTTGTTTCTCTCCAAGGGTACTGTGTTTGCCTCTCCCTTCTGGAGATTTGTCATAGTATATTGCCAAAGCCTTGTAGCAAAGGGGTAAAGCAGGTGATGTTGAAGGTGGAAAAAGTGTCCTTGAGTGACCATTGGGGGGCAGGAGGAGCTGAAGCAGGTGTTCTGACATTGTGGGGGGTTGTCGGGACCATCAACAGTAGTGTATACTACAATTTTCTTCTCCAAGCTTCTGTACACACCTGGTGATCTAGTTATATTTGGATTCATGATAACCTTTGTTTGATGCATTTACTGTGGCTTAGGCGACCATTAGCACTAACTCCCAACCCCTTTAGGCATAGTCCTGGGCAGGGCAGCAGCAAAAACCTCTTATGACCAAATCCAATGAGTACCCTCTTGGCTATGGGCAAAGCCAACAAACAATGCCAACATGGCTTATATGAAGTTCATTCAGTCTACTCACCATGCACACTTCGCTCTTTTCTATTACTTTCCTTTTGAGGTATCCATCCTCCTGTTCCTATACTTCCCTAAAACAAACAAGCATCTTGTCTGTGTAATGGCTCTGCCTCCATATTTGGAATCAGTTGCCCAAAAATGAAATCAACTTGTGACACAACAACAACTGGTGAATGTTCCTGAAAATGTGGGCCCAAATGCAAACTACACAATTCCATAGTCTCTTGCTTACAACGAAGGTTTTCAATTAGTTTGCAACCAGAAACCATTTGAAATGCCCAAAGTTTAGAAGAGGAGGTTTACAAGCATTCATTCACATAAACATAAAAACCATCAGAAAGGAAAATGACAGCATTAGTTTGTAAATTTCCAAGAGTAGATAGTTATGTTTGTGTTAAGAGAAGTAATGTTTGCTACCAAGCCCCCACCTCACGCACACATTTTGTGCGGCAATCTGGACATGAACATGTTGCCAATGGTGGGTGTGTCTTTGATAGGCTTTTCACACATTGGGTCTCAGATTTGGTTGCTTGTCTTGTATGAGCAGGAAGCTTTGCTGTTGGAGGAGTTGCATCCAACTTCCTGGTGTCAGATTTCTGTTTGCAGGGAAAACCAACCACATGAGGTGTGTAAGTACTCCATGTTGAATAAGGCAAAACATGCTGTTCTTGTTCCAAAAACAGTTGTATAAGTTGTTCCAAGGATCAAACAAGTTGTACAGAACAGCTCTGGTACTCTCATATCACTATTATGCCTAAAGCATGAAATGGGTTGTGTCTCCACTGAGGAAGGAAGGACAATTTGTTTAGTACATAAAATCTTTCAAAGCAAATGGAGGATGCATATGCATAAAACAAGACTTTTCCAATTTGCATTATGGAGACCAATGTCTAATTCTTCCACCTCATTTTTCCCTATGGAAAATTTCTCGATGACATTAACAAGGAATGCATGATAAGTCTGGAGCAAAATAGGAAAGAAAGCAAAGGCAAGCGGGTGGACATGCCTATAAGGATGTCACTCTAAGAGTGTCACTTTGAGGAGCATACCACATCAAGAGAGAGGTTCGAATATCTGGGATCCATGTGCCACCTTCACCCATGTTCACGTTAGGCTCCAAACCCTGCCTAAATTTCCACCAATACAGCTATCATTGCACTGAACTTGGATGACCATGAAGAGGAGGAGGAGACTCACCACCCATAGAACATGATTACAATGAAAACTTGGGTGACCATGAGGAGGAGACTCGCCCATAGAACATGATGTCCACACCCATAGAAACACCAATTTCCTGTCATGCAATGCAATGCAAGGAAACACCTACAAATATGAGCAAACCAACGAAAACTGTAAATAAACCTCACGTTTATTTCAACGATGACATGCAAAGCTCATTTCTCCTCCTTGCTGCTTCCCATTCCTCCCGTTACTTTCAATGTTCCTGGAAAGTTTTATGTCTCCTCCTTGAAATTTATGAAAGAATTAGAACTAGAGCGTGGTCTCATCTCATCTTCATGCAAAGTTCATTTCTCCTTCTTGAAAATTATAAAAGAATTAGAAACTGGAGCGTGGTCTCATCGCAAAGGATATCAAATCGAGAGGTCTTCCCACCAGCGACTCCTCCATGTTCACCTTCCCTTTCTTCAAGTAAGAGAAAGCAAACACATATGGAGCAACGGGATAATACGATTGAATCCCTTTTGACTCAAGTTGAAGAACTTCATTTGAGCCAGAAGGAAGAAATGATCGGTATCAAAGCAAGAATCAAAAACCTTGGGATTTTATCAAGGAAGCAGTGCATGGGGCAGCTCAAAGTTTGTGCAGGAGAAGTCCTCAAATGGTCGGTGAAGATGCAAGGAACAAAGCGACAAGATGCCATGCAATTTTTCAATCGTGCTGTTGCAGCAGAAGTTATGGTAAGTATTTTCACAATGACAATAAGTTTTGTGTTTTTAACTTTTTTGTAAAATTCAAGTATTGAAGCCACACATCATTTGTGCAGGTTGGTGCACGAGTATTGTGCAGATGCCCTTGTAGAAGTATAAAACAATGTCAAGGAGGGTCATTGGTGCTGGGACTGACACCTCGCACTTTCAGAGTTTGAAGGCTCTAGATGAGGCTGTCAAGGACTGTCAGAATCTTTGCAGATTTTGCTGGGGTCATGACCAGTCTGGGGTCATTGGCACATACACGAACCTCAAGATAAGGCTCCCCAATTCCTTCATTTGAGTTTTGAAAATGCATTGCTTGAGAGAATCAATGTCATTGTACATAAGTTTCCTATAGAAATGCTTTATTGTGGTTCAGAGGCAGCCCTAGCTGAGGGATTTTTGTTTAATCGCTTGGCTTTCAATCATTTAGGGTTAGGATGTTGGTGCTTGGATGCTTGATATTGGTCCCATTGTCATCTTTCTATCTGTAAAGTTTCCATTCAACCCACTGTGGAATGCTTGTAGAATTGTTTGCAATCCCACTCGAATTTGATTGATTTTTTGGGCTTGCATGTACTAGGAAATGAAATTTTGTGTTGGCAAATGTTTTGATGCTGCATCCTTGCAAGGGTGGGAGAATGTGGCAACCATGTGAAGTGGGAAATTGTGCAGCTTCATCTGACACAAGAGCGTGTGAGAGAAAATCATGCATCACTATTAATGATGCTCTGATGGTCACCAAGTTGCTGAAATTAACGGACACACCCACTGCCCTCCTCCTTATTCATCTCTTGACTAGACAAGGTGAGGTACTGTATTGCCCATTATAACATGATTAGATGTGAAGGTGAGACATGGTATTCCAAACCAATGAAAAGCACATGCCTGAATGAGGAACTTGACTAAATGCTTAATGTCAGTGGTTCCAAGAACTTTATAATCATTCTTGAGTTTCAAATGTCAATTAAATGTGTAGGATGACTTGTGGGTCATTGGCTTTTTAGGGAACTTTGTATACCAAGGATTCAATCTTGTCGTTCTGTCTTTATCACTTCGCTTCTCCTTGTTTATTGAGAGTTTACAATATGGCTTTGATGTGTTGTTCTCAGGTCACATTTTTGGTAGAACTGTATTGATGTCCAAGTACTATTAAGAAGCTGAATTTCCTTTGCTGATATTATGGTTACTGATGTAGGGTTGTGACAATACATTGGGAATCAAACATTCTATGCTGAGGATGATGAAACCAAGCCTGTGTAAGTATATGGAAGATCAAAGGTGGCAGCAGATAGTCATGTGGAATCAAACTATCCTACAATTTGCAATTCTGAGAAGTAGCACCAACTGTGGACCACAGTCATTCATTCAATTCCCAGAAAACCTACCTTTTTAAAACAATTTTCCACCCTCTTCAGCTCTTGACAACACCCAATGGTTTCCAATGCTTTGTCCACTTTTAAGCAAACCTCAACTTCTGAAGATGATTGTACCAAGGGAATTTCACACATTGATATAGTCCCCAGCACAATGGTTACACTTGCACATCAAAATGAGCTCTAGTGGGACTCTCAGGGAAATGCATGGACGACATTAATCTATGTTGAGATCAAGTGGTTTTGTACCAAACCAGTATGTATTGTTGGTGTGTTCTTGTTTGGTGTATCTTCAATGATGAGATTTTTTCGTTGTTGCTTAGAGCTTTTGTGGAATAGAAATTCTGGAAAACACTCAACAACCTTGCTAATATTTGAGTTAATCAATGAAGGAAGTGTGATGCTGCAGGCAATTGCTGGCTCGGTGCAGTACATGTAGTCATGCATATTGTATTCTATGTTGCAGAGACTGGCTCAAAAAAGTGCATGCATCAGTTGGATGTCATTTCCAGATCCAGACATGACAACAGAAATACGTGTTTGTTGGCGTCCTGCTCCTCTCTTTTGTTTGTCTCCTCTTTCATTCTTAAAAGCATCCCGCAGAATCTGATGATGAGATATATTTTGCAACATGGTTGGAGAACTATTATGCATTGGAAGATAGAAGATTTGCATCCAAGAAATTGTGAGTTAAAATTCTCGGCTTTGTGTTCCAGAGTTTTGGTTACATGCTCTCATGAGCACTTGAGGTGGAGCATAGAGTCATTGGTTGGAATTTTGATAAAGTTTAGATTACCTTTATCAGCTCTTGGAATATTTTGTTAATATTTTGTTAATCTCAATGTCAGAGATTGTTGTTATGTTGGAGCTAATGATATCAAACTGATGCAATTCTTAATATTATGTCATTCCTCTGAAAGCCATTTTGGCAATTTGTGATGGAAAGTGTAAGGAATTGGGAGCAATGGAATGCCAAGACCTCACAATGGTTGTAGTTGAAACTGACCCACTTCCATATATGCTTGTCACCACCATTGTTTGTGATATTCTTGTTCTGTTCATTCTAGTCAGAGCAATGCTTGACATCTAGATAAGACCAAGTTGCAACAAATTTTCAGGCATAGTTTGATTTTTCAAGCCAAAGGCCCTCAGAGTCCTCAGGTAACCCACTTGAGCTCTGTTTCATTATAAATTTACCTCATGTCTCAAAAGAACTTTTGGAACTTCCGTTTGATTGAGTCCCAAAGTAGGAAGCCTGACAGAGAAGTTCTTGGCACAAACAACAGGGACAGACCTGTAAAGGATATAGAAACACATTCCTCTGAAAAGTTTTAAAGACATCTGTGGTGCCCTGTATGAGTTTTCTCAAAAGAGGTGCATGTGACAGTTCAGTCACCCACTGTAAGCAGAATGCTAACCTAGCATTACAAACCCACACTGAGAATGCTAAATCATTCCCTAGAGGACCAAAGCTTTACTGTTGGCCCATGTGACCAATGTTGTGAGAACTAGCCTTTCTCAGTGAAGGAGCATACACAAAGGCACAGAGATCACCATGACCAAAATCTCCTACAGCCTGTCATGATCCACATGACAGAAATTCATGTTGAACAGAATCTTAACTCTAAAAACCATTAAAAAGTCTCTACTATGTAGAGTAGGGATTTTATTGTCCAAAATTTCAGTTTGCTTCAGTTTGGATGTTGTAAGTTCAGCACAAGATTCAATGAGTAGTTAACAATCAGCTTCAGCAATTACATGCATTTCCATGACAATTCCTTGTATTGAAGGCTGGTGAGGGAAGCTCTTGCTCTCCAGTGGGTGGAACCAGACATTGTGAACGCCTCTCAACCATATCATATTCTGGTTCATCTTCACCTGGCACCATGGCATGTGAACCTGCACGTCTCAAGGTTGGACCAAGAGGATACTGCCCTGGAGCAGGTGGATAGGAACGTGGCCCTGCAGACAGTCCTGCTCCTGGAAGAGCACAAGGAGGGTCTGATACTGCTGGATACAAAGTGCCTCCTGAACCAGGCTGAGGATGGCCTGGAGGAGGGGGTGGTGGTGGCAGATGCACTTGACTGCCTTCCTGCATCAAGATGAAAACAAAGGACAAGCATGCAACATGTGGACACTTACAAGGTCAACTAACATCAAATTACATCACATTGCCAAAGGCTCCCTGGTAAGGGATCCACCCAAATACATACAGTATGGATCATCCCAGAGTCTCACAGAGCATAACATCAACTTAACCCCTGAACATAATGGCCACCATGACAAGAATGTGATACATGTATATAATACAGGAGATTCAATTTAACAATGTCTATAACTACATCTTTGCAACTTCATAAATCACCCAAATCACCCAAGGAGAGGGGTATACAATAGATTACAGAAATTGGTGAAGGAATGGAACATGAACTTGAGTGAGGACTGAAAATAAGTGACAGAAACCGAACAATTAAGAGAAAGGCACATTGATAGACATTAGTACTTCGTGGCCACAAAAGTCGGTCTTCACCACGAGATAGATATCTCAATTCTCGATTTGCAACAATTAGTTGATAAAATTCCATATCAGCTTCCAATGGACATACAAAGATATAAATATAGTGAGCAAAAAATCAAAATACTCTACCTCCTGAGGTTCTATTAGATTTCTGAAGGAGATTCTGCAGTTGCCAACATAGCACACTGAATAGAGGGAGACAGGCACACACCTGTGGAGGGACCTGGGTAGGCTCACAAGGAGTTTGAGGAGCATTCCCAGGGTGAACTGGAGGTGAGATTGTAGGGTGAGCTCTGCTAGACTGTGATGCCATATAATCCAGGAGCTCATAGAAGTGGGCTTGTGCATATACAGACCCACGTTGCCACCACACAACAGCCATTTCACCAGCCCTAGTCCTTAACTCATTCAGATTCTGGTCAATATCTAGTTCATGCCTTGACACAAAGGGTTGCAAGAAGGTTGTATAAACACATGTTGTTCCCTGCAATAAGCATGACAGGTCCAACACTAGAACCATCTTCTGCTCTTAGAAACAACAAATAGTGCCCACAGGGCTTTGTGCAACAGCCACATCCCTGAGTCCAATACAATGAAAAGGGAGATGGGGGGAAATAGAGACACACCTTGCTCCTGGGGTACCAAAGATAAATGAAAAATGCAAGTTTCGCTTCACTATACATGGGTACCCTGAAGAAACAGGACAGTAAATGATTGACAATGATGACATGTGCTAAAATATTCATCCCATTGTTCAATCACAGACTTTCAGCCATGAATTATAACTTGATAGAAATATCTGACATTGTCCATTAAACTACACCCACTTCGATAAGTGCAACTATTGCAATTCAGCATCTGTCTGCATTCTTACTGGATCTATGTAATAATTCCAACACACATATACTATGATCATTTTCACTGGAATTCCACTGATCAACTCAAACCTTCTTTTACCCTCCATGTCTATTTCCTGACCATCACATACAAATGATAACCAAGAACTCTCTAGCTGTGGAGTTTTGCTGCCTTGTGGATGGATGTACCATGATACAAGTACATCTCCTATCCTCTCTGACACAGTTAATACCGCAATTATTATCCTGCAACAAACATGTCCAGGTCCTTTCATCAGTTGAACACTCATGTCAGCAACTCAATCTCTGTAGAAAGAATAAGATGAACCACAGATGAACTTGGAGCAGTTATCCCTGTGGAGACCCAGATGCGGCACAAAGACAAGTGTACATTGCAAATTGACCCAATTGAGAAGCCAATAAAAAGCATCCAACACTCAAAAAAGGTACAAAGAAAGTTGCCTATGGAAGTTTGGCTGACATTGTTAGGGGTCTGCCTCACACAGTTCTATTGCATATAATAGGATTAGCAATTTGTACTGCACAAGTGAACCTCATTGATTGAGAACAACTCAGCATCCGTACAGAAGTCTTTGGATGTACTGAGATGCCTGAGGTCCCAGCAATGCACAGATTGGCAAAGCAAATAGCAATTTACCCAAGATCTTAATGCATAAGAGGAACAAGGACACAAAGTATATATGTCCCTGCAATTTGCAAGACAGACTCCATGCTGACAGCTGTTTGCTCCATGATGAGCATCTCACACACTCCCATTGGAACAAAGCTCTGAAATTACTAGAGCATTGGACAGCAACAGTACATGCAAGCTTGTAAATCAAAATGTTGACATGTTCATATTCAACATAGCAGGCTGATAACTACACTACTGCAACTGAACAATTTTACAACAACCTGAAACCCAACAATAGAAAGTTTGCATACCAGTATTGGCACCAGAATCGCAAGTGCTCCAAGTCTGGTTTCTTCCTCTCAACAATCTTGAAACACTCGTATGCTGGGTAGACATAGCCCAACAACATGCTGTAGATTTCCCCACAACATGTCAGAATTAGCAGACGATGTACCAAGATCGGACTACATCAGGCTCCACATCTTTGCATTCCATACTTGAAGAGGATGGTTACCATCCTGTCATAATCCAATTGCAAGTCAAAAAAGCATGCAATCATCAGCATCCTCAGAGATAGAATTTTCCTTACATGATTCCTCTGGTAAGAAAGGACCCCATCATATTCAACCTTGACAACTACTGTCTTGCCAATTGGGTGATGGCTGATCAATACTGAACTTAGAACTTCTACTCAGGGCCTGCTGCTGGCTATCTGTCAACCTTTCTTGCAGGGAAAAAAATCCAGGAAAAAAATGGTCAGAAAGGCAGAGGATCTAAATGGCCGAATAACATCATCATCCATAATAACCACATTAACACAAGATTGTGTCCTTGAGAAGAAACAATGTTGTAACAATTTCTCCTATGTGTCCAATTGATTAATCAGGAAAAAAAGCAGAAGAAGTTACGTCTCAAAGGAAGAGAAGAAGCACCCATTTGTCTGCCAAGAGCTGTAAGAAAAAGTTATGGTGTCTCTTCAGTCCTTTTACATCAACCTGTTGGATTCACATCCTTTCAGAGTAGAAACAACTTCCTAACAACAAAGCACAAGCATGGCCAATCCATTAACAAAAAATTCATTTGCACAGGACGCCACCAGCCTCTCTCCCTTACTGAAAAGCAAACAATCTCTCTGTGCATGTCATGACTGCTGTGGATTGATTCTTCTAATGAAATACAGCAAGCACATAGGATCAGATGATGCCACAACAACATGCAAGCAGCGGGGGAGAGCATGATACCCTACTTACTACAAGCAGACTGATGCTGACCATGATCTCGATGTGCGCTTGATGCTGATTATGATGTTGATGTGAGCTTGATGCTGATCATGATGCTGATGTGAGCTTGATGCTGATCATGATCTTGATGTGACCTTAATGCCGATCATGATGATGTGACCTTGATGCTGATCATGATGCTGATGTGATCTTGATCTTGATCTTGATGATAGCTTGATGCTGATCATGATGCTGATCATGATGCTGATGTGATCTTGATCTTGATCTTCATGCATGTTAGCTTGATGCTGATCATGATCTTGATGTTAGGTTAATGCTGATTATGATGCTGATGTGAGCTTGATGCTGATCATGATAATGGTCAGCACTTATTAGTAACTTGGGGCAGATTGAAAAGATTTTTTCAAACGCCACCTGCTATAGCCTGTCATCAGACTGGTTGTAGGCAGTCAATGAAACGGAGTTCGTAACCTCCAAAAAAAGCTACCTACCTAGTAACCTACCAAACGAACTACCTACCTAGTAACCTACCAAACGAGCTACCTACCTAGGAACCTATCAAACGAGCTACCTACCTAGTAACCTACCAAACGAGCTACCTACCTAGTAACCTACCAAACGAGCTACCTACCTAGTAACCTACTCCTTAGACTTCAAGGGAAGTATTCCCTTTAGGAGAGGCATTCAAAGGATCCTAATGGCCTTTGTTGATATGGAGGCATATCAAACCTGCCTTTAAAACACTAAAACATGTTTTGTTCCAAATGGAAGATTTTTTAAAAATGGTTCCATGCTCAAATCAAATTAGTCAAGATTGAATTTCATGTAGGGAGATCTTGGACTTTGTGGAGAACAAAAATGAAGAGGCTTCACTTTGTTTAAGATGTTAGTTAATTTCTTTTTAAACCAAATTAAATGTTGCATTTGCTTTGTTCACTTGAGAGGAAAAGCCCAACTATGTGCATCCTTTTTTGAGCAACTTTGTGAAGGTCACATGGTTATGGCATAAAAGTGCCATGATGAACATGATGTTCCTCGTTGAGGTCAAGTCCCATGAAAAGGATCATGGTTGTAAAAAGATTTAATGCATTCACAAACTTACTAGGTATTATAGATTCATAAAAATTTGTGTGAAATTTGGTTTTCATAGGTTTGTACAAAATTTGTATGAATTTCATATTATGATTAATATGAACGATATTTATATATGTTCAATATTTTAAATATTCAAACAAATAAAACATTTTTTTGAATGATATACATGAATGTTCATATTTAATATATTAAAAT
>Ga0116228_10005250_pt1 | contig 11537 bp, 9 predicted proteins | sample S1TSphfallax_2_FD_89694 | JGI IMG/M metagenome (GOLD analysis project Ga0116228, IMG submission 89694) | Host-associated microbial communities from peat moss isolated from Minnesota, USA - S1T2_Fc - Sphagnum fallax MG | ecosystem: Host-associated > Plants > Peat moss > Unclassified | place: USA...
GGTTTTTTTGGTTTTTTTTTTTGGTTACAACTTCATTTGTTTCTTTTTATTTTCTATTGGATTATTTTGTTTTTGTTGTTGTTGTGCAAGGTTTGTAATACAACTTTTTTATTAAAAAAATAACATTATACATTGCAAATCCCATATTTGTTTTGAAAATATTTTTTTGCTTGTAAATGTTTGCATCACAATCTTTTAGGTGTGCATAGCATTCGCAATAGCTTTGGTAATTTTTGCAAGACATTTATTTGCTTGAATTTTCTCCATCATTGACCTTGCAAAGCACTTGTGTGAAAAATGTAGGGGTCAAGTGAAAATGAAAATCGGTAATTAATATTGAAAATCAGAGAGCAAAATGAAAAAAATAGTAATATTCATGAGTGAAATTGAAAAAATAAAATGGAAGGAATTGAAGAAAACCCTTAGATCATGCATTACATTATGTTGTTCCAACCCCGTTCTTTCTCTAAATCCAAGAAAACAATTAAAGAAAGGTCTAATATCATATTATAAAACCAATGGAATAACATGTTTGAGAAAACATGTTGATAGAGATCATTCAATAATTTTTAGATTTTTTGAAAAGGAAGTTAACGATTCAAGGAGAGGAAAATTGTATAAACAACATGAAATGAAATGAAAATCTCTGGTTCTTCCATTTTTGATTTTTTTTTGCTTCAAAAGTTCCTTTCAAAAAAAAATGTGGAACAAAAAAATTGTTTGTGGAGCACCTTGCATTTTTTATAGTCAAAAATCACTTGCAATTACAATTTGTGGAGAATGTATGGCTAAAATGTCTAGTATTACATTTGTGTTTTTGTGTTCAATTTCCTTTTTAAAAGTTTTTTTCACACAATGTTCTACTTGCCTAATGGATAAAACAAATGTGTTTTATTTCTTTTTTAGGATTATTATTGTGCCACTGTTGATTTATGGATGTCCAAGGGCACACATGATGTGTCTGCTTTAGTATAGTAATAAGTTTTTTGGGATCTGATCGGAAGCCAAAACATGTAACTTTTGGTCTATTTGAAGCTATTGACATCACAAAACAAGCATTGGCAAGAAACTTGATTGACCTTTTAGATATATATGGGTTGAAAAATAAAATAATAACACTATGTCAAAGATGAAGGTTCAACCTTGAACACATTGACAATTACATTCAAATTTATTGTGAAATGTGAACCTTTAAACTAGAAGGAGAGCTTGTAAGGGACTTGTTTTGGGCATGTTTTCCCAAAGCCTATCAATATACTACCATTGATGAGAAAATTAAAGTGGTTTCAAATTTGTTTATGTAAAGTATGCCCAAGCATATATACGAAAATGCACCATTTGGCGAAACAAATTTGGCAAAGGTTAATAGGAATGGAACTAGGCCTACGTTGAAGTAGTTTTAAGTTAAGAAAATAGAACACTCTAGTGAAAATTAGGTCAGTTTTTTTTTTTTTAATATTTCTTTTATTTCTACATGTTTTTCTTATTTTGGAATTTTCAACTTTTTTTTGTTGATCCTTGATGTTTTTATGCAAGTTTGCAAGCAAAATCATATTGTTCTAAAAGGCATTACAAATCAAAGCAACAATTATCTTTTGTTATAATCAACAAACAATAGTGAGGATTATTGACCATGTTCCTCCACCTTTAATTTAGCATAACCCTGAAATCATTGCTGATGTTTTCTTTTTGAATATTAGTGCTTGTGAGTTAAACCAATATCGTGGTCATTGGTTGCTTTATGATGCATTGCATGCAATAATTATTATGATCTTAAAACTTAATAAAGAATATGAAATTTCATATAGTATGGATAATTTGATGGATGATGATTTTGTTATTGTTTTAGAGTTGTCATTGTTTGCATCTAACACAAAAAAAAATAGTATATGAGATTTTTGATCTATTTCTTTCATTTATAAAGAAATATGAAAAAAAAAACCTCATTATATGTTATCCTTGATGTTAGACCCAAGATTTAAAAGTTTTTGGTTGGTTTCATCTATTATTGGTCAAGAACATGGAGTTTCCAATTGTGAAAAAACAAGACAAATGTCATTGTTTCCAATGTTTTTGAAATGCCACCAAATCTTACACCCTATGGTAGAATTTGAAGCTATGGTAGGTATGGAGATTGACAAAGATTGAAATCTTGATGTTTTTGAGATGTCCATTGGGATTAATGAACCAACCAATGAGTTGGTGAATAGAGAGAATTATAAATGTTCAAGAAATATCAGGTCGATGCAAAGGATATTAAATGGCCTTTGGAGTGGTGGGAGAAGCATGAATCTTTGCCTCCTATTATTGCATTTTTGGCTCATCAAATCCTTGGCATTGTGAGATTTCAAATAAAAATTAATAGGATATTTTCATTAGCTTGAATATTTAAAATTTTGAAAAAATGTCACATGCTATCAGATAATTGGATAAGTTAATATTGCTTAGTAAAAATTGGCTCAATGATCCTAGGGTGGGATGTAATTCACCTATCAATTTGTTAGAGTTGATTCAATTTGATGTTGTTTTAGAAGAAAAGTTTTAAAAGTATGAAAGGGAACTTATGAAATTTTGACCTTATAATTTTATCTTAATTTATTATTGGACTGAAATTGTTGTATTCTATTATCTGGAAGGCTTGGATATCTAATGGATATTATGTTGCAAGACATTTCTAATACTGAAATCTGGTGTTAATTTTTATAATTTTTTGGATATCCTTATAGGACATGTCAAAATGAAGAAAGAAAGAAAGAAAAAAAAAAACGAGCACCACCAGCAGATATTGATAAACCAAATAACTGGAACCAATGGATATTGAAATAATCTAATAACCACCCACCATTGGTGTTGGCCAGTTCTTATTTTTCAATAAAACCTCCGGTCTTGGTTCCAACCTTTTTTTGAAATTTGAAAGAACCCTGTTCTAATTCAAGGATTAAATTTTTTAATATATAGAACCTCTTATCTATTTCTAGATTCAATTCTTCACATTTCAAGACCCATAATTTCAGGTTCTTTTTTTAAAATTCCTAAGCAAGTCCAATTCCAAACCAAATTCAATTCTACCCACTTATGCATAACTAAAAACGGATTTTTCCCCTAGGTACTAGCATTATACCACCAATAAAATGTGGCCTCCTATATCAACTACATGTCTAAACCCTTCTTTTCTTTTCTTTTAATTGCATATTTGAGACATGGTCCAAAAGTAAGAATTACATGCCTAATGTCACCCTCATCTCACCTCACCCTCAAATTATTATTCAAAAACATGTCATTATTATTCAAAACCCTGATTTTTTCTCAAACTAACAATATGTCTAATCTCAACAGAAAAATATTTTTAAGAAATTAATTTTGGTATTTTCAGAATTGGCTAAATTTTTAAAACAAGTTCCAATTCCGGTTTTTGGGTCTAGTTCCAGCTGGAAACCAGTTCCTGGTAACTGGATTTGACCAAGACTGGTGTGAACTTCACCATTTATGGGTAATGTCCCAGTACCAATGTTGGATGTGATACCCTCCCTCTACATGGGTGGGGCCTAACAAAATTTACAAGGGATGTGTTTCTCCCTGTTGGGCAGCAGGTCAGAGCCACCAGTTCCAGTTCTGATGAGAAAGAACTGAACCAAAAAGATGTCTGATATTCAGGACTGGAATCAAATACTATAATTTAATAACTGGACCTGGAACCGGCCAGAGTGAACCAGCACCCACCAGTGCACCAACGTGGATGGATGGTGCACTCATAGGATTCTCTTTTCCATCCCTGTGCCATCCCAGGCTGACTTTTTTTGTTCGCCCTTTCTCAGCCCTGATCTCAGTTTTTTTTTCCCCTGATCTCCGATTTTTTTTTTTTTGGGAACTTTATTTTCTCCCCGCTCCCCACCCGATTTCCTGTTTTCTTTTTCTTTTTTTTGAAACTTTTCCCACCCACCCACCCACCTACTACCTCCCATTGTCCCCCACCAACCTACCCACCTATATATTTAAATTAAAAAGTAGACTCTTCCCCATCTACCTACTCACCTATAAATTTTTAATGTGTTACTCTCATCCCCACCCACCTACCTGCCCTACCACTGACCTATCTACCAACACTTTAAATATATAGGTATACTAGAAATACATTGGGTTCCATAACATATCTTTTGACACATGGAGGGGTATTGTGTAACCCTACCAAAACCTATAAGGAAATGAATACCCTCATTAGGGTATTTTGTAATTAAACACCATGGGTCTATATTATTGGAGGGGTAATGTTCATCCTCAAAACTACACAATACGCCTGCAATATCCCTCATAGGTTGTCCCATAAATACATTGGGTTGCATAACTTGAAACATGGAGGAGCATTGCATAGCCCTACAAGCAAAATAATACCTTTTTGGGGTATTCAATAAACACCATGGGCTAAATTATTTTAGTTTAGACTATCAAAGGGGTATTGTTTATGGCAAGGAACACTTAATGCACATACATTACCCCCTTGTAGGATATCCCAAAAATACATTGGGTTCCAAAACATATATTTTGAAACTTGCAAGGGTATTGCATAATCATACAAAGGAACTAATTATCGTCATTAGGGTATTCAATAATTAAACACCATGGGTCTACACTATTGGAAGAATATTGTTCATGTTCAAAACTACACAATACACTTGCATTACCCTTATATGTTATGCCATAAATACATTGGGTCCATAACATATTTTTCCAAAATTGGAGGGGTTTTGCATAACCTTACCAACATGGGTTAAATTATTTTGGTCTAGACTACCAAAGGGGTATTGTTCATGCATAGGAATATTCAATGCACATGCATTACCCCTTTTAAAATATCCCATAAATCATTTGGATTTTATAACATATCTTTTGAAACTTGCAAAGGTATTGCGTAACCATACCAAAACCTATGCAAATTGGAATGAATGTATTGCAAAAATAACCACATTGATGGGATAAGGTAACTTGAACAAAATTTATAAATGTAACTGCAATACCTTCATTTTGTTTTCATAATGTCATTAACCATGAAATATATTGAGTTTTTTTCTCATACTAAATACATGTTCAATATATCATGCCAAATTGCAAAATTGGTCACATTGATGGTATTGAGCAAAATGTTGAAGTTTAAATGCAATATGTTCATTATTTTGTTGATAGGTCCATTGACATTGAGACATAAGAATACAAATTTAAAAATCTCTACTTAGTTAAATTGTGTGGATTTATTAATTTTTTTTCATTTTTAATATATAATATCTTAATTAAAAAATTATGTTAGATATTTTAAATAAACATTAAATATAGTGGAAAGACATTTTCAAACTCATAAATGGACTAATGTAAAATTGTTGGTATATGTACATGAAGGTATTGCAATATTGGCCACATTGATGGTATAAAAATTTTATTCAACAAAGTTTTTGTGTACATGCAATACCCTTATTTGTATCATTGTCTAAAATATTGTCACAATATGGTGTAGGTATTATATTCCTTTCAGGTTCTGGTAGGGTTATACAATACCCTCCATGTTTCATGGTGAATGCAAATATCCCAAGATGATGTAGGTATTGCATTCCATATGTTTATTCAAGTAAAACATTATACCATCAATGTGAAGAACTTTGCATTACCCTCATCTGCTTGAATTAATATGTCTAACATGATGTAGTGAACATGGAATAAGTATCTTAAAAAAAAATCTTTTGTTTCATGGTTTATGATATTATCATAAAATGATTTGGGTATTACTTCCCTTTTAGGTTTTGATAGGGCTATGTAATACCCTTCCAAATTCCAAAAACTTTGTTATGGAACCCAAAGGTTTTATGGGATACTTGAAGAGGGGTAGTGCATGTGAATTGAGTGTTATTGGGCATAGGCATTACCCCTTTGACAACTTGAACCAAAATAATTGAACCCATGATGTTTGTAGATTACCCTAAATAAGGTATTTCTTTCCTTGTAGGTTTAAACAATACCATTCTAGGTTTCAATAGATATGTGATGAAGCCCAAAAGATTTTTTATATGCATTAAGAGAGGTAATGCACACCCATTGAATAATTATGGACACAATCAATACCCCTCTAGTAGCTTATAGTAAAATAATTTAATCCATATTGTTTACAAAACATCTTCATGAAGGTATTGCATTCCTTTTAAGTTTTGTTAAGGCTATGCAATACCCCTCTAAGATTTTTTAAATATGTTATGGAGCCCAAAGGATTTATAATATACTTTAATATGGGCTTTACATGTGCATTGAGTATTTTTGGACATAAGCAATACCCCTCCAAAAGTGTGGACCAAAATAATTCAAATCATGGTCTTTATAGAATACCCTCATGAGGGTATTGCATTCCTTCTAGGTTTTGTTAAGGTTATGCAATACTTCTCCAAGACTCTTGAAATATGTTATGGAACCCAAAGGATTTATAATATACCCTAATCGGGGTATTGCATGTGGATTGAATACTTTTGAACATAAGCAATACCCCTCCAAAAGCTTGGACCAAAATAATTCAAACCATGGTGTTTACAGAATACCCTCATGAAGGTATTGTGTTTTTTCTAGGTTTTGTTAGGGTTATGCAATACCCCTCTAAGACTCTTGAAATATGTTATGGAGCCCAAAGGATTTTTAATATATTTTAATAGGGGTATTGCACGTGCATTGAGTAATTATGGGCACAAGCAATACCCTTCCAATAGCTTGGAGTAAAATAATCAATGGTGTTTACAGAATACACTCATGAGGGTATTACTTTCCATTTTAGGTTTGAACTTCTAATTTTTGGGGGTAAAGAAATATTTTTTGGTTTGAATGTAAAACTAGAATCATTGTTTTAATACAAATTTCAAGCATACATAAGAATATGTTAGAATGTATTTTTAATTCTTAACACAAGATGGTGCAAAATGAAAGTAAAATGCCTTAAATAAAAAAAACAGGGGTGACATGTATTACAAAAATGTGCAAAAAATGCCCCCAACTTTAAAAAAACCCCAATTTAAATTGGGGAACATGTCATAATGGTTGCTTCAAAGATAAATTGTTACCCTAAATCCTAAAGACCAAAATAACACCCTAATCAAAACTAGGATAAACTATGGGCTATTTGTATCACTACCAGAGGCGGATGGGATCCCATTGGCCCTCTTGTACTACGTTGATGCAACCTCTGCATCATGGACATGTCGTCATGTAAAAACCCCACAATTGGCCAATGTTGCATCCATAACATCACCCACAAACACCTCCTTGGTGGTGTTTTGAACCTTGAAACAAACAACACAATACAATAAATATTGCATATGAATTCTAAAACCTAGAATTCAAATAAAATTTAGTATGGCATTGTTGGAAACTTACCAACCATGAATCATTTCTGAATCATGGTATTACATAAGGAGGCCAATTTTGTTGTGTCGCATTATTTTATTTGATGCAAACTTCTAATTGTGTTCCATTTAAATGCCCTTGAGTGCTTTTACATACTCAGTTTGAGTTGTTCAAATCCCAAGTGCAAGGTCTTCATCATGTTTTAACTTGGCATGTATGTTGAAAGGCATGGCCCCCACACCCCATGTAGTCATACCAAAAAGTTGAAGGATGTGGCTAAATGTTAACTTAACAAATTTCGACTTAGGAACCTCAAATGTGTATTACAAATCACCTTGGAGCTTATCCCACTCCAAGGTAGCATGCTTCCTAGCCCTAGCAATTGCCTTTGTTCATTACGATAGAATCAGGTCAAAGGGTTGTTCAAGACCCGCACATTCATTACTGCACGATCTTGAACCCTTAAGCCTTACTTCCAAGTAGATGGGTGTCCAAGCTTGCCATGGTCACATTGTGGCATGCCCACAAATGCCATACCAAATTGTAGTTGGATGTATATAATGCATTACACCCATCAACCCTACAAACAAATTTGGCCCATCCCTTGCCTAATGGACGTCCTTTATGGTAATTGGAAGAGGGGCAATTACATTTTAAACTAAAAACAAATACAATAAACCTAATGTGAAAATTAACATTCTAGATGAAGGTTATTTCTACATGATGAGGGTATTTCATTATAGATAAAAGATTAAACACACCACAAGGGTATTGTAAAATGGATAGATAGACAAAAATTCAAGATGAAGGTATTGTAAAAACTAGTTTTGAAATTTGCATAGAATGAGGTTAACCTTAAAAAAAAACAATATCACTTACAAAGTTATAGGGTATTGCTTAGAAAATTAATTTAAAAAAAAATGCCCCACCCACCTTTTCACATGGAAAAGAAAAGTGGGGTAAAAGCTTGAGAACCCTAATTGATAAAGGTATTGCAAACACAAATTTGCCAAAAATAACCCACTCATCTTTTCAAGTAGAGAGGATGGGTGGGCAATAGACTGTAAGTTAAGATAAAAATGTCACCTAAATCAATTTCAACACGTCTTATATAACATGTTCATTTTTTTCTTACACTGAAGCAAGAGCTACATTTTCTTGTTCCACTATCATTTCAATAGTTTTTTGCAAGTCAACTTCAATTATAGCAAGATTTGGTGTAGAGATTAATTCCCCAATTTCAACAAACGATTACATTTGTTCTTCATTAACATTACACAAAGTTAATGCAACATCTTCAACACTCACTTACATGTGTTTTTGCATCTTCCATCCTTCTAAACCTTTTTCATTCGTGACACCTCCCATGCCATTTGCCAATTTAGTTGAAGCTTGTTCCTCTTCTCTAGTAGTCCTTGTTTTTTTCAACCTTGCATTTACCAAAGTGGTATAAAACTACAACACAAAATAAAACAAAATTTTTACCAACACTAAAAAATAAATAAAACACCCATCAAACTTGAATGACTAGAACAAAAAAAAACCTGACACTTGTCGTTAGGCACTTGAGTGACTGGATAAAAAAAAACATGATGATGAGTTTTTCGATTGCAACCCTAACCTTAGGCTTGCGACCAAAACAAGGGCTTGCAAGGGTGCGAACCAAGAGGGAAATTCGGGAATCACATCTCATGCTCCCGAGAGTGTAGGAGAGTGAGGGAATGAACCTTTACACTCCCAAGTGAGCTCCCACTTTGGGAGTTGGAGTCCCGATGGACTCCCAAATCTTCAAAGAGCAATTTCAAGGGTCAAAACCCATTGGATTGAGAATTTGTTTATATCATTGAAAACCTCTTGAAAAGTAGATATCTAAAATGGTCTTGTATGACCCATTTGGACATTTCAAACACAAGTTATGGCCAAAAGAAGGGATGGGAATCAAATTGTCAATTTGAGTCCCGACCACTAAAAGTTAGGAATCGACTTGGTTTCCTTGCGTGCAGGTGGCGCCCAACATACCGTTGGAAAGCTCTTGACGAGGGCTATAACTTTGCTTTAGACTTCATTTCAATCAAAGGTCTGCATGTAAAGTTATGGGCCCCTAAAGTTGCAGGAGTTGCAATTGTGGGAATTTCGGGATTCCCACTTGGGAATCCCGGGACAAAATGACATTTGGGTGCTAGTCCCGTGGCCAGGCACAATATACTATAAGGGATACCTTCCCCCAAGTTTGGGCCGTGGTGAGTTTTGTGAGTTTGTGTTTGTTCGTGGTTCGTCCATGCACCAAAGTGTTCTAACTATGCACTAACCAACTTGTTGTTTGGTTTGTGCAAGTTCATGTGAGTGATTGAAATGTTTGTCGATCTTCCTAGTCCTATCCTAGAGTTTCAGCATGCCCTTCTATCCTTAAAGTGTTGTGAGCCAATAAATGCACCCCAACTTTTCTCTTTCCGTTGTTTTCATCCCTAGATTTGTAGTTGAATCCATTAAGGAGCTTAAGGGTGTGTCATTTTCATTGTCCTGGCTTTGGGGACTTGCAACACTTGAATAAAAAAATAACACGACAATGAGAAGCTCCCCATCATTGTGTCCTTAAGATTAATAGCACTAGAACAAAAAAAACATGACAATGAAAAGTTTCGACTCTTCATTGTTGTGCGCTTAATTGACCTGCCACACTGAACAAAAGAGCATGACAACAAAGAGTTGAACTCTTTGTTGTCATGCCCATGGGGACCTCCAACATTTGAACAAAAAAAAAACATTACAATGAAGAGTCAAACTCCTCATCGTCGTGCGCTTGAGTGACCAGAATAAAAGAAAAGCAGGATGAGGAGGAGATGAAGAGCTTCCTTGTCATCTTGGCCTTAGGGATTTGCAGCACTTGAATAAAAAAATAACATGATGACAAGGAATCGAGTTCTTTGTCATTGTGTCCTTAGGACTTACAACATTGGGACAAAAAAACATGACAACGAGGAGCCAAATTTTTCATTGTTGTACGTTTGATTGACCTACAACACTAGAACAAAATAACACAATGACAAGGAACTAAGCTCCTCATTGTCATGCCCATGGGGACCTCTAGCACTTGAACAAAAAAAAAACATGATGACGAAAAGTCGAAGTCCTTGTTGTTGTGTCCCTGGGACTTATAACATTGGAACAAAAAAACATGATGATGAAGAGTTGAGCTCCTTGTTGTCGTGCGCTTGAATAGAAAAAAAACATGATGATGATGAGCCAAGCTCCTCGTCATCATGTCCCTAGGACTTGCAACACTTGAACAAAAAAATGCATGACAACGAGGAGTTCAACTCCTCGTTGTCATGCGCTTCAATGACTTGCAACATTGAAACCAAAGAACATGATGATGAGGAGCTCGGTTCATCATCATTGTGCCCATGGGGACCTCTAACACTTGAACAAACAAAAAATTTGATGATGGGGAACCAAGTTCCTTGTCGTCATGTCCCTGGGATTTACAACACTGGAACAAAAAAAGCACAACAATGAGGAACTGAACTCATTATCATTATGCATTTGACTAACTTACAACACTAGAACAAAAGAGCATGATGACAACGTGTTGAGCTCCTCGTCATTGTGCCCATTGGGGACTTCCATCATTTGAACATAAAAAAAAGGGATGATGAGGAGCTTGGCTCCTCATCGTTGTGTCCTTGGGACTTGCAGCATTGGAACAAAAAGATGCACAATGATGAGGAGCCGAACTCCTCATCATTGTGCGGTTCAATGATTTGCAACATTGGAACAAAAGAGCATGACGATGAAGAGTTGTGATTGTAAGACTTGGAGCATTGGAACAAAAATTAACTTGCCTAAACCCTAAAAAAAAACACAAAAGGGAGGAAGGGAGCTTACCTTGTAGTTCTGTTGTTCTTCATGCTTGCTCCAAGCTCCTCCCACTTGGGGCACTCCAAGCTTCTCCGCTTGTCTCTCCTCACTCTTCTAAAGCTTTGTAACCCTAAACCCTGGTCCCACTTAATCACAAGCACAAATGAGGGGTGAGCAGAATGAAGGAGGTAGATGGGCTGTTTCAGTAAAGGTAGGTAGGTAGATGGGCTGGTAGGAGGAAGGGTGGTAGGTAGGTTGGAGGGGTAGGCAGGAGTTCACCCAAAAAAAAATGGTGGTTAGGGTGGCAGGAAAAA
>Ga0116228_10005251_pt1 | contig 11537 bp, 7 predicted proteins | sample S1TSphfallax_2_FD_89694 | JGI IMG/M metagenome (GOLD analysis project Ga0116228, IMG submission 89694) | Host-associated microbial communities from peat moss isolated from Minnesota, USA - S1T2_Fc - Sphagnum fallax MG | ecosystem: Host-associated > Plants > Peat moss > Unclassified | place: USA...
CACTTGGAGTCAAGGCTGAAACCGAAAAAATAATTTCAATCTGCCCCAAGTTACTAATAAAATAATTGTGACCTTTATGGCCTTGTATTGGCCCTAAGGCTGGGTGAGAAAAAAAAGGATACCATCGAATTTGGGAACCCAATTTGCAAGCCTCGGGGCCAATGTTCCAACCTTTATTAATATCAAGGCCTTAATATTCTAACATTTATTAGTAACTCGGGGCCAAACAACAAGCCCAAAATGCTCAAAGTTGGCCCCCCCAAGTTTTTTCAGCCCTTACTCCTAGTGTAAAGCTGGCCTTAGACTACTACCATTTAGGGTTTAGGGTTTAGGGTTTTAATGTCAGTTTCGGGACCCAAGTGTTGAAACAAGTATTTTTTGGGGTTGTCAATAATCCATTGCGGCTTTCTCACTTTCTTTTTTGTCTTACAAGTTTTCGGGAAAGGGAGAGTGTAGAAGATTTTGGACAATTTGAATGGAGGTAAGTAAAGCAAAGCAAGTGAATGGCAAGAGCTTTGAAGCTCTTTGCCAATACTTAATTTAAGGAGACTAATAGCGAGGGATGAACAAGATTTGGACGATTTGTTTGAGGATGTTGAGATTATGGAAATGAGGGTCAAATGCTTTAGTGAAGGAGTTTGAAGTGTATCTAATGGATAGGCGTTATATATTTTATTTCATGTTTTTCTAGTAACTTTTTTAAATGTTTTATTACATTATATTCTCAACTTTTTACATATTCAATTGAGATATATAACTTATTGGATTTTTCAGAATTTTTTTTTATTATTAGGCAAAGTCAATGTAGAATTATTCTGAAATTTCAGACATATCAAGAGAAATTTTCCAAAAATTTCAAAAAGGAAAATTTTGAATTAATACTCTAGTACCTTGGCCAAATCGAAACTAATTATATTATTTTCAGAAATGTTTGAAATTTTCCAAAAATTATTCCTTCCAAATCAAAAAATAGTGAATATTCTAACAATATTCCATGTGTTGAAATGAAATTTTCAATTAATTAATTATTCAATGGACATTTGTTGAAATGACTATGGTATGTGTCAAATCTAAATTTGGACTTTGAATGAATAAAAAAATTAGCTTGGATTGAAGGAGGTTATGATTTATATTTGGTAAAGTTTTACAACCCTAAACCCTAAACCCTAAACCTTGGGTTTTTCTTTTACCATGGTTAAAAAGAAGTGTAATAAAGAAGTGGTGAGTTAACTCAAGGAACCTTAAAAAGGAAGGAAAAGAATGAAGGAAAAAGCCTCATGACCACCATCATCATCATCATCATCATAGGGAGGAGGAGGCAAGTAGGGTGAGGTGTGAGATGATCACACTTTGCTACTAGGTATATACCCTACTTAAAAGAAGGTTAACTGGATGCTCTTCTCACTTCTTTCATAACAGAAGAGACCACCACCTCCCTTCCTTTTGGTGCTGGTGAAGCCCTCCTCATTTAATGAACATGCTTGAAACAACCCATTCATGACACTTGCTGGGGGGCCCTTCACACATGTCATTCATTCATTCATTCATTCATTGCCAACCTAATTTGCTAAATAAAAAAGTGGCTTTGGATGGATGTTAACACCATCTGCCTCCAACCCACCCTCAGAAAACAAGCAAGGTTCTTTGAAAAAAAACCGAATTTCTTGGAATTAGAAAACGGGAGTTCTTTAAACGAAAACTGGAAATACTTAGAATTAAAAACATGAGGTTCTTTGTCTGAAAACCTCATTTGGTGGAATAAAAAACCAGGGTTATTTTCCAAAAACAAGTGGATGTGTAAACACAAAACAACCTAAGGTTTTTAGTTTTAGGGTTTTGGGGTTTGACCTTTCACTTGAGCTTTGTGATGTCCACTAGGTTTTCTCCATCATTGCAATGCGCAACCTTTTTGAATGCGATCGAACCATTTTTTGTTTTCCATATTGTTTTTACTCATCACTCTACATGGTGTTGGTAGGCTTGCAAAGTGATGAGGATGAGGAAGGTGATTTATTTCTCTATAAGGAAATTTCATAATATTTTCAATCAATTGTAAGTTCATCGTTTATATTCTATGTTTAGTGTTTTGTGTTCTATGATTTGTATGTTGTTATCTCCCATCTATTGCCCTCATTTTCTCTTCTTCCAAAGCTCAAAAGCTCAAGCTTTGAGTATTCTTTGCAAGTCTTCACCAATCTATTTCATTGTCATAATTCACCTTCACAACAAGGACTACTACAACCTACCCATTTTTCTTTCTACTATCTATTACAATGGCATCATTTTCAATTGTTGATGAGTGTTAGTGCTAACATGCTTGGATCTAATGAGCTTTGTGTCACTGCTAGAATGATCACAAGTCATAGCAACAACACCAACATAATGAATGGCTTCCAATGACAATGTCATGTAACAATGTTGGTGAGGAGGATCTTTTGGATCAAGAGGTATTGTTGGAAACCATGAAAAAACAATTGGTTTGGTGGAAGCCTCACCAAAGGACTTCACCAACTTGGGTGTTCTTAAAGGTAAATGATAATCAACAAATTGATTTGAAGCAATCTCAGGTTATGTGATGCATTGTTTGCCATAAAGAAACATCAGGCCCTAATATTTTGGCCTTATGCACAAGGTGCCACAAAGTTTTTATTGCTTATAGTAAGTGCAATGGCATATCGGCAATGACAAAACACATGGAACAAGACCATGTTTATCTGCTTAGGTAGTTCAAAAAGGAGATTGTTGGTCATCCTTGGTTTCATCACGATCATGAACTTACAATTAGGTGATAGTAAGTAGCCTTGTGTTTTGTATTGGGTTTTTTTTCCCTCCCCAAACCTTTTCCTAAAAGATCATGAAATGCAAAAGAGGTTTTTACAAAATGTTATGTTGTTCATGATTAAAGGTTTTTTTCCACTAAGGACAGTGGAATTTATTTGGTTCCAAATATTGGCTTTTTCGTTGTGTCCAAAGGTGAGTTTTTTATCTAGAAAGGTTTTCATTGAATATGTTTTTTTCACATTGATGAACATGACATGTATTGGATTTGTGCAACTTGCCCGAACAAAGTGTTTGACAACCACTTGCACTATCAATTTACAAATGTCCAAAGGGGCACATGATGAGTTTGTGATAATTGTTAATTTTATGTCCACCACTTGGGAGCCCAAGCACATCACAATTGGGGAGTTTGAAGCAATTGTTACAAATGGTGTTGCCATAGTTATGAAGCTCAAACAAATCCTTGACAAATTTGGGATCACCCAAAAAACTCTAGCTTACGTGAAAAACAAGGGCTCCAACCTGTAAACTTGTGCTTAGGCTTTTAGGACAATTGTGTCTTGTTGTGATCTTGACATAACTAAACCATTCAATGGCTATTGTTTTGGGCATGCGTTATCAGTATTCAAATATGCCAAGGTGGTTCGTGTGTTTCATTATGCCTCAATCAGAACTGCCCAAGCAAATGTGCAAAAGTGTATCACATGTTTGAAGAAATCCGACAAGGGGAAGCAAGCATGGGAAAAGGTATGTGTGGATTCTAGTTTTAGCCCTCGCAAATTGAACACCTTCGTGAAATGAGGTACGTAACAATTTTCCATCCCTTTGTTTTTTTTTTCCACATGTTGGATTTCTTCTTCTTCTTTTTTCTTTTGGTTTTCTTCCTATGCCTCATTCATTACTTGTTCAAATGGATTTTTTCACTCATGCCATTTTTTTCTTGGGCTGATCAAAGATTAATCAAAAGTGGTGTGGTGGCTAATTATTGGGATTTGGGTTCTTCAATGTTTTTTTTCCATTGTTGATTCCATTCATACTTGTTCCCCCATCGCTGATTTCTGATTAGGTGGGCTCCATAGTAATGGCCTCATTTTGTTTAAATTGAATTTGTTAACAACTAATGTGAATTTCATAGAGCTTGTTAGTAGTTGATGTTGATTAATTTGGAGCTTTCCCTAGGCTGATTTTTTTGGGGTGCTTTGTTATGTCCCCTTAATTTATTTTCTGAGCATGTTAGTGGTTGATTTGATTTTTAAAAAACTTCTTAATGGCTGATTTGATTTATCTAAAGCTTCTTAGTGGCTTATTTGAATTTTTTGAGCTTGTTTGTTGTTGATTTGATTGTTTTTAAACTTTTTAGTGGCTGATTTGATGTATTTTGAGCTTGTTTGTGAAGGATTTGATTTTTTTTTAGCTTCTTAGTAGCTGATTTGGTGTTCTTTCAGCTTTTTAGTGGCTAATGTTGATTTATTTTGAGCTTTCTATGGGCTGATTTTTGTTTATTTCAACTCTATTATGCCCTTTTGATTTAATTTCAACCCTTCTATGGCTGATTTGATTCTTTTGGAACTTGTTAGTGGCTGATGTTGATTTATTTTGAGCTTTTCTTGGGCTGAGATTTTCCCTTCTTAGCTCTATTATGCCACATTGATTTAATTTCAGCCTTTCCATCGTTGATGTGATTTATTTTGAAATTGTTAAGCCTCCTTTGATTTATTTCGAGCTTTTTATTTTTTTCTTTTTCATAGCTATTTATGCCCCCCATAATTTAATTTCATCTCTTTTAACTAATGTGATTACAAGTTTGCAAGTCGTGTCTTGTTGTTTCAAGATGCATTAATTTATCGGAATGTAATTGCATTGTGTTATAGTTGACATACAATGGTACTGTAGAGTCATATTTTGTTTCCAAGAACTTGGGCAATTTGTGAAGTGGTGGTCAATGTATTGTCACTAATTGTGACTAGCTATGTTCTAAATCTAAAGTTGCAGACATTAGTTGTTTAGGGACATGTTACAATATGTGATCAACAATACCTATGAAGTTTGTGATGAACTTATTAATGTGGTTGTCCCTAATAGCTTGGGTGATCTAGAGGCAAATGCTTTTGATGTAGAACTAACAAAATTGATGATTTGCATGAAGCTCCAAATCTTGGAAAATCTTCAACCTTTCCTCTCCTTTGTGCATGCTTTTGAAAAGAAAAGGGGGCACAATATGTTGGTGTTAATATTGGATCCAAGTTTCAAGAATATGTGGTTGGAGGCTAATTACCATGGTTGTGAATATGCATTTGCATTGGTAAAGGAATATGATGTTGGTTTGTTTTTGGCCTTGTTGGTGCAATGTTACAAGATGATGATGTTAGTTGTACAACAAGTTGAGGTTTGGGTGGGAGGCCTTGAGGTTGAAAACAAGGATTTGTTTCAAACCTCAAAGACTAATGCAAAATCTATGTCCCAAATTGATGCATTTTGTTGCCCCCGTGTTAATGTGGAGAACTACAAATGTGCATTGTCTTCATGGCACATCCATGAGCAAAGGTGGCCATTGGTGGGCTTGTTGGCTCAATAAATCATTGGGATTCCAACAAGCCAAATCGAAACAGAGTGAATTTTCTTGATTGTTAGAATTATCATAACACTAAAAAAATGTCAATTGCAAACTAACCATCTTGACCAATCCAAGGGTTGGGTGTCCGTAACCTTCTAACTTTGTAAGTGCATGCAAGGCAAAATTTGAGTTATTGGAAGAACTTGATGCAAAGTTTGAAAAGGAGGTTGAACATGAAGATTTCCTAGATATTTGTGATTGTGAACTTGATTTCCAATTTGTTGCTTTCAATTGTTCCTTGATGCCCAAAATGGGCAAACATATGGATTTTTAAATCATCTATTGTTTTGAGTTTTTTGAACTTTAAAGTGGATCCTATATATTCACATGTGCCGAATTATGGCTACCATGTTAGTTTGTTATTCATTAATTCCCATTAGTGATTTCTTCATTTTTTCCTTGGATGATTTATTTTTGAGTTTTTCCATGAAAAAATTCATAGGCTCCATATTCCATACTTGTAAGTTGTAAATGAATTTGGCAAAAACACATTTTTTGAATTTCATTGAAATTTGAAGTTTGTAATGCATTTGTTCAAGCTTTCCATTTTCCACATAATTGAAGTTGATAGTGCTTTGGAATAATGTTTTCGAAAAATCAACCTCATAATCAACCTCATACCTAGCTAAACATAAGGGGTTTAATTTGACTATCAGCTCCAAACCAAATTAAAACCTAGAGTAATAACTAGATTACCATAACCAACCAAGTGTTTTACCTTAAACTTGAATCAAAACCAACTGGTTTCCTATTGAAAAAATTGGCCCCAAAGAATTAAATTTTTCTTAGTCAAACCCCCAAAATTGGCTAGTTCTTTGGAAAGTAAAAAATAAAAAAACTTAAAACTAGCTAGTGTGAATTAAAAACAATGTTAAATGTTTTTTGTGGATGAAAGTAGAAAACCTTAATTCAGCTCTTGGTAGAGTTGCTAGAGGTGTGGTGTTTCAAGGGCGTTGAAAAAAAAAAAAAAATTGTTTTTTTTTGTTTTTGGCTTGGTTTGTTGTTTTGTAGGTTATTGTGGAATGATATTGGTGAATTGGTTTCAGTGATGGAGCGCGATCATGGTTGCTCAATGGATATTCTTTATGAGTTGTGTGAATCATAGCTCTGTTGGAGGATTGGTGCGGAGCTTTCAAGGGAGCGAAGGGAGGTGGAAAGGAAATATATATATAAAGTTGGTTGAGGAAAAGGAATTCGAACTTTTGGCAAGGGAAGAAGTTAAGTTCCTAGATTTTATGATAATTAGGAAGTGTGGAGTTGCTTTGGGATTTTTGAATAATCAATTGAGGGTAAAAGTTGATATGGACTTCTTCCTTTCATGAACCTGACACTTGATGTTCCAATGTTCCAAAAACGTTAGGAAGAAATCAATAGGTCTAACATTTTCATTTTAGGGACCAACACAAGGGAAATGATGAGTGAGTCAAAGATTTTAAAAGTGGTTATTGTCGCAACATCATCTTTGACAATTTGGGGGTCTTAATGTGAATGTGCAATGTGGTCATTATGAGAAGACAATACATGCTGGATAGTGGGAGCTCCAGGGATTTTGGGAACAAAATGATACTATGTAATGTATAAGATCACATTCACCTATTCTATTTTGACTTTTTGTCCAATTTCTAAGAAGAACCATGTGATGATGTTGGGATTGCACTTGTGGGATTTTTGTTGTTGAAGTATGAATTGCCACTTTCATTAAGTAACTAGTTGGCTCCTTGAGAGGAAATCAAGAAAGATCTAATCCCTTGAGATCCATAGAACTAAGATATTAAAGTTTCATGTCTGTAAGGATATAGATGTAGAAATAATATTTGTCATAAATTTTTTTCTGTTTCAAGAAGACTTTAACAATTCCTATTGTGTTTGTATACCCAATGTTAGGGATTTCCACACACAAGAAGTCATCTCCCTTTTTTTTTTGGTGACATTGTTTCTTTAAAATGGGAATTTTTAATTAACTAGAACTAGCCAATTCTTTCAATTTTTGATTTTCTTAAAACGAAAAACTAGCAATTATTACATAAAACAAATAACCACACAACATTGGTTTTTACCAATTGGTTGGTTACTGATTTTTTTCATAACCACTAGGTAGGTAATTTTTTGAAAAATTGAGTGTTGGTTGGGTTATGAATATTAAAATCAAACAAATTTTGGGTGTGAGTTAGGTTATCAACATTTTGAATAATAACCATGCATAAAAATATAAGATCAAATAATTGGTTGGTGACCATTGGTTATCCTACGAATTATAACCTTTTCGAGGTTTTTAAAAAACATTATAGTTAGTTTTTACATCATAAACAAGTTAATGTTTTATAATCGATAACCTACCAAGACAATAATCAAGACAACACAATCAATTATATCTACATATTATACTATTCATATCCATATTGCTTAAAAAGTTTTTGTAAAATTTTGCACAAATGTTTGGCCTTACATTTTTATTGCCTCAAATAATGCAATTGTAACATAGTTTGGCTCCAATTATCACCTAAAAAATTTACAACAAAGAAAAAAAACATGCATTCCTTTAAATATTCATAATCAAGTTAGCAATGGAAATAAAATAAAATAACTAAATTAGTAAATTTTGTGTGTGTGTAATTTGTACATTATCAACTTTGAAAAGATCTATGGTATCACCCCAAAAAAAAACTTGAAAAAATAATTGGATTTGTCTTTCCATGTTGACTTTCCAATTGTCCTTTCATTTTGTTCAATTATTTTTGAGACTTCTATGCAATTAACAATGTTTTGCTTTCATGCATTTTTAAAAAATATCATTACACCATAACTTTTCAAGTAAGATATTTTCTTTTTATACAAAATAAATGCATTCATTTTATTGTTGTGATAAATAATGCACCTCATCACGTGTGCATTGCTTGCATTCACTGTCTCCAAATAAATGGGAAACCAAAATTAACAAATCTCCATTGTGAGGTTTCCACACAAAAAAATCATTTTTTAATGTTTTATTATTTTATGATTTGAAATCAAGATTATTTTAGACATTTATTCTCTAATTAGTTTGCTTATTGCAACCTCAGTTTTATTGAAATAAACTTCACATACATTTCATTAATTTATATACATTTTCATCCTCCCTTTATTGTTTCATTCTCAAAAGAAATCTCAACAAACCAAGATTGAGAGTTCAACACAAAAAAAATTGTTTGTTACTAATTAGTTTTTGTACAATAACAAAAAAAAAACTTTGTTATAATCAAATCACACACACATAATGATGTTTAATAAGTAAAATAGTTAGAAATGTCTTTTACATATAAGTATTTGATTAGGTTCCATTTATTTTATTTTATTATCTCATTTATTTCATGTATATGTAGGTTTTCAAATTTTGTGGGGAAATATTAAATTATTCAATTTGTCGCATTCTTCAAATTTGTTCTCATATTATAAAAGCAATGTAAATATTTGTAATACAATCACATTTACAATCTATGCACATGAACAAAATAAGAATGAAGGATTCATATGCATGATATGGTGACTTAAGGATGCCACTATTGAATAATGTAATTAACATAAATATACACATTAACTTTCACAAATTTATAATTACATTTAGTTTTGGGGTTCATTTTAATTAATTGACAAACATTTATCTAAGAATTCCAAAACCTATCATCAATGCCAATATTAGACATGGTCACATGATGAATGGAATTCATTCACATGGACATTCATTCATATTTTCATAGTCCATTTGTAATTCACATTTAAATAACTTGTAATTAACTTTTAGTTCATTCTTAGTACATTCCCAAGCTTTTATAATGCACTTTTTATTAATTATTAATTGATTCACATTTTTTTAATTCAATTTTAATTACATCCCAATTAATTCATAATTCACTTGTAATTAAGAAGCATTTAAAAAAAAACCTACACATGGAAACCTCCATGAAAGTTTTTTTGAATTAATGCCTTAAAAGGGTATAAATAAAAGTAAGACCCCATTATTTTCAATTTGTTCAACACCAATTTGAAATATGATCTTATTCCATAATCTTTTTTCTGTTTTTTATTTATTTACATTTTCATGTTTTATCACAATAAATGACACACCCCCAAGCTCCTTGACAAACTCAACTATGAATCTAAAGGTGAAAACAATAAAAGAAGAAAAAGTTGGGGCGCACTCCCTGGTTCGTAGCATTTCAAGGGTAGAGTGACGTGCTAAAGCTTCATGACGGGGCCTAGAATGATTGATAAGCAAGTCAATTATTCACACGGACCTATATAAACCAAACAACAAGTTGGTTAATGTGTAACTAGAACACATTTGGTGCACGGACAAATCATGAGCAAACATGGATTCACAAAATTCATAGGACTCACCATGGCCCGTACTTGGGGAAGCCACCACCTTCCCCTTTATAGTATTCTTTGTGCCTAGCCACGGGGTCAACATCCAAATGTCATTTTCTTCTAGGACTCCCAAATGGGAATCCTAAAATTCTCAAAATTAGAACTCCCACAACTTTCGAGGCCCATAACTTTGTGTGCAAACCTTCGATTAAAGTGAGGTCTAAAGCAAAGTTGTAGCATTTGTCAAGAACTTTTCAATGGCATGTGATACGCCACCTGTACGTAAGGAATTTGGGGCAATTCCCGACTTTTAATGATTAGTAGTCAAATTGGCAATTTGACTGCCGACACCCTTTTTTTTTGCCATAACTTGTGTTTTAAGTACTCAAATGGGTCCTGAGTGCCCACTTTAGACATCTACATTCTAAGATCTTTCCAATAATATAAAGAACTTTTCAATCCAATGGGTTTTGAGTCTTGAAATTGCTCTTTAAAAATTTCGGAAATCCATAAAGACTCCAACTCCCAAAATGGGAGTTCACTTGGGAGTGTGGAGGTTCATTCCCTCACACTCTCGCACACTCCCGGGAGCATAAAATGTAACTCGTAGGTTTCACTCTTGGCCCACACCTTTGCAAGCCCTTGCTTTGGTTACAAGCCCAAAGTTAGGGTTGCAACAATAAATATTTGTTTATACTTTTGTTTCTACATTTCATATTTTTGTTTTAAAACTTTTGTGATTTTGTTTCATTTCTTATGTTCTGTGTTTAGATTTAGATTTAGGGTTTTTTTTTCATTATTCATCTTCATAGTTCTTGTGCCCATGACAACATTTCGAAGGCTCACAAAAACCAACAATCAACACAAGAAAATTAACATTTTACTCAAATGGAAGAAAAAAGGTTCATTGTGATGAAAATTTTGAAAGAATTTCAAACTATTTAACAAATTTAATGAATGTTAGAAATTGGATCATGGCACCACCAACAAAGTAAATGTAACAACATCAATACTTGCATAGAACAAGAAATGGGGAAAGTACTAACAAGTGAAAGAGGAAATAAGAAGAAAACTAATCAAGATAATAGAATCAATAAAAAATGAACAAAGGGTGGAAAGAATAACAAGCACCAATAGAATGTAAGTAAATAGGAAGATATTTTGTAATTGCACGTGACATTTTTTTGTTGCAAAAGTTGATTATAGATGACAATTTTTCTTCTAGTGATCACAAGCACATATTCTCAGGTTATGGGTCAGTTTATTGAATTGGTTGAATGCATTAAAAATGAAATCAAGATTTGTGCAATGTTACATTGAAGCTTATTGTTGGGATCTTATGATAAAAATGATGATTGTTATAATCCCACATTTGAGATACACTACGAACCACCTTGCAAACACCATTATGATTATTGTAACTCATGAATTATTTTATTAATGTGTTAATTTGGTTGCCACATAGATGTAGAAGGTGAACATTGTTGATTAAAATTACTCCAATAAGTGACATTGTTTGAGATACAAATTGACCACTTTAGGTGCAAAATGTGTGCATTTAGTTTTTACATAAAATTGATGCAAAACATTATGATATATAATAGAAAGAATAAGAGCTTTAATCCGTGTTAGTTGTTTCAATTATTTTCCAACATTGAAGTACAAAAATCACAAGGCTTTACAAACTTTGATGGTTCAAGGTCTAATTTGCTAGAACATAGAGGCTTGGATTTTGAGTGTGCAAAACAAGGTGAAAGCACACTAAGCTCCCCAATTTTTTAAGTATAATATTTATGCA
>Ga0116228_10005252_pt1 | contig 11537 bp, 3 predicted proteins | sample S1TSphfallax_2_FD_89694 | JGI IMG/M metagenome (GOLD analysis project Ga0116228, IMG submission 89694) | Host-associated microbial communities from peat moss isolated from Minnesota, USA - S1T2_Fc - Sphagnum fallax MG | ecosystem: Host-associated > Plants > Peat moss > Unclassified | place: USA...
AAAAAGAAATTGTTTTTTTTTTAAAAAGAGGGCGTGTGTCCACACCCCGTTTGGTTTGGACCCTACCCCCCCCTCAGATTTAAAAAAAAAAAACCCCCCCCCCCCCCCCCAAGAAGTGAAGATTCAGAGTTTTTATAAAAAAATTCAAAATTGAGCAAGAATTTCCATAAAATAATGCAAAACAAGTGAAAAGAGTTAGAGTAAAAAAAGCTCCAAAAAATCATTCAGACAATGAATTCTGGTTATTGGGATGAACACGTACCCACTAGACCACAATACATTATTATGTCATGGTCTGCATGGATATAGGTACAACACTTGTATAATATTCTTTTTCTGATTATTGGGGGAAGACATGTGTATATCATCTCTGCATGTATATATTCTAGTGACAATGCTTCATCAGGCTTATGTAGGATGGGATTTTGGTGATTGTCACTGTGACAATTTCAAAGTCATTTCAGATTCTAATTCATTGTATAGATCAAATTCCATTTGAGAATGGCTTTTTTTGTTTGTTTGTTTGTTTGAATTTTATTGTGAACTTTTCTAATGAATCAGGCTTTTGTTGACATTTTGCTTAACAAATCAAGAATGTAAAAATATATTAATGAAACAAAATGACATCAATGAAATTTACCAAAAAAAAATTGATTTTTAAAAATTACAATAAAACTATTATGTCCACACACAAAAATTTAATCATCCTCATCGGTAGTGTGAAGTAACATGGAGCCCAAATAAATAAATAAATAAATCTCTACAAGGATTCTATTTGTTTGTTTCCTTTTAAGGAGACTTCCCAAGGTACCAACCAACAGCAAGCATGTGCTGACAATAGGTACCACAGCAGCAATAGGATTTTTATTTTTAGTTTTAGTTTTTTTCTTTGGGGAGAATTTATTTTACCTTTTGGTGATTTCAAAAATGCGAAAAAAATTGAGGTTTTTTGGGGGTTTTCTACTTGCCAATCTCAAAAAGGAAACTTTAAAATCCCTAGATTCTATATTAGGTTCCAGTAAGTAGCTCAAAATATGGAAGAACGCTTGAATCTTTTTTACTTTGATATTTTGTTGATAGCCAAATTTGATTAAATTATCTTATGCATGGTCACCACTTTGGCTATGTCAAAAACAAATTAGGGGAAAAAAATCACACGCACACAAACATGCACAGACACTGGTACACAGTCTTCTGTTTCCTTGGAATGAAATCAAAGCCTGCCAGACTCTTTTTTTTCTTTTTTCTCTTCCAAATTCCTCAAAGCAGGTCCACTGGCGAGGATCCTCAGACTTAATTAGCATTAAATGGCGACTGTCCAAGCTGGGCTGTAGCATTTTTGCAAAAGTGCTGCTACAAGTGGCGACCTAGGAAGTGCCTAGGTCTAGAAGTGGCTAATTTAATTTTATTTATTTCAAACAATGGCGAAAAAAATCCCTTTAAATCATAAATCTTTCTGTTTGTTCCATTTCCTGGAAATAAAAAAAATTCGCCAGAAAAAATAAAAAACAAAAACAATGCTGCTAAACTCTAATAAGATCATGTGAATATTGTCTAAGGAAGAAATCTTATGAGGCTACAAAATAAATACAGGTACTAATTAATTAAGTACATTTACAGCCCAGAACTTATTCCATTAAGTACCACATTTGTAATTCACATTGTTGTTCCAAACATCCTCTCTGCTGGCTGGGCCTCGGGCCTAGCCATTGTAAATTTTGTCACCAACTGTTCCAACAACAATTGCTTCCAACAACCCCTAATTGGGTGAACTAACACCCACGGTTGGTGGGTACCATGGTATTTTAAAAAATCCCAAATTCCATTTAAATTATTTCTAAATAAACATTACAAATATCCCACTCCTAGACTAGACCAAATTATAGTGTCTCTGAGTTCAAATCTAATTTTTTGGGGCTTTATATGTGGCCACTTTATAAAAGGCCTCACTCCAAAAGGTGAAGGTACCAACATGGGTGCTGGTTCACTCTGGCCTCCAATGCACCGCCCCCCCTCGTGCCAGATACCGTGCATGCCAACATGGTAATGATAAACCCCAGTGCCCGCTACCGCATGCACCAACTTGGTAGGCTGGTAGGTGGTGAATCCAGGGGAATTGGATGAGCCTAGCAGAACACAGCTCAAAAGTGAGCCACGTGGATGATTCTCCACAAGATGTCAGCACTCTGATGACTCCAGTTGAACTAAAGATTCACCTGGTATCATTCTGTTGATGGATGAATTTCATCCGATTTTATGAGTGCAAGAGAAGAATCTTGCATCTGGTGAGAGAGAAAAAAAATGAAGTCAAAACGCTTTAACCAGTTATGAGCAGGTCACTCGTCTTCGTCTGCGAATGTTGCAGAACTGGTTCAGCTGGCAACCAGTGGTACCAGAACAACTTGCAGAAGTCATTCGCCTGATGGCACCGGGGTGTCCCAGCACCCTGCTGCCACAAAGCCTCAGGATTAGGTGACGAATTCAGAACAAATCCAGCTTATCGCCAAATGGCTTTGCCCTATATGGCGAGTTCAAATAGAAATCATGAGGAATGATGGAGGTGTATAACATACTTTTTTGCAATGGCAAAAAGGTCGTGCTTTTGCTAAGCCATTGTCCATTCATGTTCATCGAATAAGAGTCTAGTGTCTAAATTGATGAACATGAATGGGCAATGGCTTAGCACAAGCATGACACCAAGGAAGGAAAATGCGAGGTGAGCTCAAATTTCCTTGTATTTACATCATGTTGTTCACACACGTGAGGAGGTTTATCAATTGCTTGAAAAGAAAGGTCTAATTGTCCATGCATGCATATCTAGCTGGGGGTTAGTCATCAATGAAATTTTGTGAGGCCCAAAAATACCAATATAACATAATTAAAAGTTTGGACCCATGTCAAAAGCACGGGCTCAATGTCAAAATCTCGGGCTCAATGTCAAAATCTCGAGCACCCTGCCAAAAACTTGGGCCCAAGTCCAAGAGGCCTGGCATCTTGTTTACCACCTTTACAAGGTAAGTTTTTGTGAAGAGATGTCTGAAGAAACAAGGATGAAATCTTGGTATTTGCAATTGTTGTGGAGACAAGTCCGAGAGGACTTGAGCCCAACCTTTAGACATTGAGCTTGGAATTTTGGCATGGGGCTAGACTTTTCATATATGTCGTACTGGTATGTGTAGGTCTTGCAAAATGTCAATACTTGAGGGCTAGATATGCATGGACAATAAAACCTAAGGTCCATTGGGCAATTTGTAAACCCTGTGTGTGCGTGTATATGTGTGTGGACAACTCAATGCAAATAGAAGTAAATTTGAGCTCCCATTTCCTTGGTCTAGACGTTGCTTCCTTGGGATAATAATTTCTTATTAGACAAACATGAATGGGCCATGGCTTACCCACAAGCATGACCTTGTTGCTGTTCCATACTATGGTACCACATTCAACTAATTGACTTATGGTGGAAAATCAGCCAATATTTTTGAAAGTTTGGTGAACAAAGTAACAGAATAGTGGCCGTATGTACAGCCAAGGGGACTCAGGGCAAGTACTTTCCCATACAACCCGTCTCCTCTTGTTGTTGGGGATCTAGTCTAACATATGGGTTGATGCGTTCCAATGTGTAAGTTGGTTGGGCGGATAGTTTATCATGCAACAGTTGTCATCTTGACATTAAGGGTCAGTTAGTTGGGCGGATAGTTTATCATGCAACAGTTTTCATCTTGACATTAAGGTTCAAGTGGATCTCTTGGGTCCCAATTCACGATCTAGTTAGCGTGGGTTGTCGTGGGAAATTCCGGATCTGTAGTTTTGTTAAAACTTAGATTGGTTGGACTGCCACATGTCATGTAGGATTCCACCCATGCAGAATTCCACCCATGTGGTAAGTTTGTGTGGGAAGTGTAATGTAATGTAGCATTATAAAAGGGCGTCAGATTATGAGATATGAAAGTAAGCATTCGTATATGCATTTGCTTGTGACTGCAAAAAGTGATCGTAATACATAATCTAGTAATGAAGTGGCTAACAATTGGGAGACCCTCCTCGAGTCTATTATGCTGAAAACCTGCACAACTTCATTATCCTGGGGGGCAAGTGATTGTGGAAAACAATTTAGTAATGTGAAGTGGCTAAGGATTGATAAGGATTGACAGTCAGTAACAGATCACTTACTACAGTGAAATGCTGCATAATATACTGTGCATAATATTAATCAAATGCTGCAGGAAGTGATTGTGGAATATAATTTACAACCTTGACATGATTCAGGATTAGGTGGTTTTTTATTTTTAAAAAGTGATGAAACCCTTTTTTATATTAAAAAAAAGAAAAATCCTAGAGCAGAGCAAAATCAAGCAGCTCATCACATAATGGCTCTGCACTTTATGACAGGTTCTTTTTTTCTAAACCATGAGAAATGATGGAAAATGAACTTGATAAAAAAGACAAATTCAGCCTAGAGAGTACAACTAGGTCACACATTGGTTTTAAGTTAAAGCCAAATTTTCAACCCATATCCCTACACTGATCATGTGAAGTTTCTACTTTCTACCCTTTGGGCAGAGCCAGTCAAAGCTGACAGCCAGGGTGAACCAGCACCCACAAACCCAAATGGGTGCAAAAATAAAGAATCTGATCCCCAATAATATGAGAAAGAACACAGTACTAAAGGTCAGTTCACACCTGCTGGTAACCCAAGTGTTAACTTAGCAATTTGCAAACTTTGTTCAAATTCAACATTGGTTTTTGGTATGTAGCATATGCGTCATCGTGATATGGCACACTATCAATAGTGTTGTCACTATATGATAGTGTAAACATTAAACTATTAGTGTGTCAATTAATCTCCAAAAAAATGTACATTCGGTTGCCTATGACAAATGCTAACTTATTAATCTTGCACCTAGTCTCAAAAAATATTAATCTATCACCAAGCTTCTTTCTTGCGCATCTATCCTTTTGAACTATTTAAACAACTCCCCTGTGTGCTTTTCTAAGTTTTTTGCAACATCTTTGCAAGGCATATATTAATAGACAATCTTTGCAACAACCATGTGCAACAAAATTGTAACAGTTTTTGGGGATGGATAGTTCAAATTTTCAATTGTAACAATAAAATTGCATAGGAAGAGGGAGAAGGAGAGGCAAGGGGAAACTGAAGACTGACTTGGATGCCACTGTGTCAAGCATGAACAAAAGTAGGTGTAGTGCCATTGTGGAGCAATCACAATGTGAAAGAAACTATACCACCAAGAGCAACAATCACAAATGTTACACCTTTGTGTTGAAGACAAGGTAACTAGCTAGGAACACTCAAAGGCTTTGACATTGATCCAATGCAAGAAATTGGAACATGTAGCTTTAAAGGAACAAATTGATCCATGCTCTCACATGTTACCTACCACACATAAATGGGATTAGATTATTAAATTTGCAAAAGGTCAAAAAATCAAAAGTCCCTTGCAATGGAAAAATATGCAAAGATAATGGAATGGGCTCAATTCCAACTATAATAAAATATGATATTATCACACATGAACTGTACATTACATTATAGGTGTTGACAATTGAAGAGTGCAACCAACATAATCTTCCAAGGCAATTTGACAAGGAATTCTATAAAACTACTCAAGCATTTCACACAAAAAGGATGATCAACACATTTAAAGATGTGAAAGATGGTCAATTTGTGGGAAATGCAGTTTGCATGTAAGCAATTTGATATAGAATTTTTTTTCACACTTCAAACATTTATGATACAAGACTTCTAGGAATTGATGACATTCATGAAAAACATGTAAATGAAAGATCACAAGCTACAAATGTAGGAACACAAGGAAGTCAAGTAAATTTCATAAACCTAGATGATTACTTGTACTCCAATCAAGGCAATTAACATTGTAGTTTCATCAATCTAGTGAAAATTTCATCAACTATAACACTTACAAGTCATCTAGTAATGCCAATAACACCTAAGAACATGAGATCTAATGTTTTCTCCTTAATCATTGAAAATTTAGATTGAAATAACAAAGTCATTGTTGACACTATGGAACACATGAATTTCACACAATTGGAGATCAAAAAACATAGAAACAAAGTTTAAAAGTAGATAGCCAAGCAACAACTATAATATTTCAAGGACAAAGACATGACAATTCATCACACAAACAAAAATTCGGTTAACATGGAGGCAAATTTAAGAATGTGTCATGATGTCATTTAGCATAAAACTAAAATATTTCTACCTATGGAACATTTTTTAGATTTTTCCAAAGATGCAAATATAAAAGCCAACATACGTGTGGTTAACAATGATGATAATGAAGGCAATTGAAATTTCTTTTATATGGTTTAGTGAGGCAAATGTAACAAATTATGAATGTCCATTTAAACTTCAATTTCCAAGTCAAATTTTCAATATGATAATGTCTTAAAGATTTATTTGTCTTTTAGAAAAAACAAAATCGCAAGCTATTTAGGGTGAAAACACACTACGGGCGAACCACTTTCACCCAAAAAAGTGATGTATAACAAGTATGATAGGTATGTAGTAAGCTACAATTTTCATGGTGTTTATTGGAAACCCTAAACATAAGAAGATGGAAAAGTTTAAAATGTATGTGACAACATTTTGGAGTTCAAAGCTCATTTTGAATCAAAGTTAAGTTTGATCCAATGGTTAGATGAAGCAGATTGGATAAAATAAATGTGCATAAAGTATATAACATACATGTTTTCAATGGCCATAAGGCCTCATGTTTGTGATTCATGACACATTACCAAACCAAAAAAAAATGAAAAAAAAAAAAACATTGTTCATTTATAGAATATTTTCATTTTTCTTAAGGTAATGGTTTCTTTTTCAAAAATCAAAATTTATTATGCATTTATTACTTAAGAAGTGTTAAAAACACATTTTTAATGGATTTTCAACCAAATTTTTTTAACTTCTATATGGTCCTAAATTTATTTGATATATATCAATATCATTCACCACTAAAAAAAAAATCATTACAAAACTCCACCCATAACCTTAATTTGAAGTGTATTTGTAGTTTTTCATACCATGTGATGTATTTATTTTGATACAAATATATTTCATGTGTTTACTTCAAATGAAAAAATAAAATCCAAGATATGATGTCTACATGTACCAAAAAAAAGCCAAATGCAAATTTTTTTTTGTTGTGACTACAATTTTTGGGGGGCATAGTCTGTTTTCACCCTTGAATGCCTTTGAATTTGTGACATATGATTTCCAAGATATTGTGTCCATTGTGTCCATTGTATTGTTCCAATAATCTCATCACCTTATAAAATAACCTATTCAAATTCAACATCAATGCTTACATTTTGTTGTCCATCTCGCCTCCTTGCACCTAGCTTTACTTTATTTTCAACTTCCAATTGGGCCATCTATGACTATATATCCTCGTCATTTCCATTCATAATCAAATTATGTAATATATAATAACACATTACAACATTAGGTAGAAAAAAAAATGTAGATTTATCTTTTATTGTAGTTCTTGAATCCTTGAAAAACCTTCAAGATTGCAAAAACTTTCACTCCTACAATGACACAATTTTTGATTCTATAACCATTCAAGAATAGTATGCCATATGCCGATTTTCTTGTAAGACATTGTCAACCAAGGCAAGAGGCTATACCCCTTAGCATTGTGAATATATGGCCCAATTCCTTATTGTCCACAATCTTGGGGAGGTTACTTACAGTTAGTTACAAATGACATCATTTCAAAATAAGGTATTTTTTAATTGATAATTTGGAGATAAATCTAATAAGAATTCACAAAATAAAAACATGCCCATAAAAAATCTTGAAAATATTTATTTATAAAAAAAAACAAATATTCAAAGTCTACCCCCATAAAACATGTAAGTAATGTCTACTTGTAATTATATGTTACATCATATGTATGCATGCACACATGTTCCATAGTTGTAATTCTACTTCTATTCCTTCAAAAAAAAATCCTCTTTTTGCTTTTAAATACCTTTCCAACCAAAGGTATAGTAATCTCAAGAATTTTTTTTAAAAGTGCAATGCACTCATACTACATAACAAAAGATGCATTTGAACGTTGCAACATGTAGGAGTATGTGGCCCATGGGTGTATTACCAAAATGGTTATGCTTGTAATGCCCATAAATGTTCTTCCTAGTCCATCCTATTTGTGCATAAAGTCTCGCCTTTTTCCTTTGTTCCAAATTTCATTTTCTAATTTGTGTAGTCCCAACCAAGAATTATCATGAAAAAATGAATGTCAAGACTTACTTCTCAATTCTCATGCTATAATTCAAGGAACATTCATGGTATGGATCAAATGATATTGTTATATTCAAGGGTAGTAGGACATTTTTTGGGTTGGCCTTTAGAACATGAAGGATGATATTTGATTTTTATTAAATTCAAATTTGAATTCATGCACAATTGGAAAAAGATTGGCTTAAAGGAAAGTTTGAAATATATAAGGGGCTAATTAAAAGGGTTTATTGCATTTATAAATAAGTTTAGCTATTTTTCAATTACCAAAACTTACCACATTTATTGATAAATCAAGGAATATATAAGCATTCACTTAATTATAAATGCATAGCAAAATATAACCCTTTAAACATAAGTGGTATCCAACAAATACAATGAATGACCTCCACAAATCCATGGTGAGTAACAAAAAAAATTATATCAATGACTTGATAATATAATGAAGAAAGCCACAAGACTTGGGCATCATTAATAAAGTTGGGAATATCAACAAAGTCAATGTCCCAAAACTACCTTCAAGATCATGATCCACTATAGTTTGCATTTGGATTTGTACCCTTTTGACTTGAATAAATGGTAATCAACTACAAAAATTTCATCCATTGCCTTTTACAAATATATTTGTGTTACATCTATGGTGCCATGAATTAACATCAAGCTTGAAAAATCTTTGAATCTAACCATGATGTTGACCATTTCACTCCCCTCATGCCATTTGAGTTGATTATTCAACATTGGATTTATACTAGCACATGCAAAGTCATGTAACACAAATGCATAGTAGTTTTTTTAACAATGAAAAACTCATAACAATATAAATATAAGATGTGTGAACCAACTTATACAAGCTGCAAACCACAATGGATACTCATAGGCATTACAAACCAAAATCAAATTTGGTATTATTCTTTTTCTCCATAATAGGGTTCAACTTTTGTGTTAGATGTCACACAATTTGTTTATTGACACAAAAATGTTTAAAACAATAATGATCAACCATAATATTGCATCATCATGAAGTGGGAATACTAGGTGGTGGATCTCCATTAACCTAATTATCAAGCTTCTTGTTCCCTAAGAGTTCATATACTTAGGAAGTCTAAAACCAATGAAGAATCAAATCATTCTTCATTGTCTCAAAGAAAAATCATACATCATTTTATGGAAAAGAACCATGTAGAAATGAATTGCCTCATGGCCATGCATGATCAAATTTTGCATTTGTAAAACCAACTACAAGAATTACACCAAAAAAATAAACTTCAACCAATGCATTGCAACTATAAGAATGGTGATGAGTAGAGAAAACTAAAGAGTTGACGATGACAAACAACTCAAATAAATTGAAATACTCGACACAAACAATGTAAAGCAATTGAGGACTCAAAAAAATCAAAGTAATTAAAGATGAAAAAAACAAGATCCAATGTCAAGGATACGAAGGACCGCAATGAAAAGTTATAACCACGTAAAAGATCCAAAGCTTTTAAAGTGATGAAATAGTCATGTTTCTAGAATGATCACACAACTTTTAAAATGATCACACTTATGTGCTTCTAGAACAATGGCACAACAACACATATGTGGTGATGACAAAAGTTGTGGCCATGAAGATTCGTCATGAAATTTGAACAATGATGCACAATATAAATAAGTTATAAATAGGGACAATAGGTAGGGCTTAAATCATTTTGAGATCATTTTGAACAATAACCCTTTTGGTTTAAAATTTCTTACTTACTTGGTATATCATATGTGTGATTAAGGGTAATGAATGAGATTAAGTAAAATTATAAAATAATAAATTGCCTCATTTATTATCTAACTATCATCTTTGTCTTTTTTGGTCAATTAAACTAGCAAGTGTGAATCAACTTTGAGGTAGGTAAGGTTGGTGGCTCCATACCTAGGATTGAATCAAAACCCATTGTTTGTAAGTCAATGATAGTAAACATGGTGTTGTTGAAATTAAACTAACCATACCACCCTTATGCAAATGATAATTAACCAATATTGCATTATGACCAATGAACTTGTTATAATGCATTATACCCAAATGAGTGTTCAAAATGTTTAAATATGTAATTAATAAGAGGTGTTTAAAAACACTTTCTACACAAGGCTTTTCAGCAAGTGTTTTAAGTTTTCATACTTCTACACAAAAATTAAGCCTTAAATGAATGATTGATCTCGGTTCATGACATTAAAATACATCATCAATGTGGTGTGGGTATTTTTTTTCCAATTATATCTATTCATCTACTAAAATGGTCTTATTTGATAAATAACTATATATTCAAAACCCATCTTGAACTATAAAATTGTTAGTTTTTTGAAGTCTCAAATTTCCTCGGCAAAAAAATGCAAAAAGGTGATTAATTTATGTATGCAATCAATCAAACATTCACACTACTAATGGAACAAATAGCATCCTTGAAGGTGACAATATCAATCATTATTTGGGCTACATTTGAATTGAAATGCCATGATTTGAAATTGTGTGATGAAAAAGATTAGGCTTTTTGGGGACCCTAACCTAACAATACAAGCCAATGTTCATGCCATCATTGAACAAAACAATATTAAACCAACAATAACATTGAAAAGATGATGACACGAAGATGCATGAAATCAACTTTTTGACAAAAGGAATGAAAGCTTTCATGAATTGTGGCATTATTCATCTTCATTTTAAATATAAAGTTGGATCAGATGTAACCAAAAAGGAGGTCTTGCAGAAGCTACAGAGGAAACACAACTAACAGACAGAAACCCAAGCAATCGCCTGGCCCTGACAGAACAGACGCAATCCATTCACATTTCATAACATCAACACATCTCAAAGGACAAGAACTTGAGATGTCAAAACTCGGTGACTCCTTTACTTAGAATGTCTTTCTGTCACAGTGCAAGCATTTTTGCCATCAAAATTGCTACAACAGTTGCTACCATAGTCGCATTCTTTCTGTCTCTACTACACAGCTTCCTTGGAACTAAGAGCCTGAAGCATCCTTGGTCACTAGACGCAGCGAAAAACAAAAGAAACCACCTTCACCACCTTCAGCTCCTCTGTCCATCTTCCTTCGTTCCTCAACTCCCTCGCTTCTCCCTTAAGCTTCGCTTTCTCCCTTCTCTCTTCCCCCCAAAAACTCCTCAATGAGGCGCCGCTTCCATACATCCGATGCGCCGTCAACTTCCTCCCTTAAGTCCCCATGCATTCCATGCATATCAAATCTTCCTTACATTC
>Ga0116228_10005254_pt1 | contig 11534 bp, 7 predicted proteins | sample S1TSphfallax_2_FD_89694 | JGI IMG/M metagenome (GOLD analysis project Ga0116228, IMG submission 89694) | Host-associated microbial communities from peat moss isolated from Minnesota, USA - S1T2_Fc - Sphagnum fallax MG | ecosystem: Host-associated > Plants > Peat moss > Unclassified | place: USA...
GATATAATATTGTGTATTTTCCTTGAACTTTTTGGTTAGGAACACAAGTATGAATCATATTTGATTTTTTTGGGGGATATATTTTTGTTTGACCAATTTTCTTAATTTGCCATTATATTTTTGTCCTTTTACACTTTGCATTTGTGGTTGATTTTTGGAAATTGTTAGGTTCCCTAACATAATATTAATGGTTTCTTTTAAACTTTAAACATTATTAAGATTACTTCAACAAAAAATCATGAATTCTTATGATATTGAATTTTTAAAAGAATTGGTTATTGTAGTACCTTTTCAACTTATGTAAAAATTATATTATTTCTAAATGCCAAAATTTTAGAAAATTAAGGTCCCTTCATGCTTTTTTTTCTTTTAATATTGTTCACTAAAATCAAAATTTCATAGGATTCTTGAGCTATTTTTTAAAAATCGTTTTATTGTTTAACACCCCTTAACAAGTTCTATCCAACACCTTTTATGGGCTTGACATGTAGCCCTACATAAAATTGCGATGTTCTACTAAAAGGTTTTTAATTTATCTTTCCTTTTTGACTTTGTGTATGCAATAAATCTAAAAAACAAACCTTGTTTTTCAATGCATGATGGTATGCCAGTGGTTAATGCCATGATTTTATTTAGGTTTTCTTGTGCAATTTTTTTTACAACATTTTGTGCATTAAAATAATATTCCCTGCAATGGAGGATTTAGAATCAAAACTTGTGCCATGAAGGAAAACATTTGCACAAAATATTGGTGATGAATAACATGTGGATATTTTTAGTTTAAGTAATTTTTTGTCAAAAATTCCCCAAAAAATGATTTTGTGTCAAAATCAAATTTTCAAACTAAAATAATTATTCTATAGTGAGATGTCAAACTTGAAAAGTATTACAATATGTGATGGATAAAGGGTCTCATTTATGAGTATTCTTCAAACAACTTTAGTAAGTGTTGTGAGTTTTTTAATTTGACACATTCATATGTTGACTTTTTTTGGGGCTTTTCATCTCCAAAGTATGTTGGTACACCATATAAATTGAAGACATAGTGTGTTAACTTATGAAAAAGGTCTCCCTAAAAGAAGTTCAAGGAACATTACCAAAAACCATAACATACATGAAGCAATTGGGTAAAGCCCCCCAAGAATGGGAAAAATGCATGTATTGAAACTAAATTAATACTAAAAAAACTTTAGACACATTGAAGATGAGATTTGCCATCAAGTTGGTGTTTTTTCATAAAACCTTTTTATGATAATGTGATAAATATTTGCTATCATTGCTAATTTTTCAAATGCAAACACATGTTTTTAATAACTTCACATAGGCAATTACAAAATAGTTATAAAAACTTTCAACTTGGTTGCGGACAACAATATGTGTTGAACCAATTAATGTGTGTGATTATTCGTTATTCTTTTATGCATTATTTGCAACAATGAACATCTATTTATGAAGGAAGGTAGTTTGTTGGCTCTGTCCATAAGGAAAAGACTACACTTTTGTGCAAACTTTGGACTTGGGGATAAAAAATTTGTTGATTCATTGGCCAATGTGACGATGACAAGTGTTCACAAAATAAAAAATTTCACATGGATGTAATTTTCCATGTTTGGGTGGATGTAACCCTAAGTATATTAGGTTTTCGGGTAGTTGAACGTTGTAGGTTTTGATAACCATTGCAGAAGTTGAAAGGATTATCTTCTTCAACCAAATTCTTTGTTACTAGAATTACAACTCTAGCTAGAATGGCGATTATTAGTAACTATGTTAACAGCCTTCACAACTTGCAAAATTTCAATGATGAAACTATGGATTTGGTAAGATTTTTTTTTTGCATTATTTTATTTATGTTTTTTTGAAGTGATGAAATAATGAATAATATGGAGACTTTGCTTCAAGCTCTACATCCTTGTTTGCACCTTCTTTGTCATTATTGAAATTTTCACGTTCATGTCTTGTTCCATTGTGCCAGAATTGATGATGAGTGGAGCAAACTACATATGTTCATATTCACTCACAAGGGAATTAGACAAGCTCGGCCTATGAACATTTCATCAAATCCACAAGGTATTTATAATTGGGGTCTAGAAATGTTGTTATGTTAAATTTTTTTAAAAAGGGCAACCTCCTTATCATATCTAGTAATTCATATTTGGTGAAACATAAATCCAAGAAATAACTAATTGTGGGCTTCAAATTCCTTTCCACGCTCAATGTTAGTAATTGTGGATGTCATGTTACTAACTTCCCAATATCCTTTGGTTGAATCTAAATGCTTTCAAAAAACTTCACATTTGGCTAAAACTTACCTTCAACACTATAAGCTAAGATCATGGGTTTTGTCTTCAAGACCTTGAGAAACACATGCCCTTGCATTCCAAGACTACGCATGAACTTGATTATCAGTACCATATTTTCTTCTACATTGAGACCTAAAAGTTGTGGAACATTGTAAATTACCTAGCCAAGATTTTTGTATTCAAGCCCAAAGTTCAAAAGGAACATTGTCTTCAACTCAAAATTATGACGATTCTTCAATAACTATGGGTGACATTTGAAAAGTTTCCCCATTAGACCTAGCTCAACTCCCAAACTCTCAAGATGCAATATTGTGGGTCAAAAATCATGTTCAAGATCATAGCAAAACAACCATGCGAATGATGTCACAATCATGTTAATGTCATATGTGCTAACATTTATGTTCTTGAGGTAATCACCAATTGGACCCAAATCCTTCTCCACATCACTGGCAAGTAAAACAAGTTTCCATATTAGGAGGCCGCCAATGTGTTCTCTTTGGACTCCAATTTATTGTAAGTATTCCGCCAAGTGCCCAAGTTTCTCTTATGCCTTGTGTATGAAGATAGTTGGATCCCTCACTACTAGCCTCTTTGCATCCTTGAGTGATATACCCATATTTTCCAAGAGCATGATTGTTGGATGTAAATCCTTTGATACATCTTGAGCTAAAATATTTGGGTACTTTGTGACCAGCTTCCCAATTTCTTTCAATGTTAACTCAATGGAGGTCAAATACTCAACAACTATAACTAGCTTGTTGCATTTGTAAAAAAGGAGTTGTGGCCAACTAGAGATAATGCTAGGAAGATGCTCAAATATGTTATAAAGAAAGAAAAGAAAAATTCACCCTCACTTCTTAAAGCATGATGGTAAATCTATTCAACATCCTCTATAAAAAGATGATCCATCAACGATCTAAGTTCTTTGGCATTTTGCACAAAACAAAGTACCTTATTCCAATGTTGCGCATGAATTCAACCTTTGCCATCACGACATGTATCTACCAACCAACAAAAGGGAGCAACTTGGGGATGTCAATAGCCTTCATATTTATGAGCTAGAAGTTGAGGACCAGCCTTGCAAGTCTTTGTTACTCTGCACATGGACATTCTTTTTACAAGTGATGGGAAATCATCATCATCATCAACCCCTCCTCCTCTTGTTGATCCTTGTGTTGCCTAATTTTGCTCTATCAACACTCCACCCCCAACATGAAGTTGCAACTCTTAACTTGATGTTCTAAAATGATTCACCTATTGGGATGAATTTTTTGTTGGTCGTTGAATGTTATTGGCGTTCTCAAAGTTTTCTTTTGATGACAAATTGATGATTATGGCACAAATTGATTTTTGGGGTTTTTGGACTATAGGGTTTTGTGATCCCTCTTTGAATGTTGTTGGAATTGAAAAATGGCAGACTAATTTTTGGATCTATGGGTGGTGCTAAAAATGTGGATTGAATTTTCATGTGTGATCTTGTTGGATTGGAAATTATGGTGTTTTCACAATTTGTTGTTGCTACTAAGTTAGGATTTGTAGATGCATCATAGCTATGAAAGAGGATATTAACAAAAGAGATTTCATGTAAAGATTTCAAATTTTAATTTCAAATATTCAGACATTTCAGTTTCCAATTTTTGTTATTCAAACATTTCAATTTTCAATTTCCATTATTCAAACATTTCAATTATCAACTTTCATCATTCAGACATTTTAATTTTCAATTTTCATTATTCCAACATTTTAATTTTTAGCTTTTAGTATTTAAACATTTCAGTTTTAAGTTTTAAGTTTTCAATATTTAAACATTTTAGTTTTCAAATTTTCATATTCCTTTTAAAATTTTCACAAAGAAATTTCAAAATTCAGTTTTCAACTTTTAGTATTCACAAATCCAAATTTAGACATTTCAATTTTCACATTTTCAAATTCCAAACACTCCACATAGATATATTAATTTTGAAATTTCAATTTTCAACTTCAAATATTCACACATCCCGATTTAGACATTTTAGTTTTCAAATTTTTAAATTCCAAACATTTCACATACAAATTTCAGTTTTCAACTTTTGATATTCACACATTGGAATTCAAACATTTTAGTTTTCAAAATTTTAAACCAAACATTCCATATATTGTAGCACCTTGGTAGGTTTGGCACATGCCTCCCAAACAATTAAATAATTTTGAACATTCAGTTTCAAAAAATAAAATACTCTTGAAGATTCTTTATTTTCCTTCCAAAGGAGTTGGTATTTGGAATAAAATATTGATCATGGTCATATAACATTGGGCAAAACCATTACGCAATGAGTTGCTTGTTTGTTTTGTTTTGTTTATATTTATGAGATCCACCAAACTAGGATTCTTCAAAGTTTGTTCTTGGTCTCTTTGGAAAGCTCTTGAGGAGAAGGGGTGCATCAACTTGGTTTCATGGCATTTGGACTTGCAATGCAAAAGTTCTTGAATATTGAATGATATTTCCATTGAAAATTAAATTAAATCGTAGCTAAAATTTTCAGAGGATTTTGAATGTGCCTTTGGTGTTGTTGGAAAGATCTTGACAAGGATGATTTAATGGGATTTTTATTTGGTAGATTTGGATTTAGAATGTGGGAGATATTGATTTAAAAATGATCTATGCCGTTGAAAATTCAAATAAATTTCAAAAAACCAAGTTTTGGAAGGAAAAATCAGTTGAGGACGTGGCAACACTTGTGCCAATGGCACATGCCACACTATTCCCGATGACATTGTAAACAAACTACAACCAATAAATAATTATTCAACCACCCCTTTAATTTGGGGACTAATTTGATTCTGAACTAGAACTATTGTACATTCAAATGGTCATTTAGGTAATAAACATATTAATGTATTTTCTTGAATTTCTTACAAAATATGTTGACCATTATGTTAAACTTGTGATATAAAAGGTTTGAAGAATGTTTAATTAAATGCATTGGGCACCATGTAGCCAACAATGATTGTTTTTTATGAGTTTTTACCAAATTTTAACTTGAAAAATATGATTTCAATCTATGTAAAGGATTTTTAATTTAAAAATGGCCCAAATTCACCAAATTTAAACGGTAAAAGATTCCAAAATGCTACCTTTCTATAATAATATGTTACTTTGCTTAAGTGGAACAAAATGGTAATGTATTCCAATTTTTTTAATAGTACACATTTTCTTGTTATGATTTGATTTTATGTAATATTCCTCTTGTAGATTAATATTTAATGAAATTTTATTAGATATAATTAGAAGAATCTTGGGGTTTTTGGCATATTGGGGTGTTATGTTGATTGAAACCATAACCAAATTTTGACATATAATACCATGCTCCCCATTTTGTTTTGAATCTTACATTGGTTTTCAATAATATTTCATCCACAAACACACCTTACACACCAACTATAAAATCACACCATTATCATATTTGTATCCAAGAATAAACTTCATAAGGCACTAATATAATCACTCTATACACCTTAAAAATTGGTTCCAAATGTCATTTCTCAAAAACTTAAGGTATTTACCCATGTGGACAAATTCAACACATCTAGCATGACCCAAATAGGTGCATTTTGGATATTGTAATACTTGATCAAGTATAGCAAGGACCTAGGTAGAATATTTAATATATTTCAAATTTTTAACTTCAACAAATGAGTTCTTGAATTTTGGAGTTTTCAACATGAAATGAATACTATAAATGAAAAAAAAATGTATCACACATGTGCAAGTGGTTTGTTTGTTTACATTATGACACAATTCAACACTTTAACCTTATAGACCAATCTTGAATCTAGTTATCAATAGTCTAATGGGTCTTTGGTTGTGTTGGGCATGGGTAGCACAATTTCCATTTGACAATTATTTTTTTAAAAATTCAACATAATGGACTAGTAATTTTCAAAAAATTGTAAATAATGAAAATAATTTAAGTATTGCCAAAGTTCATGATGTATTGAAGTAATAGTTGTTAATGGATGGCCAAAGAAATTGGTAAAAAGATGCATCTCATTTAAATTCATCAAAATACACCAATTTTTCTTCATACAAATAATTATAATTATAACATTTCTATAATGTGGGAGGTATTTGTTTTGTGACACAATATTTTTTTGTTTTAGGATATTACCACAATATCACTTATATTCATCAACATGGATACGTTTCAAAAAAATTGTGATGTGTTCCTTACATACTATAATATTGAAAATTTTAAAAATTATAATAAACATCTAACATTTAATTATATGGGAAACTACATAGAAAATTTTTTGGGACAATATTTTATAGACACTCAAACAAATTGTGACCCAATAGGTTTTAGAAGGTAGCTAGAATATAGAATGATCTTCAACTTTTTAATTTTCATATTTGGTTTATATCCAAATTTGGCTAAATTTGACCCCATTGTAAGGTGCTTCACTCTTTGACAATGTGTCCTTGTATAATGTTTTAGTTTGAAAAAATATATTGAATGAAAGATAAATATTAAGTAATTGATATTTTTCTTTTTAACTTATGTTGAATCATTGTAAATTGTGGGTGAAATATCTAGCTTCAGTAAATGAAATTGGCAGAAACCACATCAAATTAAAGCTTCAAATAATAAGATTGAGCAAATTTTAACATTGCAAAGGATATTAATTACCTTGAACAATTGCAAGTTTGGAACTAAATCTTGACTTTTAATTGTAAAAAAAATAGTCATTAAATGTTCATGTTGATTATTGTTCATTTATAAACAAAAAAATTTAAGATTTTTTCAATGAAAAGCCAAATATGTTTTAAGAAAAAAACCAAAACAAGTTTTTGATTAGTTATGGATAAAGTTCAATAATTAATCCCAACACAATTCATGGAACATATGTATTGTAAACTTTAGCATTAATTATAAAACCTTTTTGGGGAAAATATTTCACAACTTAATGATTTTTAAAAATTAAAAAACACAAAAACATTGTGTTTTTTAGGGGATTTCTCACCATTTTACAGAATAAAAATATTTAAATTAACCACATCTAGACCTAAACATTTCCTAAATTGCCATTCATAGCAACAATTTTGTAAAATTGCTACAACCCACTTAGGATAGTTGTTGTTTAATGTCAATCAATGCTCAATATCCTCAACAATGGACCTACTCGAGGAATTTGAAAAAAACCCCTTCTTTTACTCAATCATGAATGAAATTCATCTAGGAGTCTTCACTTTTCATCATTGAGTAAAAGTGTCTTAAAGTATATATATAGAAAAATTACTTATTGCAAAAACTGGGGTCTTTGTTTAAAATTATAAATTATTTGTGAAAAAGGAAAAATCCTTATTGTTAAAAACCTTGCCAAATCTTCTTTCTATATATTTCTCAAAATTTTATCTTAGACCATGGATTATTTATTTTATAATGTTTGGATTCCATTCACAACTGAAGTTTATCAACCAATTATCATTTTTAATCAATTATAAGGTGAAAACATAGTACTTTGGGGGCAAAGGGGGGGGGTGATGAAATGTTGTCACATTCTATTTTTTTTTAATACCCATTTTTTTAACTTCAATCTTCAACCATTCTTTTTTAGAATGTTTTTGTTTATTATGGCAGGTCAGAACACAAAGAAGTCAATTACTAAAAAGAATTCATTTCGTGATTTCATATGATGTGATACTAAAACATATTTATGCAAAAAATGTACTAAAAAATGAAAATATTTTCCCAGAACAATTGATGAGTAATTCAAACCAAATATCAATGTAGTTTGCAATGAAAATCAAATATATCCATAAATATATATTTTTTTATTCCTTCAACATAATGTTTTTAATTAATTTTTAAAATAATATTAAATAACATTAGTTTTTTCTAAGTCAAATAATGTAAATTAGTCCAAACACCTAAAGGGGAACCTAAAATCAAATGCACCACATTTGGGGAGTTGTATATTATAATATTTATTACAAAAGTGCCCCAAATGACCCCCCCCCCCTCCTCCCTGTAATGGGTTTTCACCCTATAGATAATTATTTTGTACATTTATATTACCAAATTATTTTATATTCATACATTTGTGGCATTTCAAAATTATTGTCTTCCATTGTTTTCAATATTGTTTTAAAAACTTCTTAACTTCTAGAAGTTAATAGTTGGTTAATTAATTTCTTAAAAAGTAAAAGGTGACTTGGACTAAATCTTGTCTCACATTACCATATGGTGATTCAAAAGAACTCACCTACAAATAACAAATTGCAAGAATCCAAGTCTAAAACACAAAAAAACATGAAACCACACAAGATCTATAAATGGAAAACTATGAAAACACAAAAAAAACTACTAAGCAAAATAACACAATATTTTAAAATCTCAAATCACACAACAAAGGATTATATCCCAAACACACAAAAAATCGAACATGTTCACATTGGAATTGGTTCATAGCTAAACTAACTACTAAACTATATTAGCCTAACTAATTAGGATTATGCTTAATTAATCTAAACTTAATCATGCAACTAAATAATAACTCCTGACAATTTAGGAGGACCAACTAGTTTCGTAAAACTAATAATGATGATCTTTTTTTGTATGGATTTAAAGGTAGAGTTTTTTTTGGTGAATTTTTGCACCATGATGAAAAAAAATGCATGTGAAAGGTTAAGGAAAACAATTTGAAGGTCTCAAAAAATTCACTTTAAATTGACGATTGTGAATGTCCAATTTGTCATCCAACAAATCGATGGTTAATAATTTGCGCAACCTACATCAAACCAATTCCATCATAGGATGCCATATCGTGATAACCTATCACACTCAATCACATTTGCGCTAGCTATAAGTGAGCTGCATCGCCACCAAGAATGAGAACTTCGATTTGCAAATCGCCAACAACAAGGACACGCCTTTTTGTGTTTTAGATGCATTAATGGGATGAAATTAGTTGAGGGGGAAAATTAATGTAATACTTCCACAATTCCTTAATTCAACAAGCAATAATGTGAGCTCATGAACTTCAAACAAAAGTTGCATTTTGAAGTTCCATTTAAAGTTTTTTCAAATTTGAAGGTACATCCATATTCTTGTATGCTTCACATTTGTGGTTTGTTCACGATTCAAATATGTCACCCAATTGTGGTTTGATCTAAGTAGGTCATGTTCTAATGTATCATAATGTGTAGGATCTGACCAAAATTGAATCAACTTGTGAAACATATGGAGAGTTTGAAGGCGTTGTAGCACAAGAGTTGGAAAGGGTTCCAACAAAGTTTCGTTGGTAAACAAACTGTAATTTGCAACTTGCAAGTATTGTAGAATTTGTCCTAGATCCTAGTCCATTTGCAAACAAGCATTTTGTTGTGGGGGGGGGTGATTGCTTAGGAATCAGATTAAGAATTCATGCGCCACACACCGCGCAATGGACTACTTGAATCAAAATTGTGTATGAAGTTCATAAGCTCAAGCATGCATGCTTTCAAGTTTTTCATTTTGAGTTTATAAATTGATATGCATGTTTCTAAAATTTACATCTGTGAAGGAGCTATGAATGTTTGATTACAAATCAATATTCTTTTTTGTGTGTACTTGTTTGTTGTTCATCTACATCTTGTGCCTTTCAATAACTTATGCCCTTTAGTTACACAAACTAATTATGGTGCTTTTAAAACCCTCGTTAGGTTTCAAATTTCGGTTTTTTTTCTTGCACCCCCCTCCCCATTGCCTACTATCAATTTGAACCATGTTGATGTTGAAACACTCAATACAACACCCAATATTGATCCTCCATAAACTTTGCCAAAGGGGAAACATAAGGCTTTTGACATTGTTGTCCTTGAAATTGATTCTACACACCTTGCAGAACAAGGTCAATGTAGCAAACCAAAGAAAAATAAATGAAAGTTGGAGTGGGAGGTCAATCGCATGTTTCAAGAGCATTAAATTGTATGATATTGTTGGTTAGAACCCATATGTGGGGTAGATGGGAAAATGAAGATGGTCAAATGTAAGGTTTGTTTTGTTGTTGAAGGGAAGGAGAAGCTTTTAGTGCCTAAACTAGATTCTTTGGTGAAACATTTAGAGGTGAAGAAATGCATAGTTGTGAAGCTTAAAGTTGTTATCAAACAACAATATGTATGCAAAACTAATGCACATGTGAAAAATGAGCATTTGTTTTCCTTCACATGGCATGATAAAGCCCTTGCTCAACTTTAGACTAAGGGCAAAACAGAAAAGAAATGGAAATACCTTTAGCTCATTGCGATCTAGCGTCTATACAACAAGGCTAACCCATGATGAATCTTGAAGGTATGAAATCACTTTTCCAATTCTTCAAAGTCAAGAACTGCCCTCATAAACATTAGTTTAATAAATTGGTTAGAACATTGTAAAGGCTATCCACAATGTTGTTTTATGTGTTATTAAGGTTGCTTTTTAGAAGTCAACTTTCATTTATGTGAATTGTGATGAGGTTACAACTATTAACAACCAAAGCTAGTTTATGTGCATGTTTACATAATTGATGAATGGAGATGAATTCCCATTTTGCTCAATCTACAAAGGGTTATAGATTTCAATTGTCAACAATCTCACATTGCTCATTGTTTAAAGTTTCGTGGACTATAGAGGATTGAGCAAAATTGACATCATTAACAAATTAGTTTGTTTTGAAACAAATGGAGTTATTGTCTTTCACATTGTGAAAAATGGGGTGATGACCCAATTGATGCAAAAGTGCATTCCATTTATGAGCGGTGTCCAATGTATGGCACATTGCACCAATCTTGTTGTTCAAATGCTCAACAGTTTGAGTTTGGTCTTGAAGATCGAGATTCTACTTGTGTCCATGTACAATTATTTTTGCCTCAACCCTAAACAACATCTTAAGATTATGAAACTTCCTAATTTGTTGTAGTCAAAAGGCAACAAAATTTTGAAAAACATTAAGATGCGTTGAATATCCATGCTTTTGCCTTCCAAGTGCATTTTGAGTGAATACAAATTACTAATTGTCAAGATGGTTGAAAATAGTTCAACCATTGACATTACCTGATGCACTCCCAAGTCACGGGGTGAAACCCACTTGAGGGTTTCACAAAATCAAGTTGCTGAAAGTTGAGACTTGGAGGCACGCTCCCGGCTTCCAACTCTAGAAAGGGGTAGAGGGTCGAGTTGGGAGCCCAGGGATTAGACTAGGAAGAAGATTTAGTAGATGAAGCATGAATCTACATCA
>Ga0116228_10005255_pt1 | contig 11532 bp, 9 predicted proteins | sample S1TSphfallax_2_FD_89694 | JGI IMG/M metagenome (GOLD analysis project Ga0116228, IMG submission 89694) | Host-associated microbial communities from peat moss isolated from Minnesota, USA - S1T2_Fc - Sphagnum fallax MG | ecosystem: Host-associated > Plants > Peat moss > Unclassified | place: USA...
CGGCTACCAGGTTCAGCTCGGCGCGCTCGATTCCGCGCCGGATGCAACCAGCGCCTGGAATCATATTGCGGCGAAAATGCCGACCCTGTTTGCCGGCATGGACCCGCAGATCGAGAGTGCCAACGTCAAGGGCAAAACATTCTACCGCCTGCGCACCGGCAGTTTTTCCAGCCGCGGCGATGCCGAATCATTCTGCGGTAAGGTCAGCGCCGGCGGCAGCGCCTGCACCGTCGCGGATTTCTGAACACGCTTAGGATGGGCTGAGCGCAGCGAAGCCCATCACTTTGCTTCTGATACGACCACCAAAAAAGTCATCAGGATGAATCTGGTAGTTTGGCAAGGCTGGCTTCGTTTCGTAACCGCTTCAAACTCTCCTCTTGCCCCAGTGCCGCCAGCGTGGCGTCGATCCCCGGGCTCATTGTGCTGCGCGTAAGCGCAGCCCGGACTGGTTGCGCAACCTGGCCTAGCTTCTTGCCTTCAGCCTCGGCGAATTGGCGCAATGCCGTGTCGATGGCCTCAGCCGTGAAGTTTATTTGCCCGAGGACCATGGCCAAGCGGCCAAGCATCTGGCGCGCTTCCTGCGTCAGCTGGGCTTTCGCCTTTTCCCCGAAAGAGAGCGGAAGTTCAACCAAAAACGCGGCGGAATTCGTCAACTCCACAAGAGTCTTCGCGCGTTCCTTCAACCCCGGCATCAGCGCCCGAATACGCGCCTCGGCCGTCGCATCCGCCGTCACTTTGCATTGTATTGGCAGTCTTGCCACTACATCCGCCGTCAGCCGCGCATCATCCGCGCCGCGCAGCCACATGCCATTCAGGTGGGTGAGCTTCGCGTAATCCATCCGGCTCGCCGCTCGCCCCACGCCGTCGAGATCGAAAAGCTGCACCTGCTCTTCGCGGGTCAAAAACTCGGCATCGCCGTGTCCCCAACCCAGCCGGAGCAAATAATTGCAGAGCGCTTCTGGCAGAAAACCCTGGTCGCGAAATTCCAGCACGCTCACCGCGCCGTGCCGTTTGGAAAGTTTTGCGCCATCGGCGCCGTGAATCAGCGGAATATGCGCAAAGCGCGGCAGGTCCCATCCGGCGGCCTGAAAAATCTGGATCTGCCTAAAAGTGTTGGTCAGGTGATCATCGCCGCGAATCACATGCGAGATGCCCATGTCATGATCATCCACGACCACCGCATGTAGATAGGTTGGCGTGCCGTCGGAGCGGAGCAAAATCATGTCATCCAGCTCGGCATTTTGCACCCGCACGGTGCCCTGTACGAGGTCGTCGACAACCGTCTCCCCCGTGCGCGGCGCTTTTAACCGGATCACCGGTTTGACGCCCGCTGGCGCCTCCGCGGCATCGCGGTCACGCCACCGCCCGTCATAACGCGGCGGCCTGCCGGCCGCCTGCGCCGCCTCGCGCATCTCCCGCAATTCTTCCGGCGTGCAGTAGCAGTAATAAGCGTTTCCGCGCGCCAGCAACTCGTGCGCCACCTCAACATGCCGGGCCTCGCGGCTGGATTGGAAAACGGTCTGACCGTCATGATCCAGCCCCAGCCACGCCAGCCCGTCGAGAATCACCCGAACCGCCTCCGGCGTTGACCGCGCTTTGTCCGTATCCTCGATCCGGAGCAGAAATTCCCCGCCATGGTGGCGGGCGAACAAAAAATTGAACAAGGCCGTGCGAACCCCGCCAATATGCAGCAGGCCGGTAGGGGAGGGGGCAAAGCGAACACGAATTGTCATTCTGCTCCTGTAGCACCGTAGCATCTGGCCTCAAACCGCAACCCCATGCTAATCAACACAACCGGAGGTGGTTGCGTGGAGCGTATCGCGGCATGGGCAGAAGCTGAACGCGGCCGTTTTTTTCTCCTCACGCCCATCGCCATGGGCGCCGCCATCCTGATCTATTTCGATCTTCCCTCCGAACCACCACTATGGCTCGGACTCTTGCTCCTCCTTTCCTCCTCGGCCGCCTTGGCGGCAAGCTGGCGCCTGCCGCCCGCGCGCTTCGCCGCGTCCCTCTTGCTCGCCGCCTCCATCGGCTTCGCCCGCGCCGAATGGCGTACCGCGGCCGAGCCGCCCCTGCTCACCGTGCCCTACGGTGTCGTCACGGTCACCGGAACCCTTGCCAGCATCGATGAACTCCCCACCGGCCGCCGCGCCACCATCGCCGCCCCCAGCCTCGACGGCGACAGCGTGCCGCGCGCCATCCGCGTCAACCTGAAGGCCGGCGATGCTACGCCCCTGTTGGCCGGCGACGCCGTCTCGCTCCGCGCCATCCTCTTCAAGCCGGACCGGCCTGCCTATCCGGGCGGCTGGGATTCCGGCCGTGACGCGTTTTTCGAAGGTTTTGGCGCCTCCGGTTTTGCGATTGGCGATGTCACTGTAACAGCGCCTGCCAAGCCAGGCGCGCTTTCGCTCCGCCTGCGCCGTCTGCGCGAGGCGATTGCCGCGCAGATCATGGCCGTCCTGCCGATCGATACCGGCTCGGTGGCCGTCACCCTGTTTACCGGCATGGAACAAGAAATGCCGGTGCAGGAACACCAAAACTTCATTGCCGCAGGTCTTGCGCATATACTGGCGGTTGCCGGGCTGCATGTCGGCATCGTCATGGGCCTGTTTTTCGCCGCCGCCCGCTGGCTGCTGACGCGGCATGAACGCACCACGCTGCATTTATCTGTAAAACCCATCGCCGCCGTGGTCGCCCTGCTGGCGGGTGCTACCTACGCCGCACTCACCGGCGCGCATCTGCCGATTTTGCGCAGCCTTGCCATGGCAAGCCTCGTCACCCTCGGCGTCATCGCCGGCCGCCGCGCCATTTCGCTCCGCGGCCTTGCCCTCGCCGCCATGCTCATCATGGTTTTCACGCCAGAGGCCGTCATCGGCACCAGTTTTCAAATGAGTTTTTCCGCCGTCGCCGCGTTGATTTCCGGCTACGCCGCCGCCTCCGCATGGTTCGCCCGGCTGCATGAGGGGTCTTCGCCCGCCCGCCGCACCGCCGCCCACCTGGCCGGGCTGTTCTATACAAGCTTGCTGGCAGGTGCGGCCTCCATGCCGTTTGCCGCCTATCAGTTCCAGCAAATCCAGCCTTATTGGATTCTCGCCAACCTTATTGCCGTGCCGCTAACGGCCATGTGGGTCATGCCGCTCGGCCTGGTCTCGCTTGCGCTCATGCCGCTGGGTGCGGCGTCCCTGACCCTGGTTCCGATGGGCTGGGGCATCGGCATTATCGTCTGGACCACGGCAAAAATCTCAGCCTGGCCGGATGCCATGCTGCGTGTGACCCCAATGCCGGCCTCGTCCATCCTGCTCTATGCCGCCGGGCTCGCCTGGCTGTGCATCTGGCGCAGCCGGCCGCGGCTTGCCGGCATTGCCGCCATGGCCGCTTCACTCGCCGTTTACGCTGCCGCGCGGCCGCCGGATGTGCTGGTGTCGCCGGATGCCAAACTGATCGCCATTTCCGCGCCGCCTGACCTGTTTCTGTTCCGCGCCAAAAAGGCCAGCCGCTTCATGCTTGCCGAATGGCAGCCGGTCTGGGGAGGCAGCGATTTTGCGCTGTTTGACACCGGGCAGTGCAGCGCCAACCTGTGCACCGTCACAACAAAATCCGGGCCCGTCGCGGTTGCCTTAATGGCCCCGGTATCCTGCCCCGCGGCCATCCTTGTCATCTCGCCGGAACCGCTGCACGGCGTGTGCGGCGCAAGCCGTGCCATCGACCGTTTTTCCGTCTGGCATGACGGTGCCATCGCCGCCTGGCTAGCCCCAGGCGGCATCCGCATGCTGACCGACCGGCAAGTGCAAGGTACCCGCCCCTGGGTGCCGGCCTGGCCGGAATGGGGATGGCGCAAGCCAGGGACCTAAACTGCCGCCCAAAACCACCAAACCAAACAACTTAAGATTGACTAAAATTCCGCATCCGCGTTAGCTTGCAGGATGAACATCGCCATCATCTTCTTCGGCGCCGCGCGGCGTATCGATCTCACCATCGACAGCATCAAGCGTAACATCTACGCCTGTAACGAGGGGCTGTCTCTGTACACCATCGGCTCGTTCACGACCGTGGAGCGCATCAACAACCCCACAAACGGCGAAAACAACGTGGCGCTGGACCCGCATGACGCATTCCGCCTGCAAGCCGACGCCTATGTCATGGTCCGCGAGGACGAAAGACTAATCGCCTCTGCCCTCGCCGCGGCCCAGCGTCGAAAGGACGTCTACGATAACAACTGGGTATCGATCCGCCATGTGCTGCATCAGCTTGCCTCGCTGCGCCGGGCCTGGCGGCTCTGCACCGAGGCCCTAGGTATTGATTTCGACTATTTCCTGTTTCTGCGCCCCGACCTCATCTTTCTCGACGAAATTCGCATCGACGACATAGTCGCGGGATTTCAGGGCGAGAACAACATCGCCTTGCCCGCCTGGGCGAGTTGGAACGGGCTGAACGATCGTTTTGCCCTCGCCGACAAAACAGCCGCGCAGTTTTATGCCAACCGGCTGGATGCGGTAGAAGCCCATACCCGAACCAATAATCTGCATCCGGAAACCTTGCTCGCCCACACCCTGCACGCCGGCGCCAGCAAACTCTGCCTGCTGCCGGCGCGGGCGCGCCGCGTCCGGGCAAATGCCACGACCGCATACGAGGATTTCGGCCAATCCGTAACGGCATTGCCTCTAAGGGCTGCCGGTTTCTCGCTGGGGCCGGACGGCGCGGTAATTTTCCAGCGCCCGGAGCCGGCATCCGGCGTCATTCAGGCGATAAAGACCGCAACTTAAGATTGACTAAATTTTCGCAACGTCTAGCGTTGCGCCCATGAGCCTCAGCGTTTCCCGCCCTGATCTGCCGGCCTGGCCGCTTGCGGCGCAAGCCCCCCTGGCCGAGCAACTGCTGGCCTTGCGGCGGCGCTGGCGGCTCATTTGCGCCGCCGGTGCTCTGGTGCCGCTATTCGCCCTGGTTTTTCTCTGCCTCATGCAGCCGCGTTACACGGCCACCGGCATTCTGCTCTACGACCCGGCAGGCGCCGCCCCGCCCGGCGGTGCCACCGCGCTTCTGGATGACCGCGACGAAGATGCGGTGGTCGCCAGCCAGAGCGCGATCATCACCGGCCTGCCGGTGGCGCGCGCGATCGCGGCACAGCTCAACCTCGCCGCAAATCCGGGCTTCAACCAGCCGCTCCTGCGCGCCCCGTTGCCGCTTTGGTTGTCGGAATATTTGCCCGCCGCCTGGCAGACGAAGCCAGAATTGGGGCCGGATGCGGCCGCACTTGCCGTCCGCCAGGCGCTGCGCGTTACCGTCCTGCCGAATTCCCGTATCCTCGTCATTTCCTTCACCGGCGGCGACCCGGCCCTTGCCGCCGCCGCCGCCAATCTCGCCATGAACCTCTACCTCACCCAGCAGCGCGAGCAGGGTTTTGACGACCTCGTCAACGCGCAGTCCTGGATCGAGGAACATGCCGAAACGCTGCAAGCCCAGCTGGACCAGACGGAAACCGAGCTCGCCAAGGCCCGCGCCGCGGCTGGCGTGGTCACCGGCACGCAAGGGACGCTGACCTCGGAGACCGCAAGCCGGCTTGCCGCCTCGCTGGTGGATGCGCGCGCCAATCTGGCCATGGCGCAGGCGCGCATGGCGGCCGCGGCCGGGGATTCCGCCGCGGCGAATGCCGCCATCGCGCCGAATTTGCTGCCGCTGCGCAAAGAACAGGCGGACCTTGCTGCCCAGGTGCAATCCCTCGCCGGCCAGTATGGCGGCGCCTATCCGGATCTTTTATCCGCCCGCACGCAACTTGCCGCCATCACCGGCGAAATTGACGCCGAAACGGCACGTGAGCTGGACGCGGCAAAGGCGGAGGTTGCCGCCGATCAGGCCCAGGTCGCGACCCTCTCCAGCGCATTGAACGCCGCGCGCGAGCAGTCTCAGGCCGAGGATGAGGAAACAGCACCCATCCGTACCCTGGAACAACGCGCGGATGCCAACCGCGCCATGCTGCAGACCATGACCTTGCAGGCCGGTCAGCTTGCCCAGCAATCCGCCCTCACCAAGCCGGATGCGCGGATCATTTCGGCCGCGTTTGCTCCGGCCGCACCCGATTCACCGCATCGGGCGCTGGTTCTGACAGCGGCGGCGTCACTTGGCCTCTGCCTCGGCCTGTTGCTCGCTGGGTTTTTTGAAGCGCTGGACACTAGTTTTCGCTCCGGGGCGGATATAAGGGCGGAAACTGGTCTTCGTTGCTTCGCTTTGGTCCCGGAAACCGCACAGCCGATGAATGCGCCGATTGACGCGCCGTTCTCGCTTTTTGCGGAGCAGATGCGGGCGCTGCGCACCGGCTTGGAATTTTCCGGGGCGGCGCGCGTGGTGGCGATCACCGCGGCGCGGCCGGGCGAGGGCAAGACGACGCTCACCATTGCGCTTGGCCGGGCACTCGCCGCCGCCGGATTGCGTGTCGTGGCGATTGACGGCGACATCCGCCAGCCCAGTTTTGACCCGGTATTTGCGTCCGGTGGGGCGGTCGGCCTCACCGACCACCTCGCCGGCCTTGCGACGATGGATGCGATATTGCAGCGGGACACGCTGACGCCGCTGCAGGTGATAGATGGCGGCACGCAGGGGCGGGACGCGCTCTCATTGTTTCTCTCGCCGGCACTGCCGGAATTGCTCGAAAAATTACGTACGCGGTACGATGTGATTTTGCTTGATGTACCGCCGGTCTTTGCGCTGGCCGAAGCCCGGGTTTTGGCGCGTGTCGCGGACGCCACGCTACTCTGCATACGCTGGGCGGATACGCCGCGCCGCGTGGTGCGCGCCGCCGTGACAATGTTGCAGGAAGCCAACGTAAAGCTCACCGGCGCGGTACTAACGCGCGTCAACCCAACCAAACACGGCAATTCCGGCTTCCCCGACGCCGAAATGTACCAACCGCGATACGGGGGATATTTTGGGGGATAGATTTGGCCAGATTCAGGATTTGTATCGAAGCAGACGCTTAAAAGCACTATGGATTAGTGGATGGACATCACGCAATATCGTATGGACCAGTTCGAGAAACGCGCCGATGTGGCGGATGCAAGGATGGCGCGCATCGAAGACAAGCTGACGGCGATGCAGGTTACGTTGGCGACGGTGGCCACCAAGGACAATGTTCGCAACTGGGGTTTGGCGGTCGTTATCGCCATTCTGGCCACAACGGTTTGCGTCGGTGGATTCGTGGTTGCCTTATCCAGCAACCAGCGCAGCGCATTCCAAGCGGGGCTGAGCGCCATTCAGACACTTGCCGCAGAACAGCAACTGGCCCGCCCGCTGCCTCCGCCAACGACCAAGCCAGGCAACTAATACGCCGCTACGCGGCCCCACGGTGTTCCCGCCCGGCCAGCACCACGAAGTAAAATTTCAGAAACCGCCGCCGCCAGTTGATCGCGTGTTCAACATGGTGCCGCATCCCGAAATGCAGGTGGATCGCGGCAAGCTGCCGGGGTGTGAAACTGCCGGCGACTTCCGGCGGCAGGCGCGCCAGAAATCGCTGCACGGGGTCGTTCGCCTGCATGGCGGCTAATTCGTGAACCGGTCCAGTATCTTGCTCCGCCTCAGCACCAGGCGCTTCAACGCCACCGGCCCCAACGTGCCCGCCAGCATTAGCGTCATCGCCGCCGGCAAAAAATTCGCCCCGTCCCAGGACGCAGCATGCAGCAGCACCCCTTTCGCCAACCCGATGAACAAGGTGTTGAAAAGATAGATCATGAAACAATACCGCCCTAGCAAGAGAAAAACTGGAGCGGATAATAAAACGGAATTCCTTACCAAACCGTGAAGAACAGGCATGGATAACGTGCCAAGCAACAATAATTCCGGGGCAACGGGCCAGGCAGCACCAAAAACGGCAATCGCCGCAAGTGCAAATACAAACCCCCCCCCCAGCACCCGCCAGCGCCTGTCCACAAACGCCATCCAGCGCTCGCCTGTCACCGCCGCCAGCACGCCGAGCGCGAAAAATACCGCGTACCGCCCGACATGGTCGAGATAAACATAAGCGGGCAGCGGCAGCCCGAACAGGAAAAACCCCGCTGCCAGTAGCAAACGTAAACGCCCGCCATCCGCCCAGACCAGCACAGGCGCAAGACTGCTCACCACGAACAGGACGAATAGATACCAGATGGACAAGGCTGGACTATAGGCGGTGTTCCAGAGCAGAGAGGCAAGCCCGGCGCAGAATCCCGCCGGCACGTTATCCACAAACATAACACGCGCCGCCAGGCATTTGCCCGCGACGATCAGCACGCCCATCACCAGAAATGGCAACAGCAGGCGCCGCGCCCGCCCGGCTGCAAAACGCCCCCAGGCGGCGGGCGGGAGCAGAATACCGCCCGCGTACACCGCCGCCATGCCGCTCAAATACAAGAAAAACGGCATGTGGAATGAATACACCGCGCGCCGCAGGGGTTCATACCAGCCCACCCCCGCCGGGTCCGCCCGCGCCACGATATGCCCGAAGACGACGAGCAGAATGGCAAGTCCCTTTGCCCGGTCGATATCCTCCCGGCGATGCATGATAAAATACAACTATAGATCGTGTAAATTGTAAAGATATCGTTTTAAGTGTCTTTAGGTTGTGTTATGTTCCGTTGGTGATCCGCAATGTCACCCTCTTTACCCCGGGCTTCGTCCTCGCCGCACATAGCGCCGCGGCGCTGGAACTGGATACGCTGCTGCCCGCCGGCATCCCCGGCTTTGGCGCCGCCTCGGGGGTTTCCGTCCTCTCCCGCCAGCACCCGGATTTTCAGAGTTTCGGCATCAATCTCGGCAATGTGACGCTCAGCCCAAAACTTGGCGCCGGACTTGGCTATGACAGCGCGCCCAATGGCGCTGCTGCCGCCTCTGCCTCCGCCAGCCTGACGCCAAGCCTTGGCATCGCGGACGCAGCCGCCGGCTTTGGCGCCTATGTCGGCGCCGATGCCGAGCCTTTCTTCTCCGCGCCTGCGCAAAACACAGCCGGCTATACGGTGGCGTTGGGTGAGCGCGCCGCATACGCGGCGGATGTCTTCACCGCCGCGCTGGCGCAGCTGCGCACGCAGGAGACCGGGTTCGCGATCAACACGATCAGCCTCGCCAAGCCGCTGGCCGTGACCGCCCGCGAGATCACGGTCAGCGACAAGCATGATTGCGGCCTGTTCACGGTAACGCCCGAATTTTCCGCCGCCTGGGCGCGTTTTAATGCCGATGCCGCAGCCAGCAGCGCGGATTACCGTGAGGGCCTGACCTTTGAGACCGCGGCCGGCGGTGCAGCCCGTTTCGTCACCTACCTGCATGCGACCGAAACCCGGTTTCGCGCCAGCAGCGCCAACGCCAACACCTACGAGGTCCTGTTCGGTATCGCCGATGACGCGCCCGGCCTTTGGAATCTGCGCCTGCTCGGCGGTGTCGCCACCCGCCAGCCGGCGGCGGGCAATTATCTCATGGCGCCGGTGCTGGAAGCCTCTCTGGATTGGATGCCGGATACGCTGGACAGCCTGAATTTTTCTCTGGCCCGCGAGCTGGACGATCCTGAGCAGGAGAGCGCCAACGGCTATACGCTCACCGAAGGCAAAATCAGCATCGCGCATGAATATCTGCGCAATGTCATCGCCACCGCTTCCTTCAGCGCCACCCATGCCGCGTATTTTCAGTCATCGCTCACCGAGTCCCTGTTCCGTACGGATGCCGCCATCACCTGGCGCCTCAACCGCCAGCTCGCCGTTAACGCTGATTACGCGTTCAACGACCGGCAGGCCAATTTTCTGGGCGCCGCCAATGAACACGTCATCACCTGCAATGTCATCTGGACACCTTGAAGGAACCCCCATGCCGGCAACCGATTTTCTTGGGCTGGAATGCAATGATCTCAGCGTGACGGAAGTGGTGGAAAAGCTTCTCGCCCGCCGCCGGCATGCGCGGTTTGCCTATCTCGTCACCCCCAATGCAGACCATTTTGCACGCCTCAAACGCCAGCCGGAACTGCGGCAGATTTACCAAGCCGCCTGGCTGCGGCTTTTGGATTCCCGGGCCCTTGCCCACGCGGCGTATTTTCTTCGCCTGCCGGCGCCGCATGTCGCCACGGGCGCGGACATCACGGCCGCCTTGCTGGACGTTCTGGAACCGCAAGAAATTGCCGTCATCGGCTTGTCCCCGAAGCTGATGAAAAATCTACGCGTCCGCTACCCGGACCAAAGATTCGCGCACCACGCGCCGCCGCAAAACCTGCTGGGCGATGACCTTGCCTTTCGCCGGGCGCGGGATTTTGCGGTGCGGACCAAGGCGCGTTTCACCTTCATAGCGCTCGGCTCGCCGCTGCAGGAATTGCTGGCCTATGCCATCGCGCTGCAGCCGGGCAGCACCGGCATTGGCCTGTGTATTGGCGCGGCGCTGGAATATCAGGCCGGCATTGCAAGAGCGCCTTCCTGGATGCAGCGGGGCGGCCTGGAATGGCTGCACCGCCTGGCCCGCGACCCTGGGCGGCTCGCCATCCGCTACCTGGTCAACGACCCGCCGGTGCTGCTTGCGTTAGTTGTGCAAAAAGTCAGGCAAACAGTTTTTCAATCTCGGCTTCGTCAACCTCCTCCACCGAAGCCGGCCGCCATTTCGGGGCGCGATCCTTATCCACCACCACCGCCCGCACCCCTTCAAAGAATTCCGGATGCCGGGTGATTTTCTGCACCAGCGCCAGCTCCGCCTCAAGGCATTCACCGAGGGTCCGCCCCGCCCCGTCCCGCACGATCTTGAAAGACCAGTGCAGAGAAGACGGAGAAACCGCCCGCAGCGCCGAGAGAGTTGCCATCGCGAACGCCCCGCCATCATCCTCAAGTGCCGTGAAAATTTCCCGCACGCTGCCGGCCGAAAAGGCGCGGTCGATCACCGCCCGGTGCGGCGCCAGCGAGAAAGCGGGCAGGGGTTCTGCCAGCCCGGCAATCACGGCAACGCCGTCCGCGGCGATGGCGGCGGAAAGTTCCTTCAGCCGCCCGCGGGGCACAAAATGCGTCGCCAACCCGGCATGTACCGAATCCGCGCCCGTAATCCGTGCCCCCGTCAGCGCCAGATACATCCCCAGCGCCCCCGGCATGCGGGGGAGCAAATATGTCGCGCCGATATCCGGAAACAGCGCGATCGCCGTCTCCGGCATCGCGAAGGCCGCGTGCTCGGTGGCGATCCGGTGGGTGCCATGCACGGAAACGCCAATCCCGCCGCCCAGGCACAACCCATCAATCAACGCCACATAGGGTTTTGGGAAATCCGCGATCGCCAGGTTCAGCCCGTATTCAGCCGAAAAAAACGCGCGGATCGGCCCGGCTTCGCCCGCCATGCCCTGCGCGCGGATCGCCCGCACATCCCCGCCCGCGCAAAACGCCCGCTCCCCCGCCGCCTCGATCACCACGGCATGAACCGCCGGGTCATCCTCAAAATCCTCCAGGGCGATATGAATCAGCTGCACCATGGTCAGATCCAGCGCATTCAGCGCCTTTGGCCGGTTCAGCTGAATCCGCCCAACCCGCCCATCCCGCCAGGCATTCACCACCTCATCCA
>Ga0116228_10005257_pt1 | contig 11531 bp, 9 predicted proteins | sample S1TSphfallax_2_FD_89694 | JGI IMG/M metagenome (GOLD analysis project Ga0116228, IMG submission 89694) | Host-associated microbial communities from peat moss isolated from Minnesota, USA - S1T2_Fc - Sphagnum fallax MG | ecosystem: Host-associated > Plants > Peat moss > Unclassified | place: USA...
CCTCAAGCGATCACGCTCTAACTACGGTGTCAAATCGGGGTGGGCCCGGGGGCTGCTTCCCTCCTACTGCGACTTGCGCCCCAGAATGCGCGAGAACAGACCTTGCTTTGGCGCATCGTTCTGCAATTCGGGCGGCAGGATCGGCCGCAGCGGCGGCGGCGGCATAATTTCCGGCATCGCTGAGAACGGCCGCTCGGCAGCGCCTGACAGGTCGGTGAAAACCGGCAGCAGGCGTGGCAATACGTCGATCAACTCGTTGCCTGGTGCGGCCAGCGCCGTCGTATCGACTTTCTCCCGGCCGGCCGGCGGGCCGAAATCGGTAAAACCATCATGCGTCGTGCCAAAACTGGCCGCTTGTGCCGGCGGGGTCGCAGGGCGCGCCTGAGGCGGTGCAACGACGGCGGCTGGCGCCGGCGTGGATGAGACACCAATGCGAGTCCGCAGCGACTCCAGCGGGTCGTCCACGGCGGCTTGCCGGTCGCCCGAGGGCGCCTCCGGGGCGTCCGGGGCCTCGCTCACCACCGCGGATTCGCTTTCCTCCGCAGGTTCCGCGACGGCCGCCGCGTCAGTTGGCGGGCCGATCGTCGCGGCCGCTCTGTCCTCACCGGAAGGCGCCGCGCCGGCCGCTTCGCCATCCGCTGCTTCCGATGCGGCCACCGGCGCGGCAGCTTCAGGCGGCGCCTCGGCAGCGGCGGCGGGTGTTGGGCCTGCCGTGTTCGCGGGCGCAGCCGCCTTTGTGTCCGCCCGCGCGACTTTTGCCCCCGGTGCCGGCGGCAGCGGATCCTCAACGGGGTCGTAGCTGTCTTCGTCGAGATTGGTGGGCGGCGGCGCGTCCGGCTCAAGCCCCACCGCGTGTCGCGCCAGCGCCATGGCGCGACGCCCCAACGGCGAGTTGGGGCTTTCCGACATCCCCCGCTCGAGATCGGAAAGCGCATCCGCCGGGTTCGTCTTGGCGGTTTCGATGCCGCGATGTAGCGCCTCATTCCACGCGAACCGCATGTAGCGGCGGCAGAACGCCTCGAACGAGAAATACCCTTCCTGGTTGACGGGATAGGTCTGCCCCGGCCCCACCCATTTCAGGCCGAAATGCGCCGCGACCCCCGGATGCACCGGTTGCGCGCCGGCGGGAAAAGGTACGCGCTGGATCCGATCGGTGTTGAATGCCCGCACCCCGAGCTTCGGCAGAAGTTGGCCAACCAGGCGGCGCAAGGCCTCCAGCGTAATGCGCTGGCGGGTGCGGAACACCGGCCAGGCGCGGAAATTCTCTGCGATGTAGTCGGCCATTTCGAAGCCGCTCGCGCCGTCCAGGCGCTGCTGTATGGCGCCCCGATCCTGCAGGCGGCTGTCGAGTTCGCCCTCGCGCACAATGTCGAGGGCCAGGTATCGCCGGATCGCCTCTTTCTCGTCGACGCCCTCCGTCATCATCTGATCGAGGTAGCGGTCGCCGTGTTCAGCCGGGTAAGGGCCGCCAGGGATGATGAAAGCGCCGCGATTCTTGGGGTGTGAGCGGCCGGCGAAGGGCCACAGATAGTCGCAATAGAGGTTCGGAATGCGAACCACCTCGGCCGTGGTCGGCAGATCGCTCGTCGGCAGAGCGTCGCCGTCCTCATCGATTTCGATCGCGATCACGTCGGCGAGAAAAAGCGCAGAACGCGCCGCGTCACTGCCAGCCGCGCCGGAGCCAATGAACACAACGTCATCGCCGGTTTCGCCGGCGACTTCGGTCCGATAAATACGCGCGAGGGCGCGCGTCTGTGTGCCGCCCGCGAAAACAATGCGCCGACTCATACGGTGCCTTACATCAAGATTCCGCTAACTTTCTGACAAGGCGGTGCCGAAAGATCAACCTTTTGCGCGAGTCGGACCATGCCAACGCTATTTCGCGAGATTACTCAGGCTCGCCCGCAACAGACTATCGAGTGTCGCCACATTGCCCGCCGCGGCCAAGGCACGCTCAACCACTGGCTGCGCCTCAGCCCGCCGGTAGCCCAAATTCGCAAGAGCCGACAGAACATCGGCCGCCAGCCCCGTGGCGGGCACGGCCGGCGCTAATCCCGCGCCGCCGTCGGTGCGCATGGCGCCCGCCTTGTCGCGCAATTCGGTCAGCAGTCGGATCGCCAGCTTGGGCCCCACCCCAGGCGCGCGTGTGAGCGCATTGCGGTCGCCCGCCGCAATGGCGCCGGCCAATTCGGCGGCCGACAGCGCCGACAATATCCCCAGCGCTACCTTGGCGCCTACGCCCTGCACGGTGGTGAGTAGCCGGAACCAGTCGCGCTCCGCCGCGTCGGCAAAGCCAAACAGCAGGATCGCGTCCTCGCGCACCAGCGTTTCGACCAGGACCCGCGCCGATGCAGGAGGGGTCGGCAGCGCCGCCAGCGTGCGCGTGCTCGCCTGCACCAGATAGCCGACGCCACGCACGTCGATGATGCAACGGTCCGCCTCCAGCGACGCGACCGGGCCGGTGAGCAGCGCAATCATGCCGACCACGCCGCCCGGCTGGACCGATGGTGCGCGTGGCAGATCGCCACCGCCAGCGCGTCGGCCGCGTCCGCCCGCGCCAGCGAGCCCGGCAGCAGCCGTCGCACCATGTCGGCGACCTGCGCCTTCTCGGCATTGCCGGTACCCACCACTGAGAGCTTTACCGATTTGGCGCCATACTCGATCACCGGAATGCCGGCCCGCGCCGGGGCGAGCAGCACCACGCCGCGGGCATAGCCGAGCTTCAGCGTCGCCGCCCCGTTGCGGTTGACATAGGTTTCCTCGACCGCCGCCTCGTCGGGCTGGTGCAGGATCAGCAGCGCCGCGAGCGCGTCGTGCAGCACGCACAGCCTTGCTGGCACCGGGCAGGCGCTGTCGGTGGCGATGACCCCGTCGGCGATGTGGCGCAGGCGATTGCCCTTTACTTCGATGAGGCCCCAGCCGGTGAAGCGGAGGCCTGGGTCCAGGCCGAGCAGCCTCATGAACGAAGGAAGCAGTTCTTCTTTGAAAAAAAGAACCAAAAAACTTTTACTCTCGTCATGCCGCAGAGAGTCGCGCCATCACCGAGTCGGGTATATCGAAATTCGCAAACACGTTCTGCACATCGTCGTTTTCCTCCAGTGCGTCGATCAGCTTCAGCAGCCCCACCGCCCTCGCCTCGTCCAGCGTCACCAACGTGGTCGGTCGCCAATCCAGCTTGGCCTCCTCCGGCGGCCCAAATCGCTGCTCCAACGCGTCGCGAACACCAAAGAAATCATCCACCGCGGTGGTAACTTCGTGCCCCTCGCCAGTGCTTTCGGCGTTTTCCGCGCCCGCCTCGATCGCCGCCTCCAGCATCGCGTCCGGCGACGCCACCTCCGCCGCGTAGCGAATCACGCCGAGCCGGTTGAACAGAAAACTCACAGCGTTGGTCTCGCCAAGCGCGCCGCCGTGCTTGGCGAAAGCCGCGCGCACGTCGCCCGCGGTGCGATTACGATTGTCGGTCAGCGTCTCGACGATCAGCGCCACGCCATGCGGTCCATACCCCTCATACCGCACCTCCATGTAATCATCCGCCGCGCCCGCGCCGCTCGCCTTCCTGATCGCGCGCTCCACCGTATCCTTCGACATGTTCGCCTTGTTGGCGGCAATCACCGCGGCGCGTAACCGCGGATTGGCCGCCGGGTCAGGCAGGCCGGCGCGGGCGGAGACGGTGATTTCGCGGATCAGCTTGGCAAATTGGCGGGCGCGCCGTGCATCCTGCGCACCCTTGCGATGCATGATATTCTTGAACTGACTGTGGCCGGCCATGGAACGGGCTATTAGCAGCGCGCCAGACGATGCGGAAGCCGGGGGCTCTGCCCGGCCTGAGCCAGGGAGGTCGCGACCGCCTCGCGTGCCGGCCGATCCGCGCGGCATGAAGGCGCCGGGAGCACCGCCCCCGGCAGTTCATCGAGGCTGCAATCGCGGCTGCGATATCAGCGCAAAGTCCCCGATTCTATCCGGGAGGTGGATCGCTGGTGGGCGGCGGCGGCGGCGAGCCTCCGTCTGGGATATCTTGGGGGGCAACAATCCCGGGCGGCGGGTCGCTGGTGGTCGGTGGTTCGTTGGTGTCTGACATACGATGATCCTTGTCGCGATAGACACGGTTGCGGGACTTAAAATGGCGTGCGTCCCGCACCTTGTGGTTAACGACCTGCGCAAACAAAACGTAAAGGATTTAGATCAAGCCCGCAACTAAATCCGCGCAGGCGACAGGCCGGCTCCAATCACTTCCGTTCATCCGTGCTGGGCCCTTTGGCGACGAACCACGCCTCCTCGCCGCCGCGATACCAGCGCACGCCGGGCACGCCATTCGATGCCAGCTCCAAGGCGCCATTGTAGCCGTCCCAGTCGAAAATGTTGCGGCCCATCACGATCACCGGCGCCGCCTTGTTGCCTTGCTTCAAAATCTCGCCGCAGGCGCGCGCGCGGTCGAGCGCGGACGGATCGAACTCACAGCCCGCAACCGTATGGGGCAACGTTACCGCCTCGTTGCCCACATTGACGATTTGTGGCGGCGGCGCCCCGTCGAGCAGCTCCCGCAATTCAGGCGTCCGGATCGTCTTCAGGCCGGCGATCGGGGGAAGTACGGCCGGTGTCGGTTCGAAGCTGCGATGCGCGCTAACCGCACGGGCGGGCGGCACGCCCAGATCCGCACCCTCGTCGATGGAAATTGTGTAGGGCAGACCGGCCGCCTCAAGAGCGCGCAAAAACGCATCGTAGCCTGGCGTTGCCGCCTGCGCTCGGCTGAACGCGCTGCCAAGCCGCCAAACCGACCGATAGGGCCAGACCCTGTTATACCGCGCCAATTCCCGCGCCGCCTCGGATGACTGGCCGAGTTGCTGAAGTGCCGCAATCCTGAAAAGGTACGCCCATTCGACGCGCCCCAGGTCGTCCGCGCCGGGCTCCGGCTCCGGTTCGCCCGCGGTTGAGCGGTTCAGCCAGTCCAGCCCCTCACGCGGGTGGCCGAGCATGACGTGGGCGAACCCCAATTTGTAGTAACGCTCGCGGATGCCCTGACCCTCGGGATCGATGCGCATCAGTTCTTCAACGGCGCGGATCGCCGCCTCATACTCGCCCAGCCGATTGAGGCACGAAATCAACGCGCTGCGGATCGGCACACTCTCCGGGTCATTGACCAGCGCCGCCTGCAGGTTGGCGCGTGCGTCGCCCCACCGCTTGGCAAGCGACAGCAGCAATCCGTTCGCCGCCTGGGCGAGCGCCGAGTTCGGCGCGACGCGCAACGCCTCCGCATCGACTAGGCGCGCCTTTGCCAGGTCCGGCCCCACGGTTTCGTCGGAAACCCCGTTGAGCTTGCGCGCCAGCAGGAACGCAAGCTCGCCGAGCCCATCGCCAAAATCCGGCTGCTTGGCGATCGCCTGATCGAGCAGATGTTCCGCGTCCGCCATCGCGGCGAGCGTATCGGAGCGGTCCAGGATCGAGCGCGCCTCGAAGAAGAGATCGAGGGCGTCCGGATTGCTGGCGCGTTCACGCAGCGACGCGGCGCCCTCGATGCGGATCAATTGCACACCTAGAATGCTGGCCAGGCGGTGCACGATCGCATCCTGCGCCTCGCCCAGATGGTTGCGGGGAACTTCGAAATGGTCGGCCCACAAATGGCCGGCTGTCGCAGCATTGATCAGCTGCGCGTTAATGGAAAAATTGCTATCCACCGCGCGCAGGCTGCCTTCCAGCAGATAGCGCACGTTCAATTCGCGTCCGATCCGCGCCGTGGGCATCGATTTGTCCCGGTAGATGTCGGACGATTCGCGCGCGATCACCACGCTGCCGGGAATTTTGGCGAGGTCCGTGGTCAGGTCGTCGGTGAGCGCGTCGGCCAGGTAAGCGCAGCACCGGTCGTCGGACAGATCGCGGAACGGCAGCACCGCAATCGAGAGCCGGGGTGGAACCGCCGGCGCGGGCTGCGGTGGCGTGGCAGCCGGGCTGAGCAGTACGATTGCGATACCGCAGACAACGGCGGCACCCACCAGCAAAGCCGCCATGGTGCGCCAACGCAGCGCGGGCCTGGCCGGCGCCATCAATGCAGGCACCGCCCTCTCGCCATTGGCGGCAAGCGCCGACGGCGGCCGCATGGCTATTGAGGCCATTGCGGGCTCCCGCGCCCCAGGCGAGACCGGGCCGACAAAGCGGTAGCCCGTGCCGGGCACTGTCAGAATGAGCGGCGCATCGAGGTCTGCCTCGCCCAAGGCCCGCCGAAGCGCGGAAACCTGCACCGCGAGGTTGTTCTCCTCGACAATCACGCCGCGCCAGACCCGCGCAATGATCTCGTCCTTGGTCATCACCCGGTCGCGGTGCTCGATGAGCAGCGCCAGGATATCGAAGGCGCGCGAACTGATGGCCAGCGGCCGGCCATCCCTGGTCAGGATGCGGCGTGCGGTATCAAGGCGGAACGGCCCAAGTTCCACGATGTCGTAGTCTTCGCTCACCAATGACCCCCGGCCGCGAACGGCACCGCATCATACGCCGGGCAACAGGCCGCACGCCATCCGGGCATTAAAAGTAAGATTCATAAATTTTAAGGGCGGGTTTCAAGACATATAGCAGGGCCGGATGCCACACCTGCATGACGCCGACCGCGTGGGCCTTGGTCCCCCCATGCTGCTGCGGGAGGCGGAGACAGCGCGGGGTGCGGTGCCCTCCGTCCTGCGCGAGGCTGACGGGTTCGGTAGGTCTCCCGACCTGCGCGACCGGACCCGTCAGTCTTTTCTGTTGCCAGTTTTCAGTTTTCAGTTGTCAGTTGCAGTTTCTGGAAACTGGAAACTGGCACCCTGAAAACTGAAACCAACACCCCCTGGCCAGGTGCCGCGGCAGAAGCCGCGGATGGCAACATCTATGTCATTCACGCGCCGGCGCGGCAGACCGTGCCGCTGGTGTTTTCCTCGCCCCATTCCGGGCGCCGCTACAGCGCCGACTTCATCGCGTGCGCCCGGCTCGACGAACACACGCTCCGCCGCAGCGAGGACAGCTATGTGGACGAATTGTTTGGCGCCGCGCCCGCACTGGGCGCACCGCTCATCGCCGCCACGTTCCCCCGCGCGTTCTGCGATGTGAACCGCGAGGCGTGGGAGCTCGACCCCGGCATGTTCGAGGACGCGCTGCCCCACTGGGTCAACACCACCAGCGCCCGCGTCGGCGCCGGCCTGGGCACCATCGCCCGCGTGGTGGCAAACGGCGAGGCAATCTACGGCATAAGGCTGCGGTTCGCCGAGGCGGAGCGGCGGGTGCGCCACTACTGGCAACCCTACCACGATGCGCTGTCGGGATTGATTGCCGACACCCGCGCCAAGTTTGGCGTCTGTGTATTGGTGGATTGCCACTCAATGCCATCCGGCGCCACCGCCGGACGCCGTCCGCCCCCGGATTTCGTTATCGGCGACGCGCACGGCGCAGCGTGCACACCCCAGCTGGCCCGCACCGCGGAGGCTTTCCTGCGCGGCCGGAATTTTGCGGTCACCCGAAACGACCCTTACGCCGGCGGCTATGTCACCCGGCATTACGGCCGGCCCCGCGAGGCCGTGCATGCGCTTCAGATCGAGGTCGCGCGCGCGCTCTATATGGATGAGACTACGCTGGCGCGGCGCCCCGGTTTCGTGCAGGTGCAGAGTGATTTAACGGATTGGATTGCCCGCCTCGCCGAGGCGGCGCGCGGCCTGGCGTCCGAGGCGTAACGGGGAGCGCCTTGCGGGCCCTCCCCCCGTTACCGGGGCGCCCTCAAGCTAGATGCTGCTGCCGATACCCGACATCAGCGTGCTGAGATGGGTTCCGAAGCCCTTGAAGATGGCGATCAGGGAGACACCCAAAACGCCAGCAATGATTCCGTATTCGAGGGCGGTGACCGCACGCCGGTCTCGGGCCAGGTTGCGTATGACAGGAACGATGTCTTGCACTTTTTGTGCCTCCACTCAGCGACCTGGTTACGGTGAGTTGCCTCGTCGCCGCGGCATCACCACCAATGTGGTTGCCATATCATTCGGTTAAATTCAACAAATATTCTGTTTTTTCGGACGTTTAGTCCAAAAATAGGCATCAAATTCATGTCATCCGGCGCGAACGAAAAAAAGGCGGCACCCGGGGGTGCCGCCAAGTTTAGGGAGGAAACGTCCAAGAAGCAGCATGCCTCAGCACGCTGCGATGCACAATCTAGGTCCGGTCTCGGCCCCGTGCAAGCATTTTTTTGCAGTGCAGCAAAATGCCGGGCCGCCGGTTCATCCGCTGGTAACAGCCAGCCCCTAAGAACGAACCATGCGTCGCAAGGTCCTCTCCATCCGCTGCCTTTCGCGACGCGCCTCGGCTCTCGCCGCGGCGGCCATGATCGCGTTGGCGCCGCCCGCGCACGCGTCCGCCGGCGTCGCGCCTGAGGCCGGGCCAGCGCTCCTCTGCCGCGGCGCAATCGCCGCCATGGAGTCGGCCACGCGCATTCCGGAAGCCTTCCTCTCAGCCATCGGCCGGGTGGAATCCGGGCGCACTCTGTCGAACGGGCTCACGGCCGCATGGCCATGGACCGTGAACGCCGCCGGCGAAGGACACTATTATGCGTCCAAGGCCGAAGCTATTGCGGCGGTGCAACAATTTCAGGCTAGCGGCATCCGATCGCTGGACGTGGGCTGCCTCCAGGTCAACATCTTGTACCACCCGGACGCATTTGCCTCGCTCGACCAGGCGTTCGATCCGGCCATAAACGTGGCCTACGCCGCGCGACTACTGATGTCGCTGCACGACCAGACGGGCTCCTGGCCACGCGCCGCCGCCGCCTACCATTCTCAAACCCCGTCCCTCGGCCACGCCTACCAGGAACGCGTCCTGGCCGTATGGTCCGAGCCCGACAAAGCCAATCCGCCGCCCGCCGCGGCCCCCTCACCGGCCGCGCCCCGTCAACCCGAAGCCGCCCGTAAAAATGAACCCGATCGTCCGGCCGCCACCGCGTCCCTCCCACCAGCCGGAACATTCACCCGCAACCTGCGCCGCCCCGCCGCCCCAAGCGCCCTGGGCCGTTCGTTGGCCTCCTACCGATCGATGCCGGTGCAAATCGCCTCACGCGCGCCGGCGGGGTTAATAACTAAGTAGCAATAAGGCAGGCGAGGAAGCAGCTCTTTTTTTCAAAAAAGAACTACTTCCTTCGCCCTAAGTCTCAATCCAAGCCCCATGCCTGGTTTCGGCTGGCAGACACAGCGGCACCAGCGCCGACGCGCGCTCTTCCGGGCGCGGCACGGTATTGGGGTCCTCGCCCGGATACGCCGTCGCCCGCATGCGCGTCGCCGTCCGACCTGGGTTGAAGAGATTGACCCGCAGCGCGGTGCCTTCCGTTTCGTCCACCCAGCAGAGCACCAGGGCTTCCATGGCTGCCTTGCTCGCCGCGTAGGTGCCCCAATAGGCCCGCGGCGTCCGTGCGATATTGCTGGTGACGAACACCGCGCGCCCGGCGTCCGAAGCCGCGAGCACCGGGCCACAGGTGCGGATCAGACGCCACGAAGCGGTCGCGTTCACCGCCAGGCATTCGTCCCAGTCCTTCGGCTGGATATGCCCGGCAGGCGTGAGTTTCCCCAGGGCCCCGGCGTTGTGAACCAGGATGTCAAGGCGGCCGAACCGGTCGAACAGGCTTGGACCCACGGGATCGAGCGCCTCCGGCTTGCGGAGATCCATTGGCAGCAGGGTCGCCGCGCCGCCGCCGCGGCGGATCGTGTCGTCGGTTTCCTCCAGCCCGCCCTGGGTGCGCGCCAGCAGCACCACATGCGCACCGAGCGCGGCCAGCGCTACCGCCACCGCGGCGCCGATTCCCCGGCTGGCGCCCGTCACCAGCGCCACCCGCCCGTCCAGCACGCGCCCATTCTGCATAAGTGACGTTTCGCTCAAGCCGCGTGCATGTCCGCCAGCAGACTGAGCTGCGGGCTTTGCGGCGCCTCGCGGTCCACCAGCGGAACCGGATAATCGCCGGTGAAGCACGCATCGCAGTAATGCGGCCGCAGCGGATCACGCGCCCCCTGGTCCAACGCGCGATATAGTCCGTCTATCGAAATGAACGCCAGGCTGTCGGCATTGATCAGCGCCGCCATCTGGTTCACGTCATGCTTGGCTGCCAGCAGCTTTTCCCGCTCCGGCGTATCGATGCCGTAAAAGCACGAATGCGTGGTCGGCGGCGACGAAATCCGCATATGCACTTCGGTGGCGCCGGCAGCCCGCACCATTTCGACGATTTTCCGGCTCGTCGTGCCGCGCACGATCGAATCGTCCACCAGGATCACCCGCTTGCCCTCAAGAATGGCGCGATTGGCGGAGTGCTTCATCTTCACGCCGAGATTGCGAATATGATCGGTCGGTTCGATGAATGTCCGGCCGACGTAATGATTGCGAATGATGCCGAGGTCGAACGGAATCCCGCTCTCCAGCGAGAACCCCATCGCCGCCGGTACGCCGGAATCGGGCACCGGCACAACGATGTCGGCGTCCACCGGGCTTTCGCGCGCCAGTTCGGCGCCGATCTTCTTGCGCGCGCCGTAAACCGGGGTGCCCTCCACCACGGAATCCGGCCGCGCGAAATAAATATATTCGAACACGCAGAACCGCGCGCGCGTCGGCGCGAACGGTTTGATGCTCTGCACGCCGCGATCGTTAATTACAACGACCTCGCCCGGCTCCACGTCGCGCACGAACTGCGCGCCGACGATATCCAGGGCGCAGGTTTCGCTCGCCAGCACCCAGGCGGTCTCGCCATTGGCAACCGCGATGCGGCCCAGGATCAGCGGACGCACCCCCAGCGGGTCGCGCGCGCCGATCACCGCCTCGTTACTCAGCGCCACCAGCGAATACGCACCCGTGACCTGCCGCAACGCGCCGATCAGGCGATCCACCACCGTGGCGTTCCGGCTGGTCGCAATGAGATGGATGAACACCTCGCTATCCGTGGTGGACTGAAAGATACACCCGCGCCGCACCAGGTCGCGCTTGAGGGTCGCCGCATTGGTGAGGTTGCCGTTATGCGCAACCGCCAGCCCGCCGAATACGAATTCAGCGAACAGCGGCTGCACGTTGCGCAGAATTGTCTCGCCGGTGGTGGCATAGCGGTTATGGCCGATGGCGCAGCGGCCTTTCAATGCCGCCACCACCCGCGCATCGTCGAACACCTCGCCGACCAGCCCCAGCCCTTTCTCCGAGTGGTAGCGCTGCCCGTCGTAACTGACGATGCCGGTCGCTTCCTGGCCGCGGTGCTGCAGGGCATGCAGCCCCAACGCTGTCAGCGCCGCGGCATCGGGGGCGTTCCACACGCCGAAAACCCCACACTCCTCATGCGGCTTGTCGTCGTCGTAAGGGTCCGTCGGCTCATCGTCCAAAAGGCACTACTCCAAACGGCCGCCTTATTAAGTGGGGTCCACGGCAGTCGCGTCGCATACGCGCTTGCAGGTGCGCGACCCGGCCCCACACCTAGTCGCGTCCCCTGGGCTTCCCAAGGGCGCTGCCCTCAGGGGAGACCTGCAACAGGTCGGCCGCAGTGGTGGGCTTGTCGTCCGGCAACACCG
>Ga0116228_10005258_pt1 | contig 11530 bp, 9 predicted proteins | sample S1TSphfallax_2_FD_89694 | JGI IMG/M metagenome (GOLD analysis project Ga0116228, IMG submission 89694) | Host-associated microbial communities from peat moss isolated from Minnesota, USA - S1T2_Fc - Sphagnum fallax MG | ecosystem: Host-associated > Plants > Peat moss > Unclassified | place: USA...
GAAGCTACACGTTCAACAGCAGGTGCTCGCGCTCCCATGAACTGATGACCTGGGCGAAGGTCTCGTACTCGGCTTCCTTGACCGCCGTGTAGGCGAGCACGAAGCGATCGCCGAACAACTCCACCAACTGCTTCGATTCGCGCAGCAGCCGCAAGGCTTCGGCCAACGTGCGCGGCAGGGCGATCGCCAGGTCATAGGCGCTCCCGGCAATCGGCTCCGAGGGCTTCAAGCCCTCGATCATGCCGAGGTAGCCGCAGGCCAGGGACGCGGCGATGGCGAGATATGGATTGGCATCCGCCCCGCCGACGCGGTTCTCCACGCGCCGCGCGTCCGGGCCCGACATCGGCACCCGCAGGCCGGCGGTACGGTTGTCGTAGCCCCAATGCACGTTGATCGGTGCGGAGGAGTAGCGGCTGATGCGCCGGTAGCTGTTGACGTTGGGACACAGCAACGACATCGCCGCGGCCAGGTATTTCTGCAGTCCCGCGATGTGCCCGAAGAACAGCGACGACGGCGTGCCGTCCGGATTGCTGAAGATGTTCTTGCGCGTCTTCACATCGACGATGCTCTGATGCAGATGCATGGCGCTGCCCGGCTCCTTGGCCATGGGCTTCGCCATGAAGGTCGCATACATCTTGTGGCGCAGAGCCGCCTCGCGTGCCGTGCGCTTGAACAGAAACGCCTGGTCGGCCAAGCTCATCGGGTAACCGTGCAGCAAGTTGATTTCCATCTGCGCGGCACCGGACTCGTGGATCAAGGTATCGATCTCGATATCCTGGGCCTCGCAGAACGAATACATGTCGTCGAACAGCGGATCGAATTCATTCACCGCGGCGATGCTGTACGCCTGGCGGCCGATTTCCGGACGCCCGGAGCGCCCCACGGGCGGTTTCAGCGGATAATCCGAATCGATGTTCGGTTCGACCAGGAAGAACTCGAGCTCCGGGGCCACCACCGGCTCCCAGCCGTGAGCCTCGTACAACTCCAGCACGCGCCGCAGGACGTAGCGCGGCGCCATGGTGACCGGCCGTCCGTCGCCATAGAAGCAATCATGGATGACTTGCGCGGTCGGCTCCGCCGCCCACGGTACCACCCGCACCGTTTTCGGATCAGCCTTCAATACGATGTCGATGTCCGAAGGATTCATCGCGCTCTGATCATCGGGATAGTCGCCGGTGACGGTCTGCAGGAAAATCGCCTCCGGCAGGCGCATCCCCTCCTCTTCCGCGAACTTCTCTGCAGGCATGAGCTTGCCGCGGGCCACGCCGGCCATGTCCGGAATGATCGCTTCAACCTCCGAAATGCCGTGTTCCCGCAAAAATTGCTGAATCGTACTCGCCATAGATCACCTTAAGCTGGCGCGCTGGCCGGCGGCCGTCCCGAAGGCCGCGAACAACGCCCGTGAAAATGGGTCCTTGGCAAACTGCCACTCAGGATGCCACTGCAAACCCATCGAAAAAGTCCCGGACCCTGCGACGCTGAATGCCTCGATCACCCCATCGGGCGCGCGGGCCTCGACGGTGAGGCCGGGGCCAAGTGCGTCGATGCCCTGCCAATGCAGGGAATTGACTTCGAGGCGGTCAGCGCCCGCCATTTTTTGCAGCGCCCCTCCAGGCTCCAGCAGCACCTCGTGTGCCGGTCCGTACTGCACCTCGAGCGGTTGCGATTCATCCTCGCGGTGGTCCATGGAACCCGGCAACTCATGCAGTCGCTGGTGCAGGCTGCCGCCGTAGGCGACATTCATTTCCTGAAATCCGCGGCAGATCGCCAGAACCGGCAAGCCGGCCGCGACCGCCCGCGGAATCAACGGAAGCGTCGTAGCGTCCCTATTTGGGTCATGCAGTGTTCCCGGCATACTTGCCGGTCCTCCGTAGTGATGGGGTTCGACATTCGATGCGCTCCCGGTCAGCAGCAGTCCGTCGCACGCATCCAACAAGGACGGCAGATCGATTTTCGGTCCCAGTGCCGGTACCAAGACCGGCACGGCATGGGCACCTTGGGCGATCGCCTCGATGTATTTCTCTCCGACCATGTGGAAATAATGCTTTCCATAAATACAACGGTCGGCTGGAATTCCGATGAGCGGCAAACGAGACATGTTTAATATATTGAACGTCCATGGGGACGAATAAGCTCTTTGAACGCCCTCATTACACCACACCCGCCGCTACTCGTCCTTGGCAACCGAGCGAAAGTGCCTAAGAATTAGGCATTTCCAACACTTAGCCTCGATTGCTGCAGTGCAATAGTATTGCACTTTGGGCGAAAAGCTCTGTAGGCTCACATAGGCATATTTCTGTCAATAGCTACCAAATTTTAAACACTCAAGCACAATAAGTTGTCAAGTGCGTCTCAATAATCCCGCCGCCCCGTCCTACTACGCCGCCTCTGCATCCGCCCCGCCGCGCCCGGCACTGCGCGGCGATCTGCAAGCGGACATCGCGGTGGTGGGCGGAGGCATCGCCGGTTGCTCCGCGGCGCTGCACCTCGCACAACGCGGCTACCGGGTGGTCTTGCTCGAGGGCCGTTTCGTCGGCTACGGCGCATCCGGCCGCAGCGGCGGCCAGGCCATCTTCGGACTGGCCGCGGGCCAGAAGACGCTCATGGAACAGGTCGGCCGCGAGGACGCGCATCGGCTGTTCGCGTCGTCCATCGAGGCATTGGAATTGACGCAGTCACTGATCCGCGATTTTCACATCGACTGCGACTATCACGCCAATCATCTGCACGTCGCCACCAAACCCAGGCAGGTGCGCGAACTTCAGGAATGGGCCGAGGAGCTGCATCAGGAATACGCCTACACCTCGGCGCGTTTCGTGAGTGCCGGGGAGTTGCCGCGCCACATCGTCAGTCCTCGCTATCTCGCCGGCCTGATCGACTCGCGCAGCGGGCACCTGCATCCGCTCAAATTCACGCTGGGACTTGCGCGCGCCGCGGAAGATGCCGGGGCCGTCATCTTCGAAAACTCGCCGGTGCTGAGCTACGAGGACGGTGCCGCGGTACGCGTGCATACCGCGCACGGCACGGTGCGCTGTGCAAACCTCGTGTTGTGCGCGAACGCCTACATCGGCGCACTCGCACCCACGCTGTCGCGTCGCATCCTGGGCGTAGGCACCTACATCATCGCCTCGGAGCCGCTGGGCAGGGAACGCGCACAGGCGCTGCTGCCGGACAATGCCGCCGTCGCCGACATCAATTGGATCCTCGATTATTTCAGGCGCTCGAGCGACGACCGCCTGCTGTTCGGCGGACGCGTCAGCTACAGCTCCGTGCAGCCGCGGCATCTCGCGGAAGGCATGCGCAAACGCATGGTGCGCGTGTTCCCGACGCTGAAGGACGTCAAAGTCGGTTACGCCTGGGGCGGGTATCTCGATATCACCCTGAGCCGTGCGCCGGATTTCGGCCGGCTCGCGCCCAACGTATTCTATCTACAAGGCTTCTCCGGTCACGGCATCAGTCTCACCGGCTTGGCCGGCAAGCTGGTGGCTGAAGCCGTGGCCGGCACCGCCGAGCGCTTCGATGTATTCGCGCGCATTCCGCACCGCGACTTTCCGGGCGGTCCGCTGTTTCGCCGGCCGTCGCTGATGCTGGCGATGCTGTATTACCGGCTGCGGGACTTGTTGTAGCGCAGTGAGTTTGAGCGGCTCGCAGATGACCTGAGTTAGCCTACTTTGCGTCGTCCTTCGGGTTGGTGAAACCCGCCGTCAGCTTCTGGCCCGTGTCGAGCAAGGTGACCGAAATCAGACCGCCGCCGTGCGAGCCGTCGCGCAAGGGATTGAACTCGACGCTCACACGATCGCCCGCCTTGATGGAGTTGCGCGTCCAGCCGGCGCGTGTCAACACACCCGGACTGGTGGTCTCGACGCTCCACTCCTGCGGGTCGCCGCCGCCGTCCGGCTTCACCATGAACCAGATCACTGAGTGTGGATTGGTCCATTGGAAGGTTTTAACCTCGCCCTTGAGCGTCAGCACCTTGTCCTTTTCATACATCGCAAAGGAATGATGCGCGCCGGCCGGCACTGATGCAGCCAGGGCCGCGATCCCGGCCAACACCACGGTTCGCTTGAGAGAAGCTGATGTCATTTCGAATCCGACCCTACGGGAACGCCGTTGCGAAATTGCTCCGGCTTGAATATCGCGTTGCCATTCTTGTCGACCGCATCGGTGAAATACCCCTGGGTGCAAACGCCTTCGACGATGTCGAACTTTTGCTTCCGGGTTCGGTAGTACTTGCGCGTGGTCTTCCAGGTCTTGGTCAACACCTTCGGCGCGGTGATCTCCAGATCATCGAGCAGGGTGTTGCTGTTGGCGGCATCAAGGTGCAGGTGCTCGACGATGTGCATGTCGCCGTTGTTCGGCACACCCACCGATTCGCTGATCGCGAGATAGACCTGGGGAAATACCGCAATCGTATCGATCACCAGCGTGTCGCCTTCCCAATGGCCGATGGAATGGCCGTGAAAACTCGGATCCGGATCCTCCGGATGCGGCCGCCCGTCCGTGTAGATGCGCCGCAGCCGGTTGCCGTCGCCCTCGCCGAGCAGCGTGACCCTGCCGGGCGTCACCAACAGCTCGAAGGCATTGTGCGTAATGAGCATGTAGCCCGGCATGCCGGTGGGAAAGCAATGATCGATGATCGGGAAAGGCCGGCCGGCATCATCCTCGGCGATCATGTGCTTGATCTGCTTGCCGGCCTTCGGCGTCCACGGCGGCATGTTCGCGGTTTCCTGCCGCACTTGATCCGGGATATCCGGCGTCCACGTGCCGCTCAAGTCCGGCAGCTTGGCGAGCGCCTCATATTCTTTGAGCGTCGGCACCACATCCATCGGCTCACTCGAGGTCTCCGCGCCGTGCGCGGCCCGCATGCCGAGCATGATCGACATTCCGAGCATGATGATAAAAACGGAAGTCATACCTAAGCGCGTGAAGCGTATGACGATGGGTGAGAAGCGTTGGCGCATGCGCAAGAGATTACCGGAACTTCAGGGCAAAGCAACGGTGAATCCTGGTGTGCCGTTCGAAATCCTTGGGGATGCTCGCGGCAGTGATGTCCTCGACCGACAGGTCCACGAGCGCGGCAGCATCCAGCTTGAAACGCGTGAAGTTGGTCGAGAACACCAGCCGCCCCGTCGGCCGCAACAGCTTCATCGTCCTGCGAATCATGCCCACGTGATCGCGCTGCACGTCCAGCACTCCGTCCATGCGTTTCGAATTGGAAAAAGTCGGCGGATCCAAAAAAATCAGATCGAAACGCGGACCGGCCGCTTCATGCTGCTCGAGCCAGGTGAGGCAATCGGCGCGCTGCAGCTCGTGCCGATCGGAGCCGAAGCCGTTCAACAACAGATTGTCGCGCGCCCAATCGAGATACGTGTTCGACAGGTCCACGCTCACCGTGCTGCGCGCACCGCCCGCCGCCGCGTACACCGTGGCGCTGCCGGTGTAGCAGAATAAATTGAGAAAATCGGCGCCGCGCGCCCATTCGCGCAGCAGGGCGCGCACCAGGCGATGATCGAGGAACAAGCCGGTATCCAGGTAGTCGCGAAAATTCACCCAGAATTTCAAGCCCGCTTCCTCGACGCTGAAACGCTCACCGGCATGCTCATCGCGAGTCTCGCGCTTCGAATATTGATCCGTGCCTTTCTGCGGCTTGCGCACGCGCGTATGCACCTGCGCTGCCGGCACGTCGAGCGCCGCGGGCAGGACCGCCAGCACCTCACGGCGCCGCTCCCGCGCGCCCTCCTGGTCCACCGACTTCGGCGGAGCATATTCCTGGACGTACACGTGACGGGTGTGCTCGGGCGGTGTGTGCACGTCGCGCTCACGGCCGGTCGTCGATCCCGCATCAGGCGACACCGTGTCGTAAATGTCCACCGCGAACGCGTACTCCGGCATATCGGCGTCATACAAACGAAAGCAAGAAATGTGTTCACGCTGCGCCCAGGGCTGCAGGCGCTGCAGGTTCTTGCGCAGCCGGTTCGCGAACATCTGTGCGCCGGGGCGGCCGGCCCAGTCGGCGCGCACCTCCGCCGCCGGCCGTTCGGCGCTTTCGGCATTGATGTCGAAGCGCAGCAAGCGGCACTCGATCGGTCCGTTGAACACACGGTGCGTGCGCTTCGCGAACAAGCCTAAATTGCGCGCCAGCGGCGGATTGCCGGTGAGGATGGCCGCCTGCCATCCCGGAAAGCGCGTGCGCAGCGTCTCACCGAGCGCGGTGTAGAGCGCGGGCAGCTCCGCGCCGATGCGCTCGCCGTAGGGCGGGTTGGCGATGACCAAGCCCGAGGCATGGGCGGGTGCAACCACATCCGCGAGCGCGCGCTTCTCCACGTGCAACCACTCCGCGACTCCGGCACGCTCGCCGTTCTCGATGGCCATGCGCACCACCTGCGAGTCGATGTCCGAGCCTAAGATGCACCGTCGGATGGGGCGCGCCGCGCGCCGTGCCTGCGCCTCGGCGCGCAGCGCCTGCCACAATGCCGCATCATGCCCGTGCCAGCCCAAGAAACCGAAATACTCGCGCTGCAACGCCGGCGCCGCATCCGCGGCGATCAAGGCACCTTCGCTCAAGAAGGTGCCGGACCCGCACATCGGATCGACCAGCCAGCCGCCGGCGGCGGCAATCTCCGCCCAACCGGCGCGCAGCAGCACCGCGGCGGCGACGTTTTCCTTCAGCGGCGCGCGCCCTCCCTCCTCGCGATAACCGCGCAGGTGCAGGCTCTCGCCGGAGAAGTCCACGGAGATGAGGGCGGTCGGTCCTTCGACATGCATGTGCAGCAGCACGTCCGGCCGTTCGGGCCGGATGTTCGGCCTCTCGCCGCGCGACTCGCGCAGCGCGTCGCATACCGCGTCCTTCAGCAGCTGCGATCCATAGATCGTGTGACGGATCGATTCGTTGCCGCCGCTGCAATCGCATGCCAGCGTCGCTCCGGGCGCGAGGTGCTGCCGCCAATCGATGCGCTTCAACGCCTCATAGATGCCCTTGGCGCTGAGCGCCTCGATCTGGCCGAGACTCAAAAGCACCCGCGTCGCGCTGCGCGACCAGAGGCAGGCGCGGTAGCCGACCTCGAGCGTACCTTGAAATTTCACGTCGTGACTGCGCTCGCGAATGTCGGTGGCGCCGAACAGCGCCAGCTCCCCGGCAAGCACCGACGCCGCGCCCACCGGCGCGGTGGCGATCCAGTAGAGCACGTTGTCGCTCATGGCGCGCTGCGGGTCGAATCTTCGGTTTCGCGCACGGGGTGCCAGTCGAGCTTGCTGTGTTTGGAAAAATACCGCACCAAAATCCTGTACACGTCGGCGTCGAAGGCCGGCGCAGCGCGCGTGACCCGGTCTCCCGCGCCCAGCTGCACCAGTTCCTCCTCGCTGCGCGCGCTGCCCACATGGGCCCACTGGTCGAGCACATGCAGCTCCTCCACATCGCGCGACCGCTCCCGCAGGGCGATGCGCCCCGCAAAAGGCCAGCGCTTGATCTTCAACGCCGACAGCGCCATCCGTACCCGCATCTCATGCAGCAGCAACGGTTCCTTGCCGGTGCACGCTCCCTTGCATCTGCCCATCTGCAGGGCGAGACACGACCCTTCGCCGTCCTCGATGCCGAGTACCTTGAGGCATAGATCCCGGGCCCGCGCCAGGTCCATCAGTGCCTTGCGCGCATCCTTGGCCGAGCGGAATACGCCGCAACACTCCATGACCTCGCGCACCTCGAGATCGCCGATGTTCACGATGTCGACCCGGCCCGATTTGTCGGAGCGCGGCCGCAACGTCACCGAACCCGGTCCCTCCTGGGCGTGCCGGTTGTAGCGCGGTTTGAAAAGTCTGACGAGCTGCGCCTCGCGCAGCATCGCGCCGTGCTCTCCCGCCGTCTCAGTCCACTCCACGCGTCGCACCTCGTCCGCCAGCGCCGCATCGCGCGAGCCGGCTGCCGCATCCCCCAGCTGCTCGAGGATGCGCGTACGCAGCGAGTTGCTCCTGCCGACGTACAGCAGCGCAGCGTCGGCCGCGAAATACCGGTACACGCCCGGTCCGTCCGGCAGCTCGTCGGCCAGTTGCGGCGGCAGATGCGCCGGCAGCTTGGCGCTTCCCAGCATGGATTTCGCGGCCGCCACCGCCAGCACCGGCGGCGGCCACTGCGCCTGCAGCTTGAGCCATAGATCACGCAGCACCAGCGCATCGCCGAGCGCTCGATGCCGTGCCTGGCACACGATGCCATGACGCTCCATCACGGCGTCCAGATTGTGGCGCACGTACTCGGGATACAAACGCCGCGACAACTTGACGGTGCACAACACCGGCACCTCGAGGTGCAGTTTGACCCGCAGGAATTCGCGATGCAGGAAACCGTGGTCGAAGCGGGCGTTGTGGGCGACGAAGACGCAACCCCGCAGCTTCTCGAACACTTCGTCCGCGATCTCGGCGAACGACGGCGCGCCGCGCACCATGTCATTGCTGATGCCGGTGAAGGATTGAATGTTGGAGGGAATCGGCACTTCGGGATTCACCAAGGCGCTCCACTGTTCCACTTGAACGCCGTTCTCGACGCGCACCAAGCCGATCTCGATGATGCGGTTGTAGGCCGGGCTCGCGCCGGTCGTCTCCAGATCAACGAAAACCAGTTTCTGCGGCGGCGATACCGCGTCGCCTGCCGCGTCAGCCGCGCCCATCAAGTGACAGCAGCGGATGATAGAGTTCGGGCCGCCGATCGCGGAAAACGCCCCACGACTGGCGATAGTGCCGGATTTGCTCCAGATCGAAGGCCGCGGTGATCACCGTTTCAGTGCCGCGGTCCGCTTCCGCGATTTTCTCGCCGGTTGCCGCGGCGATGAAGGATGAGCCGTAGAAGGTCATGGAATACTTCTCGCCCTTCTCGGTACCGATGCGATTCGATGCCACCAGCGGCATCACATTCGCGGCGGCGTGGCCCTGCATGGTGCGCTGCCAATGGCCGCTCGAGTCGATGCTGTCATCCTGCGGCTCCGAGCCGATCGCCGTTGGATACAGGAGGATCTCGGCACCCAGCAGCGCCATGCAGCGCGCGGCCTCGGGGAACCACTGGTCCCAGCAAATCGCGACGCCGACCTTCGCATAACGTGTGGCAAACACCTTGAAGCCCGTGTCGCCCGGCGAGAAATAGAATTTCTCGTGATACCCCGGGCTCTCGGGTATGTGGGACTTGCGATACGTGCCGAGCACGGCGCCGTCGGCGTCGATCATGGCCAGCGAATTGAAGAATGCGTTGCGATCGCGCTCGAAAACGCTGATGGGCAACACCACTTCTAGCTCGCGCGCCACCTTGCGGAAATGTTCGACCGCCGGATGACCCTCGAGCGGCTTCGCCAGGTCCAAATGCCGCGCATCGTGGTCTTGGCAGAAGTACGGCGTTTCGAACAGCTCCTGCAGCAATATGATTTGCGCGCCGCGCGCCGCCGCCTCGCGAATCAAACGCTCACCGCGCGCGACATTTGCCTCGCGATCCCAACTGCAGGCCATTTGCGTGGCCGCCACCGTCACGGTGCGCTCAAGGGTGCGATTGTTCATGGGAGTGCCAGTGCTCGGTGCGATTGCTCGGGGGTCACATGCTACACGCGCGCGCAGATCAAAAGGTAGGCGGCGAACTGGCGCTCACGATCACGCATTCCTCACGACCGACGTTGCGGAACCGGTGCGGCAGCGAGCTCTTGAAGTAGTAAGCATCTCCGGGGCCGAGCACGCGCGACTCCCCGCCCACCGTCAGTTCGATGCGCCCCTTCACCACCACACCGCCTTCCTCACCCGCGTGCGTCAGCATGGCCTCGCCCGTGTCGGCGTCCGGCGCATAGCATTCGTGCAGGATCGTCATGTTGCGCTTGGACAAGCGCCCGCCCACCAAGCGCAATTCCACGCTGCCGCTGCCGATGTCCGCCTGCTCCTCGCGCGGAAAGAACACCTGCGGCTTGCCGCCGACGTCCATGGTGAAGAAATCCGCCATCGCCATCGGAATGCCATCCAAGACCTTCTTCAGTGAACTGATGGAAGGACTGACACGATTTTGCTCGATGAGCGAAATCAGGCCATTGGTCACGCCCGCACGCTTCGCCAATTCACGCTGCGACAGCCCGTACATTTGCCGCACGGCCTTCAAATGGGCACCGACATCCACGCTCATGATGTCTATTATATTAGACGGTTGGGGCTCTGCCCATGCGTTTATTGAGGAAAGTGTTGATTTTCTTTATCATCTGATGCGCCCGTCCCTCCCCAGCCTCAAGGATTCCTGCATGAACGCGCAACTCCACCCTGTTCCCGCGAACGACGAACTCGACGCCTTTTGGATGCCCTACACCGCCAACCGGCAGTTCAAGGCGAATCCGCGCCTGCTGGCGCGCGCCGAAGGCATGCACTACTGGACCCCGGACGGCCGGCAAGTGCTGGATGGTGTCGCGGGACTGTGGTGCGTCAATGCCGGTCACGGGCGCCGCGAAATCACCGAAGCGGTGACCAAGCAGCTCTCGACCATGGACTTCGCGCCTTCCTTTCAGATGGGACACCCGATCGCATTCGAACTCGCGAACCGCCTCGCGGCCATATCGCCCCCTGGCTTGGATCGCGTGTTCTTCACCAACTCCGGCTCCGAATCGGTCGATACCGCCCTGAAGATGGCGATCGCCTATCACCGCGCCCGGGGCGCGGGTCAGAAGACTCGGTTGATCGGTCGTGAGAAGGGCTATCACGGCGTCGGCTTCGGTGGCATGTCGGTCGGCGGCATCGTCAACAACCGCAAGATTTTCGGCTCCTCCATGCTGCCCGGCGTGGATCACCTGCCCCACACCTTGAACATCGAGCACAACGCTTATTCGCGCGGCCTGCCAGCGTGGGGTGCGCACCTCGCCAATGAACTGGAGCGTCTGATCGGTCTGCACGATGCCTCCACCATCGCCGCGGTCATCGTCGAACCCATCTCCGGATCCGCCGGCGTCATTCTGCCGCCCGTCGGCTATTTGAAGCGCTTGCGCGAAATTTGCGACAAGAACGACATCCTGCTGATTTTCGACGAAGTCATCACCGGCTTCGGCCGCATCGGCAAGCCGTTCGCATCATTGGCCTTCGAAGTCACGCCGGATCTCATGGCCAGCGCCAAGGGCCTGACCAATGGCGCCATGCCCATGGGCGCCGTGTTCGCACATCGCAAAATCTACGATGCCGTCATGCAAGCCCCGGAGGGCAGCATCGAATTGTTCCATGGCTATACGTATTCGGCGCATCCAGCGTCGTGCGCCGCAGCCCTGGCGACGCTCGACATCTACACCAAGGAAGGCTTGCTGACGCGCGCCGCCGCCATGAGCTCGCAGTGGGAAAACGCCGTTCACTCGCTGCGCGGACTGCCGCATGTGGTCGACATCCGCAACTGCGGCTTGATCGGCGCCGTGGAACTCGAGCCCCGCGCCGGCAAGCCCGGCGCCCGCGCCTTTGAAATATTCCTGAAATGTTTCGAGCGCGGCGTGATGGTGCGTCAGACCGGCGACACCATCGCCATGTCGCCGCCGCTCATCATCGACGC
>Ga0116228_10005259_pt1 | contig 11529 bp, 9 predicted proteins | sample S1TSphfallax_2_FD_89694 | JGI IMG/M metagenome (GOLD analysis project Ga0116228, IMG submission 89694) | Host-associated microbial communities from peat moss isolated from Minnesota, USA - S1T2_Fc - Sphagnum fallax MG | ecosystem: Host-associated > Plants > Peat moss > Unclassified | place: USA...
CGGCACCAGGCCGACATCGTGGCTCTGCTGCGCGAGGTGCAGCAGGTGCTGGGCATTACCGTGCTGTGCAGCGCGCACGACATCAACGTGTTGTTGCCCGCGATGGACCGGGTGCTGTTCGTGGCCGGCGGCGGCGTGGCGCTCGGGCCGGTGGCGCAAATCGCGACCGGGCAAGTGCTGAGCCGCCTTTACGGCGCGCCGATCGACGTGGTGCGCGCCGGCGGCCATATTTTCGTCAGCAGTGCGGCTGCGGCGTGAATCCTTTCGCCTATGATTTCATGGTGCACGCCTACGTGGCGGCCGCCATCGTGGCCGTCATGGCCGGGGCCACGGGCTACATGCTGGTATTGCGCGGCCAGAGTTTTGCCGGCCACGCGCTGGGTCATGTCGGGTTCGCCGGCGCGACGGGCGCCTTGCTGCTCGGATGGCCGCCGCTGGCGGGTCTGGTTGCCGTGACAGTCGCCGGCGGCCTGCTGATGGGCCTGCTCGGCGAGCGGCTCGCGGAGCGCGATGTCGGGATCGGGCTCGTGCTGGCCGCTTCGCTGGGGCTGGGGCTGCTTTTTATCGGGTTTTTCGCCTCTAGCGCCACCCGCGCCACCGCTCTACTTTTTGGCAATGTATTAGGCGTTAGCGCGGAGACGCTGCTGGCGCTGCTGGTGGTGGGAATCGCCACGATGGCCGGTCTGGCGGTGCTGGCAAGGCCTTTGCTGTTCGCCAGTTTGCAGCCTGAGTTGGCCGCCGCGCGGGGCGTGCCGGTCAGGCTCGTCGGCGTGCTGTTCCTGGGCCTGGTCGGCTTGGCGGTTGCCGGCGCAGCCCAGGTGGTTGGCGTGCTGCTGGTATTTTCCTTGTTGGTAGGCCCCGCCGCCGCGGCGCAACGCCTGTCTACAACCCTTTATATGGGTGTTTTTCTCTGTGTCGGATTGGCGCTGGCGGAGGCCTTGGGCGGCATCACCCTGGCCTTCTACACCGACTGGCCCGCCAGCTTCTGGATCACCACCTTAGGCGCCGGCGCTTACGCGGTAACCTGGAGCAAAGGTCTTTCGGTTCTTTTTTTCAAAAAAAAACGACTTTCTTTCCTTTAACTTCAACTTCCTTTTGCCTTATGCTAACACGTTTCCGATGACGGACCCATTCTCCGCCGCCGCCGGCTGGCTGCACGAGCACCTGCTGCTCCCCCTGCTCTATCGCCTCGACATGATGCAGTGGGACGATGTCGGCTACGGCTGGATTCTGTTCGCACTCTATGGCGTCGCGCAGGTGGTGCTGATGCTGTCGATTTGCTGGCCGATGGAACGATTTCGACGGCTCGAATCCTGGCCCGACACGCGCGCCGTCACGGTCGATATTTTCTACACCCTGATCAACCGCATCGGCGTCATGCCGCTGGTCACGTTCGTGCTGTTCTATCAGCTTCAAGTCTGGCTCAGCGGTTTTCTGACCGACCGCGGCTATGTGCCGCCCACGCTGGAGGGTATATTCCCCTGGCTGATGGGCAAGCAGGCGATCAGCTTTGTGATTTACGTTCTGATACTGGACTGCGCCGATTATTGGCGCCACCGTCTGAGCCACCGCTTTGCCTGGTGGTATGCGCTGCATGCCGTTCACCATGCGCAACGGCAACTGACATTCTGGGCCGATGATCGCAACCACGTGCTCGACGACATCATTGCCTTTGTCTGGTTTCTCACCCTGGGCCTGCTCATCGGCATTCCACCGATGCAGTTTCCGCTGGTCATTCTGCTCTTGCGCCTGCTCGAAAGCATGAGCCACGCCAACGCACGGATCAATTTCGGCCGAATCGGCGACCGCCTGCTGATTTCCCCCCGGTTCCACCGTGCGCATCACGGCGTGCTCGCGGCTGGCCAACGCAGTTGCAATTACGGCGCGATTTTTCCGTTTTGGGACATCATGTTCGGCACTGCGGATTTCTCCCGCGCCTATGCGGAAACCGGCGACCCTTCGGCTGAGCCGGCCATGGTTTCCGGGTCCTGGTGGCAGCAGCAGGCGGCGGGGTTTCGGCGGCTCATACAAAGGAGAAGGCCAGGCGTTCTGCCCCTGGAGCCAGGAAAAGCAAAGGCCAAGGAAGCAGTTCTTTTTTGAAAAAAAGAACCAAAAAACTTTTACCCATTTACGTGCATGCCGATGTTCCGGGCGCGTTTGCTCGATATGTCCGCTTAAATGCGAGTTGGTATCAGAATCTACTTGTTCGGTTTCAGCCACCATAGCAACGGTTGCATTGTGAGGCCCTGCACGACGACAGAGAATACGACCACGCCGAAGGTTGCCACCAAAATCTCGTCTCGACGTGTAATATCACTTGGCAACGCCAAAGCCAGCGCCAGCGCCAGCGCGCCACGCAACCCGCCCCAGAACAGCACGTGCTGTTGGCTTGCCGGAATGGCCAAACCGGATCGCCAAAACAAGGCGCAAATGGGATAAACCGTCAGCGCCCGCCCGACCAGCACGAGCGTAATGATCACCGCCAATGTTCCTGGCTCCAGCCGCACCAGCGAAATTTCGGCGACCGCCAGACCAATCAGCAAGAACACCATCGAATTGGCCAGAAACGCCGCAAACTCCCAAAAACTCTCCACCGCCGCCCGGCCCTCTTCCGAAATGCGGTTGCCCTGGCCCGGCCGCAGCAGCCCCAAATTGCCCATCACCAACCCCGACGCCACCGTTGCCAGCACGCCCGACACATGAAAATGCTCAGCCAGATAAAACGACCCATAGGCCGCCACCGCGGTCAGCGCCATTTCCACCACGCGTTCGCTCGTGCGCCCCGCAATCCCGATCGCCAGCAGTCCGCACACCGCGCCAATGACCAGCCCCCCGCCCGCCGCCACACCGAATGCCCCGGCGACCGTCGCGACCGGCGGCAGCCCGCCGCCCGCCGCTTCAATCCACGTCAACGCGAGCGCGAACAACACCGCGGCAACGCCGTCGTTGAGCAGGCTCTCGGTTTCAACCAGCAGCAGCAGACGGCCGCCGATGCCAAGATCCTTGAACAATGCAATGACGGACACCGGGTCAGTCGCGGCAATCAGCACGGCAAATACCAGTGCCGGCGCCAGCTGCCACCCCAGCACCAGCACCAATCCCGCCGCCACCGTGACCGCCGCGATGGCCACACCGAAAATCGACAAAGCCAGGATCGGCAACAGGTCGCGGGCAAGCGCGCGCCAATGGATGCATAAGGTCGCCTCAAACAACAAAGGCGGCAGCAGCAGAAAAAAGATCAAATCGTGCGTGAGCCGAATGCCCGTGTGCAGCGGACTCAGTGCCAGGGCCACGCCGGCCAGTACAAGGCCGACCGTGTAAGGCAACCGCAACCGCCGCGCCGCCAAGGCAACAAAAATGGCGGCGACGAGAAGGCCGATAACGCGTGATGTTATGTCAGGCATTGGAGGCCGGTGTGTGACACGCGGCGCGTGTCACACACCGGTCTTTTCGCGGTTAGTCCGCGGCAAGCGCCATGATTTTGCGGGCCTGCACCTTCATTACATAATCCTCCAGCGCGTTCGCCACGTAATCCGCATGATTGGCGAACACGTGGTCGGCGCCGGCGGCGATCCGATAGTCCACAGTAACGTTCTTTTGCGTGTTCAGCTTGTCGACCAGCTTGCGCACCGAAGGTTCGGGGACCAGCTCGTCCACGTCGCCGTGCAGCAGCAGACCGCCGCACGGACATGGCGCCAGAAAGCCGAAATCATAATGGCTTGCCGGCGGCGCCACTGAAATCCACCCCGAAACCTCGGGGCGGCGCATCAGCAACTGCATGCCGACGAACGCACCGAACGAATAGCCGGCAATCCACAGGCCACCATGGCTCGGGTTCACCATCTGCATCCAGTCGAGTGCCGCCGCGGCATCGCCAATCTCCCCAATTCCACCATCGTAACGGCCTTGGCTGCGCCCGACGCCCCGGAAATTGAATCGCATCACGCTGAACCCGAGCTTCTGGAAGCTCTGGTACATCGTGTAAGTGATCCGGTTGTTCATCGTGCCGCCATGCAAGGGATGCGGGTGCATGATGAGCGCCAGCGGCGCGCCAGTCTCCTGGCTATGGTGGTAGCGGCCTTCGAGCCGGCCATCAGGTCCGGCAAACATCACCTCAGGCATTGCGTTTCTTCGTTTCTTTCTGTGGCTGCGTCGGCGCATGACGCAAGCCTGATGAATATTGCGCGGCATCCGTACGCGCTATGCCCCGCGCGACGGCCCTTTTCCCTGATCGTATGCCCGTTTTGGCCCACACAAGAAGGACCGGCTACGCACCTTGAGCGGCAAAGGCGGCCGGCATGTGCCCCTGACTGGCGTGGATCCAGGCTGACCCCGAACTCCTGTAACCGGGCCTTGCAGCCCCAAACTGTTTGATCCTAGCTGCAGCGCCCATGCGGCAACCTCCTCCAATATAGACAGACCGCGGCGCCAAACGACAATAGAATCGACCTAGAAATTGCAAGAATCTGGCACCGCAGGCAGGCACCCCGCGCATATGCGCTAAATAAAGATGCAAGATTTGATGAAGGAAATTTATCTGGACGCCAATGCTTCAGAACCCCTTAGGCCTGAAGCAAGAAGCGCCGCTATCCAAGCGCTTGAATACTCCGGTAACCCCGCGAGTATTCACGCCGCCGGTCGCGCTGCCCGTCGTATTCTTGAAGAGGCACGCGCACTCGTTGCGCACGCCGTCGGCGCCGCACCCGCAGACCTGGTGTTCTGTTCCGGCGGCACCGAGGCGAATGCGACCGCCATCGCCGCCATGGGCGCCGGACGCCGTATCCTCATCGGCGCCACCGAGCACGACGCGGTCCGCGCCGCTGCGCCCGATGCCGAATGCCTGCCGGTTCACCCGGACGGCACGTTGAACCTCGCAGCCCTCTCGGTTGCACTCGCGGAAAAACCCCTCGCCCTGGTGTGCCTCATGCGCGCCAACAACGAAACCGGCGTTGTCCACCCCGTCGCCGAGGCCGCCGCGTTGTGCCGCGCACACGGCGCCTTGCTGCATGTGGACGCGGTGCAGGCGCTCGGCCGCATGCCGGTCAACCGCGCCGCCCTCGGCGCCGACTCACTCGCTCTGTCGGGCCATAAGCTGGGCGGTCCCAAGGGCGCCGGCGCACTCGTGCTCGCCCCCGGCGTGCAACTGCAAGCCCTCATCGCCGGCGGCGGGCAGGAACGTGGGCGGCGCGGCGGCACGCCCCCCCTGCCCGCAATCGCCGGCTTTGCCGCCGCCGTGCAGGCCGCAACTACCGGCGCCCACCTCGCATCCCTCCGCGATCGACTCGAGCGCGCCGCCATCGCCGCCGGAGCCATCGTCTGCGGCACCGGCCCGCGCCTGCCGAACACCACTTGCCTGGCGCTGCCTGGGGTCCGCGCCGAAACCCAGGTCATCACCCTCGATCTCGCGGGCATCGCCGTGTCCGCCGGCGCCGCCTGCAGCTCCGGCAAGGTCACCGAAAGCCGCGTGCTGGCGGCGATGGGATTGGGCCCCCTCGCCGCCGCCGCCATCCGCGTGTCCTTGCCCTGGAACGCCACAGAAACCGACATCGACGCCTTCATCGCAGCCTACGGCAAAATGGCGCAACGCCTTGCCGGAGCTGTACGCCCGGACCTGTATGTGACACATGACGCCGCGTCGTAATCGGCTCCACGCCGGGAACCCGTCATGATCTACCTCGACAACCAATCCACCACGGCCTGCGACCCGCGTGTTCTCGACGCCATGTGGCCCTGGTTCGCCGACCAGCCCGGCAACCCGAGCAGCGTCGAACACGCAATCGGCCAGCAGGCCGCCACCGCCGTCGAGGCCGCCCGCGCCGAGATTGCCGCCCTGATCGGCGCCACGCCCGCGGAAATCGTCTTCACCAGCGGTGCCACCGAGGCCAACAACATCGCCATCAAGGGCGCCGCCCGTTTCGCCGGGCCGGCCGCCAGGCGCCGCATCGTCACCGCCGCCACCGAGCACAAATGCGTGCTCGAAAGCGTCCGCGACCTCGCCGCCGAGGGCTTTGAACCCGTCATTCTCCCGGTCACCCCAACCGGCGCGCTCGACCCCACCGCCCTGGCCGAGGCCCTGCGCACCCCCACCCTGCTCGTCAGCGTCATGGCCGCCAATAACGAGACCGGCTATTTGCAAGATCTCGCCCCGCTCGCCGCCACTGCTCACGCGGCCGGCGCGCGCATTCACAGCGACCTCGCCCAGGCGGCGGGCAAAATCCCCATCGATGTCGCGGCCTGCGGCCTCGATGCCGGCTCGCTCAGCGCCCACAAGCTGCACGGACCCAAAGGCATCGGCGCCCTCTACGTCCGCCGGCACCCCCGCATGCGCCTCGCTCCGTTGTTGTCCGGCGGCGGCCAGGAACGCGGCCTGCGCAGCGGCACCCTGCCCACCCCCCTCATCGTCGGCTTCGGCGAGGCCGCCCGCATCGCCCGACTCGAACAGGCCGCCGACCAGACCCGCATCGCCCTCCTGCGCGACCGCCTCCTCGCCGGCCTGTTCGCCCGCATCCCGAACCTCATCCTGAACGGCCCCCCCGCACCGCGCCTGGCCGGCAATCTTTCGGTGCGTTTCGCCGGACTCCGCGCGCTCGACCTCATCGCCGCGTGCCCCAGCCTCGCCATTTCGACCGGAAGTGCCTGCACTTCGGCCGACCTCGCCCCCAGCCACGTCCTCACCGCCCTCGGCCTCTCACCACTGCAAGCCGCCGCCAGCTTGCGCCTCGGTATCGGACGATTTAACAGCCCCGCCGATATCGACACCGCCATTCACCTGCTGACCGACGCCTACGCCCGCCTGGCGCCGGCGCCCCCGGTCGCCGCCGAGGCCTGACCCCGCAATGCCCAAGCTCATTTTCGTGGAAAAGAACGGCGCCGAACGCGAGGTCGAAGCCCCGCTCGGCCTGTCCGTCCTCGAAATAGCCCATCAAAACGACGTCGATATAGAAGGCGCCTGCGAAGGCTCGCTCGCCTGCTCGACCTGCCACGTCATCGTCGACCCCGCCTGGTACAAGAAACTCGCCAAGGCCACCGAGGACGAGGAGGACATGCTCGACCTCGCCTTCGGCCTCACCGCGACCAGCCGCCTCGGTTGCCAGATCGTCATGACCCCGGCGCTCGATGGATTGCGTGTCAAACTTCCGGCCAGTACGCGGAACGCGCAAGGCTAGTGCCGCAAGTCATTCGTTTTGCGGCGGCCGGGCTGCGAAGGTGGTGGGCTGAAGCCCACACTACGGCAACGGCCGAATATGCAATTTCAATGACACGGGCACTCGTTCTGATAACCTGTGACTTTTGACAGGGTTTGCCCGGAAAAATCCCATCCGATCAGGTGTGGAATGATGGAAGCTGCGGGTGGGGCGTTGTGCTGTGGCAGGACAGAACACCGATCCGGTTCCTCATGGCGATCCGCCAGAGATTGGCTCATGCCTCACCTCATCCGATGACATGGTTCGATAGGGCATATACGATAGACCTACTGGTTCCGGCTCGTCCGGCTCGGGAAGTAGGTCTTTCTTCAAAAAAAGAACGTTCTTACGTCTCCCTCGCGCCCTAAACGCCATTGCCTGCCCTGGTGGTTAAAATCAACGGGAAGAGTCCTTAGGTTCTCACCACTAGCCTTTGTTTTTGTGGGCTGATTCACCCAACGCTGCGGTCGTGAGCGTTGGGATCGGACCACCAGGGAGCCCACCACACCGGTCATGGATGTTGCCGACAGGAGCGTGCCCCAAACAGTACGGCGGCGCCTGCGCTTTCTCGACGATGCACCGGCGGCGCTGCGCGCCATCGTGCGCGGCGACGATATCTGGCTGGTGGTTCTGGCGGCCTGCATCGGCGCCGCGGCCGGCCTGCTGGTGACGGCGATGAACCAGACCACCCAATTGATGCACGAAATGCTGTTTGCGCTGCCGCACGAGGCGCGGATTTCCGCCCAGCGCAGCATCCCGCCCTGGAGCGCCCTGGTGCCGGCCGCGGGCGGCCTGCTGATGGGCCTGTCCGCCCTGCTGCTCGCCCGCTGGCGACCGCTGCGCGCCGTCGACCCAATCGAGGCGAACGCCTTGTACGGCGGCCGAATGTCGCTCAGGGACAGTTTCCTGCTCGTGCTGCAAACCATCATTTCGAACGGCTTCGGCGCCAGCGTCGGCCTGGAGGCCGGCTTCACCCAGATCGCGGCCGCGGTGGGCAGCAAGGTGGGGCGGGCCTTCCGCCTGCGCCGGGGCGACGTGCGGGTGCTGGTCGGCGCCGGCGCCGCCGGGGGCATCGCGGCGGCGTTCAACGCACCGCTTGCCGGCTCGTTCTACGGGTTCGAACTGGTCATCGGCACCTACACGCTGGCCACGCTGGCGCCCGTGGTGGCGGCATCCATCGCCGCGGTGTCGGTGCAACGCGCGCTGCTCGGCGACCAGCCCGGCTTCGACGTGCCGCTGCTGCCGGCGACCGAAACCACCGGTTTCCTGCCCCTGATTCTGCTCGGCGTGCTGTCAGCCTTCGCCGGCATCGCGCTGATGCGCGGCGTGACGCTGACCGAGTCGGCATTTCGGCGCAGCTTCGTGCCGGCCTGGCTGCGGCCGGCGATCGGCGGCCTGGCGGTGGGCGGCGCCGCGCTGATCTCGCCCGCCGTGCTGTCCAGCGGCCATGGCGCCCTGCATGCAAGCCTGTCGTCCGACCTGCCGCTGCGAGCGCTGCTGCTCATGCTGGCGCTGAAGGCCGCCGCCTCGGCGATCTCGATCGGCTCGGGCTTCCGCGGCGGCCTGTTCTTCGCGTCCCTCCTGATGGGCGCCCTGCTCGGCAAGGCGTTCGCCGCATTCATGTTGCTGATCTCCCCGGTGGCCGCGTTCCCCGAGGTGATTTACGGCCTGGTCGGGATGAGCGCCTTTGCAGTCGCCGTGGTCGGCGGCCCGCTCACCATGGCGTTCCTGGCGCTGGAAAGCACCGGCAGCTTTCCGCTCACGCTGGCCGTGCTGGCCGCCGCGGTGGTCAGTTCGCTGACGGTGCGCCGCACCTTCGGCTATTCGTTCGCCACCTGGCGGTTTCACCTGCGCGGCGAAAACATCCGCAGCGCCGTCGATGTCGGCTGGCTGCGCAGCCTCACCGTGGGCCGCATGATGCGCCGGGAAGTTCGCACGGTGCCCTCCGACATGACGCTGGCCGCGTTTCGCGCCGAAAACCTCCTCGGCAGCACCGGCCGCATCGTGGCGCTCGACACGGCCGGGCGTTACGCCGGCATCATCTGGCTGGCCGACGCCTACACCGCCGGCGAAACCGCCTCCCATGTCACCGATGTTCTGCACCACCGCGACATTGTGCTGCTGCCCGGCATGGGCGTGAAGGAGGCCGTCGAAATCTTCGAAAACGCCGAGGCCGATGCGCTTGCCGTGGTCGACAGCGCCGAAACGAAAAATGTTGTGGGTTTGCTTACGGAACAATATGCCCTGCGGCGGTATGCAGAGGAGCTCGATCGGCGGCGGCGGGATTTGAGCGGGGAGTAAGAAAGAGGAAGCAGTTCTATTTTGAAAAAAAGAACCAAGAAACTTTTGCCATCAAGGGCGGAAGAGCGAAGCGAGATCCGCCATCGCAATGCCAATATCCGGCCCGTATTATTCAGGCAAAATCAAAATGCTCATCGAATACGCGGGCACGGTCAAACTGGCCTGACCATGCATGAACTGCACCGGCGCCTGCACGTCAATGCCGGTCAAATCGGCATTGCTATACATATACATCTGCGCCGCCGCGGTCGGCGCCGGATGGGTCACCGTTATGGGACACACCACATCGCCGAGCGTTTTGTTGATCAGCACCATCGTCAGCGTGTGATCCGAACGCTTTGCGGCATACACCGCCACCACATCCTGGTCCGCGCTCGCCGATTGCACCGAGACCGTGCCAAAACCATGTCCTGCGCCATCGTAATTGCGATACAGCAGAAAACTAAACGCCACCGGATCGGTCGGCTGCGGCACGTTCCACATGGTCGCGAAATCCAGGCCCTGCCGGCCGAAAATGCCCAGCACATCGGCCTGGACAAGCCCGCCGACCAGCTCGGTCGTCTCGCCCCAGCTATATTCGCTCAAGCCCACCTTCAATCCCGGATCGTATTGCGCCACCCATGCCTGAAACCGCGGAATGAGATAGATCGCACCATACCATTGCCCGATCCAGCTATCATCGATGTAAGTCGGGTCCCACAATGACCGGGTCGATTGCAGCAGCCAGGCATCGCCGCCCGGACCGGTCGGGTAATAATGTTCATCGAAATAATCGACCAGCCGCACATGATGCGCCGCCTCATACGCCGCCATCTTCGACAAATACCACGGCGCGTTCCACAGCCCGCCATGCTCGTTTATCTCCGCCTGGCTGCCGACATAGGCGGCCCAGCCGAAATCCGACGGGCCGAGCACCTTGGCCGAAGGGTCGGCCTTTTTCACGACCGCGGCATATTGTTCCGTTAGCGCCTCGATCATGTCGTAGGTGGGCTGCGTCGGCTGCACGTCGCGATGCGTATTGGCCCAGCCGTAGGGTTCATTGTCCATCTGGTAGAATTGCACGCCGCCGGATTTTGCGGGCCCGAAACGGCCAACCAGATGCTGCATCCACCCGGCCTGAATGGCAGGCGTGTTGGGAACATGGTTGGCCGGAATGTCGGTGTCCACCAATTGCGTGCCATCGGTCGCAATACTGTTGCCGCACGTATCGCCGTTCGGAAAGACATACGGGTTGGTTTCCTGCTGCGGCCCGTAGACTTCCACCGGAAAGCTGCACGACCAGGCAGCGCTGCTATTGATCCACGGAATGATCGGAATGGTCAGCAACGTCTGGCTTTGCGTGGCCCGATCGGCCAGCACCAGCGTGTCCGGCCCGCCGCTCGGCGTCGGGTTCGCGTCGCCGTCACCGCCCATGAAAAACCAGTCGAACCCGGCGTTGCTGCTATCCACCTGCCAATTATACCGCGTGGTGCCATCGCCGCCCCACCGCAGCACCGGCAACCGCGCCGCCGCCTGAAACCCCGGATCGACCCCGTATTCCGCCATGCCATAAATATAATCGCTTATCGGATGCCGCCCCGCCGCCCCATCCACCGTAATCGCCGGCCCCGCATTCTGCGCCCGCGCGCCAGACGCCCCACACAGGACAGCCGTCAGCGACGCCAACAGGATATTCCGCCACAAGTTCATGGCATGCGCTCCCGAGATCATACTCGAGTATGCAGTATAGCTCACGTTCTGGTGAAATGCCACCAAATTTAACTTCCCTGCGTTTAGGACGTTTTGGCATTTTGTTGCAAATTAATATTCAATAAAGTCAGTCGGCCGGCACCCGCGCCTAGCCATGTCGAAATTGCAACGCTATACCAGCAACGAAGTCACGTCCGCTGAAACAGCCTCTCGATATCCGCTTTGGTGAGTTTCAAAAACGTAGGCCGCCCATGGCTGCACGTCGCCGCCCGCGGCGTTGCCTCCATCTGGCGCAACAGCGCATCCATTTCCACCAGCGACATCCGCCGCCCCGCGCGGATGCTGCCATGACACG
>Ga0116228_10005260_pt1 | contig 11529 bp, 4 predicted proteins | sample S1TSphfallax_2_FD_89694 | JGI IMG/M metagenome (GOLD analysis project Ga0116228, IMG submission 89694) | Host-associated microbial communities from peat moss isolated from Minnesota, USA - S1T2_Fc - Sphagnum fallax MG | ecosystem: Host-associated > Plants > Peat moss > Unclassified | place: USA...
AAAACCCATTAGTTTTGGGTCTAAATCAAAAACAACTATTGGTTCTCCATTTTTACAATCCTTATTTTGATTATAAAAAAAACATGTTAGTTTCAATTTGAATTTGGTTCCAAGTTTGAAGGTGTAAGGATGGAATTTGAAGGTGGTCAAAATGTGTACAAATTTATTGAAGGTAAACAAAAAAGGGAAAGATTCAATCATGATGATGCTTAAAACACAACTTAAATACAAAACTTGTAAAATGATTGGTTACATCTATGGATGTACCAAAGTTTCCACACCCACCAACTATTATCTACATTTTAAAGAATAGTTATCATCAATGGGACACATATGTTATTTCTTTGATTGGTAGTTTCACACACAATGTGTGAAATTGATATGTGTTAAACACTAATTTTAAAAACATGAAAATTTGAACCGTCTTTTGTTCTATTTTGCACCCACCTATAATAAAAGCCTTTGCTACAATCCAAACAAAAAGTCAAGTTAAAATAGGTCCCACATTTTCCATACATAGATTTTTTTTTCCTAAAAACTTATGCCTCATTAGAAAGAGCAAGAAAAGATGTAGCAAGAAGTACACACATTTCATCCCTTAGGATCTTAGAGTAGCCTAAGTACTACCTACTTTTTAAAATCACAAACTAAGAATTGTCATAGGATTTGGACCTACCTACACTTAAGAATCAAAATTGATCAAGAACTGCCACAAGAATTGTTGAACCAATTTTTGTGGTGGTTTTTCACTCCCTCAAGAATTGTTCAACCAATTTTCTATAATGGTTTTTCACACACACATGAATTGTTGGACCAATTTTTGAACTTCCAATATTCATTGGTTTGGTTTTTAAAAACTGAAACCAAAAACATTAGTTCTAATAGGTTGCCAAAACATAAAATATTCTTCAACTTTTCAACTTTCCTCTTTGACCTATAGCCAAATTTGGCTAATTATTCTTGTGGGTGGTTGCCAATGTGGATACATCACAAAATTGGGGGAAAAAACCCATGTTTAGAATATATTCAAAAGACCATAACATATGATTCAATCATCAAATCTTATAGGAAGTTTAAAAATGTGGCTTGTGAATTGATTTAAAAAAAAACCCGCCCACATTACTATAAAAAAAGTTCAATTTAGCCCTTATTTAAAATCTTCAATGAATCTAATGAAATAATTAAAAATAAATCATTCAAGAATACACAAATTGGTCAATGAAAATGTCTTAATAAATGGCTTTAGGGGAATATGTCACATTATATATTAATCTAAGTATAATGTAATGGTAGTTTAATGTCATAAATGTGAAACTTACTTTTCAACCATTCAACACCTTCCTACCATTCTTGAGTTGCATCTTACTTGTTTTTTTATGGATATAATTGCTGACATTCCCAATGGAGATCACAAAATTTCTTGTCCATTTAAAGGAATATATATTATGTCGAACAATTTTGGATGATTACCAAACAAATGAGGATAAAAACATTTAAATAATAGTTAAAGAAAGGTATCTAATAGGTTATTAAAAAAAAAAGAGTTAAGGAAATGAGCATGTACATTCAACAAGTCAAGTTGATACATTATACAATGGAAGTCAAGAATATCTTACCTACCTACAATATGTTCAAAATAATTTTATGATTGTTTTCCTTTTGATCTTACAAAATTGTTAAATACATATTGGTATCTTGGAGACTATGTTAGGTGTGTTAATTTAGCTAATCCATTAGGTTTTAGTTAGTTATGGATAACCCAAATGAGTTTAATTTGTTTCGGTTTTTATGTTGAACTAGTTCAGGTTTGAATTAGGTTCAAAATATTCTACATGTTATGTTTTGTATACATGTTGACAATGAAAGTTATAAGGCCAACATAAGAGCACACAACGTCATTCACAAAACAATGAATCCAACCTACCAATTCAAATTATAAATTAAAAAACAAAACTTGCATCAAACCAATGTAATTTGATTATGTGTGAAGGGACTTGGAAATTTTATCAAATTTGTAAGGGAATAAAAAGTGGATGATCATTAAAAAAAAGTAGTTTTGTTTGTTCAAAATCTAGTTTCCTTATCTTAGTAGCTATAAGTTTTGAAAGCATGTTGACAATCACTAATTATGCATGAAATTACTTTATTTGAATGGGTTATTTAGTTTTGTAATAAATATAGTGTTCATGTGCCATTAAAAGGACATATTAGTTACATAATTAATCCCACCATGCAAGTTTGTTAGAATAGTTAATAGGTAACTTATGACCACTTTCTTGAATTAACTTCAAAAGAAGGGAGGGCATTTAATTTTGTAATGCTCAAGTTTAGAATTTAATGAAGGCTTCCATATTCTTTGACATTTTTTCTTGTCCTTTATGATTTACTACATGTTATCAAAGTACATTTGAAATATCTTGTAAAATTTTTTAATGAAAGTATAATTTTCTAATAGTTTTTAATTGAATTTAACATGGCCCAAGGGGAAAATAAAATGTCAAAGAACTTCAAAGTGAAAGGACATTCTAACTATAATATATATGAAAATTGTGCATCTCCAATTCACTACATAAAGATAAGACCATAGACATAATTGAACAAAATGTTCACCAAACCACTATGTCAAAAGGCAAAAAGTCTCAAGTTGACTAAAAACAAAAGAAAAAGAAACTTTGATAATCTTTTTTTTTTCATTAAAGATAAGATCATACTTCATTTCATTACTTGGATCATTAGTTTATAAACAAAAACATGGCAAACACTCAAGCATATTTTCAATGTATAATGTTGAAAACCAAGTTTAGTAATCTTCAGTTAAAGGAAAGAGATTTAGTTGTTGAAAGTTTTAAGGAATTGTAAAACCTCATTAATCAATTAAAGTTAATATTGGTGAGGTGATGAAAGAAGATAAACTTGTTGAACAAATCCTAGTCACATTTTTTGAACCACTAGCTAACACCTTAAACTATCATGCATTTAACTTTCATTTAACTACCAAACTTCAATGAGTCAAATGACATTTTGTTCCATGATGAAACAAAGAAAGATGTTAGGTGTGTTAGTTTAGTTACTTAGTTAAATCTCACTTAGTTAGGGATAAACTATGTTAGTTGACTTTATTAGTTTTATCTTGAACTAATTCAAGATGTAAACATATTTCGAAATATTTTTTCATGGGATATAATCCCAAGTTGTGTGATTTGAAATCACTTTTGGTGATTTAAGATTCCAAAATATGGTTTTTTGTTATGCAGTTTTTTTATGTTTATGCAAGTATTATGGTTTTTTTTAATGTTTTGGACTTGGATTCTTGTGTTGTTGCATGTGAGTCACATTTTGAATCATTTACATGTGGTGTACCATTTAAGGTATTTCTATGTTTTGTGTTGTATGTGTGATGATAATGATAGTTGTAAACATCGACATAGGAGCACATTACAACAAGCTTGAAAGCAAAACATGAGAATTCACTCATCACTCAATATAAAACTATTGAAAAATATTAAAAAAAAGGTGGAACCAAGTATGAGGGTAGACAATGTAGCTTTTGCAATAATCCAAAACAACTAGATGTGCAACTACATTGAACTTTCCAACAAAATCAAACCTCAAACAATGGAGTGTGAGCATATGTGAAGAAAACATAATAAATGTTGTGGAGGATGAGAATGGTGAAAATTTTGATAACTTCCATGAATGTAACAACACACCACTTGACTTGGTTGTTGGTCTATTCTCGAACTAAATACAACAAAGCCAATTGGTCCATAAACAATATCATCACCAAACATTTCACTGACATTGAAGACCTCAAGGAGGTTATTATTTGTATATATTTTATGAATTGTGAAAAATAAAGGGGCATTTTTCAATGCTATGAAATACTAGAATATAAAAGAATATTTTTATTAAAATTGAAAATATTATAGATATATTTTTGTTATATTTTCATATTTCAATTCTTGGCACCCTATTTACATTGAAATGAATTATTAAAATTAAGTTGCACCATTTTTCACATGTTACTTAAAAAATATTGATTAAACCCTAAACCCTTCAAATAACCTTGGATGAAAACTTGATTAGAACCAAAAACAAAAAATCAAAATTACCACAATCAAGACAACATAAGAAGGTTTCATAGAATCATTGAGGTATGTAACCAATGTTGAAATTGTTTTCAAAGATGACATAGTAAAGGAAAACATTTTATATCTTCCAATTATCAAATAGTTTGTTGTTTGTAAGTGTGTTCAATAATAAATGTGGTTTTTAAATTTCTTTTCAAAATAGCCAATATTATGTTTACATTTTGAATAGTTCATTCAAAGTCTTTGCCACTTGGCTCATCATTCAAATGGGCTATAGAAATTGAATGTGTTTAAAAAATTAAATTTCAATTATTTGACTTGAATATGGCCTTATAGTTTTGAACGCATAAATCACAAAAGCCTAGACCTATTGTAGCAACAATTATTGTCAGAAATATGCCAAAAACGAATATTTTCTAACATTGCTTGTCAAGCTTGTGTTTTAAACAAAAGTTGGCGTCAAAAAGTTCTTTAAAAAATACACATTGCAAAACACAACCATTTGACTTGACCTATATTAATATTTCTAAATCTGATATCTATCACCATCAAATTTTCTAGGGGTGACATTACTTGAAAAAAAATAGAAAATATGTGAGTAAAAATATGTTGGTTGTGAAGTAAAAATTATAAGTTAATTAGTTCAAAAATAAGGTTATGTATATTTTGAAAATAAAAATTTAATCAATATAGGGTATGTGTAAATCTTTAATATTATTACTTTTAATTAAAAATAACATGTGCATTAAAGATTTAAGGTATTAGTTGTTAATAGGTTCAATTATTGTAAAATATGTCTTGATTAATTGTATAAGGTGATTACAGGGTCAATAACTATGAGAAGTGTAAACACATATATTGGTTAAGTTGTTTGATGCAACTTCTTTCGATGAATTTGTGACTATGAAAAGTTTGTAAATTGCAATTGTTTTCATTTTAATTACAGTCCATGGTTTCATTTTTTGCTTTTAGCTCCAAACTTTTCAAGCTCCAAGTTTTTTTTAACTATAAAATTTAAATTAATATTTGACATTGAAATTGGATGCCAAAATTTAATTATTAACAAATATAAGGTTGCTAAAATATATGCATATTAAAAAATTAGATAATAATAAAGTGGGAAAAACCTAATACCCCAAAAATAGTTGTTTGACACAATGTGTAGGTCACAAAAATAAAATAAAGTGTCCCCCTAATCAAATCTCTTTATGGAGCAAAGTACATATTGAGCTTCATTGAGGATTAAAATCACTTTGATTTTGTCTTTTTTTATCTCAAAAAAATGAAATCCTGATTTAAATAGGTTTGAGCTCAAATAAAGCAGGAAATTATAAACTCCTTTCTTTCCTCTAGTTTTTTCAAGGAACATGACATTCAACAACAATGAACATGCAAATTAGTATTAAGATTGAAAAAATGTAATTGAATTCAAAACTATGACATTGTTAGAACAAAGTGCACAAGTAATGTGCAAGAACCATGTTTGTGAATAATTATTAGAAATTGAATTGTAAGTTCAATCAAGATAACTAGGAAAAAGAATTCAAACCACCAAATCTAACAATCTCATTTGCCTAGAATGAAATCTTTAGGCATAAACATGACCCTATTTTGCTAAACATAAAAAATAATGGTCCCTTCTTACCATTTCCATCGATCTTCTAAAATTCTCACAAACCTACCAAACCTTATTACAAATGTAAATATTAATTTACTCCATATAATTAATTAAAAAATTCAGGCCACCAAATCAAGTAATTTAATTGGCCATAAAAAAACTCCTTCACATGTACACACAAGCCTATTCAACACACACTCTCTCTCTATATATTAGTACACTAATACTATAACCCTTGTCTGTATGTCTTGTATATAAAAAGGGTTAAAAAAACAAGAAGCTTGGCTTTGGACACTTCCTTCCCTACCAATCTCTAGGCCAAGTCAAGCAACAACACACATTATCTTAGTAAACATCTCTTCGACTAAGGCATATAATGTCCAATCACTTTGGTCACAAACTTCATGTGGGAATGTCCTTGATGTTTGAAAATCATTGGTTATACATGCATTATTCACATCAACACTTCTAGGACCAAGTTGTCACCAAAATCTAAAAGATACATGTGCACTCTTAGGATGCCATACTTTATCAAAGGGTATAGGTGTTTTTTTTTCCAAGGGAGTAACGAAGTTTTGGTCTCAAAAGATGTCATGTTTGATGAAGGCTGCATACTACACCTCTCAACTACATCTAGTCCACCAATCATTCACTCCATGATATTTTGTCATCTTCCAAGAGGAAAGACAAATGCCTACTTGTGATTACACATGTTTAAAAAGCTTTCATAAGGCCAACCATCCTAAAAAATTAAACATGAAAAATGAAAATCTAATTGTTTGTCATGGATACAAAATGAATGGCAATGAATGAAATTAGAATTTCAGGCATAGACATCATGGTTTATCCATGGGTGACAATGTAGGTGATGTTGGATGAACTTCATTTATTATCTACAAAAAATGAACATTCATGAATGACCATGAATCATGAAATTCGCTCTATGAACATCAAATAAAATATCTTATGTTAATAACTAATTCTCAAATTCCTAAATATGTGTTGTATGATCTAAGTTGGCATTGGTTGAAATCATATTTTCGGTTTTATTCATATAATGCAAACTTCACAATCTCGTTCCCTCAATGTATCAATGGTAATTCTCATATAACAATGTATAACACAAACTTCGTCTCATTATATGGTGTAGCTAATGGTGACTCTCATTTTACTATAATCAAAATCACAAGTGGATACCATCCTGTTTTTCTACACAATGGCCATTACACCCTAAAAGTGTGCTTTACTTTCAATATAAAAGCAATTGGAACCTCTGCAAAGAAAAATGCCAATTGTCAAGATGATTTGTCCAAAGTTCCTACACAAATTTAATTTTGTTGCAATCAGAATCTTCATCCACAATGTCAACAATGATGTCAACTTTCAGAAAGAAAAGATGACTTCAAACTGTATGAAATTGTACAATGCATATCATATTTGTAACCTAGTTGTTGCTTAGGGTATACCACTATGGCTAGGAAATCTGTGGATTGTATTACCTCTGGCTATGCTATCATCTGGCAGATACTGGCTTATCCCGGATCCATTTGGTTGCGACCCACTTCTCGCCTTTAGTGACCGGACAGCTCCCATGCAGTGCTGTCTGTAGGCAGAACGCATGAAAATGATTATGATCTAGAAATCCAAGCAGAAATTTGTAGAAAGCAAATACAGATGCTGGTTCAACCATGCTTGTGAATTGAATTAGCACTTTTGCTGATCAACCAACAAAAACTAACTCCATTGATTCTTGGAACATGGGGTATTGAGCTACTACCAGATCTTTGTGTCTGCATGCTCTATAAGGTCTACTATGAGTTCTATGAAGAAACATGGTGCATGATCAATCATCTTCAGCAAAATACATTTCCAATTAGCCATATGTCATTTGAATATCAAAGAATCCAAAAAAAACTGGTTTAAAGATAACTGTTGTGTCAGTTTTGGCCAAACCAAAACAAACATGACAAGAATGAGTGAAGACATAAACTTGTGTGGTCGTAACCTTGCAATCAACCATACCTCACCAGAAGAGTAGTAATTGAGCTTAGAAATCTGATTTGCAGAAATAGTGTGCATACCTTGTCAAAAGTACCATTGGGTAACATTGAATAGAACAGTAAAGCATCCCCTTGTCGAGGCTTGACCTTCAATCCAATGCACTCTTTGTAGTTGTAGCCAATGTTCATGTTCTCATAGTTCTGTTGATTCAAGATACAAGCAATCCAAACAAATGTAAGACAAGCATAAATGGAAGGGATCAGAAGAGATTGATTCTCCTTTCAAGCTAGGCTCTGATGGATTGGTTCTGGAAAGACCATCCTAAAAACTGACAAATTGTCTTCTGTATAGTGAAACTGAAAAAGGAGAACACAAACATTGCAAATCTAAGTTGGAGGAATAGTACTTCAAAGGGAAACATTGTCTCTCCCCCTTCTTCAACATCTGATAGGTACAAAAGAAATGATGCCATCTGAGCAAAAACAACAAAAAGAGATTATACATCAGTCAAATGAAGTAGCACAATGATTTGTAAGAGCTGAGATATTCAAGCATTTGAAAACTGCAATCAGCACTGCAAACAAAATGTGGTCACTAACAAACACTCTCAATTATGGGGTTGACCATGCTGGCCCTATGCTAATGGGTTTAGACCATGTGCCAAGTTTGGATGGAGCAGAGAGACAGACAGGGCATATTGCCAAACATGTCTAACTGATCTGAGGAAAGATTGGCTACTAAAACTCCATTCATAATATTATGTTGAGTTTTTAATTAAAGGACTTGATTAAGAAAAATCAGCTCAGAATGCATTGGTCTGATATTCCAAGGGACTCATGGACCATTTGTTCAGAGAAAGGGAGTGAAAGAGGAATACCCGCTGACTATTCTGAGGTCCATATTCAGCAGGGTCAAAAACATCATAATGGGAGTTGTATTTCTGACCCAATTCATAACGCAGGACATTGAATGCCTACCACATCCCAACAAGGTAATTAGTTCAACAGTCTGAAGCACAAGGGACTAATAGAAACGAATAGAGTGGACTCAAAAGTGTCAAACTCTGAGGGCATACTTCCTGTCACAAATGGCAAGCAACATTTATGAGCATGTATCGCAAAAAGACACAGTTTATTTCATTAGAGAGAGCAATTATCAGACATGAGGTTGACTACTTGGAAATGGTGTCAATTATGCATTCCAAGGAGGGGGATCAATAAACATGTTTCTACCCATTATGCACATCATGGCACATGAACTTAGCCAACTCCTTGGACCTTATTGTGACCAAACAGTAGGACTGCTGTGTCCCATGGATCCTTGTAAGGCTACAACTTGGCATATCAAGGTCGCACATTCTTGCAATTCAGGTCACTGTTACAACTAACAATTGAATAACAGGAGAATGCCTGTCTGCATGAGATGCAGTGACTGAATTTTAAACCCTGGATTTCAATAAAACAAGGGCATCCTTCCCTAGGCCAGGGGAATTTGAGGCTACTAGGAGCCTATGAAGGAAAAGGCAAACCTCGCCATGAGCTCGAGGTATCATAGTTGCCCTCGCCATTCTTTCCTCCACCCAATCCAATGCTCCTGTTTTGTCCTCATTCGCTCTCAAAAATGTCCCTGAGCTGCCTTGAAGTTTCAACAAATACAGTTCAATTCATCAGCTCCATCCTGCTTCTCCAGAAAAGAGCTCAGTATAAACATGCCCCATTAGATGGACCTTCCTCTCCACTGTAGTTGTCTCTGGATTTCAAAAGGTTTTCATGGACCTTCTTGAGTTCAAGGGTGTGATTGAGTGGTACATTAAACTTCTCACAGAAGGTGACCCATGATGACATGTGATAATGAGTAGTGAGTCAAGTGATGGCAGACAGTGCAACTGGCACCCACCTAGTCCGAATGTCTTTAGTTGAGTCAACTGTCTCTCCTTTCCTCAATGCCAGAGCAGATGGATGCAGACGTCTCTGGGCAAGTGCAATTATTGCTTCACATTTCTCCTTAGTTGCAAAGTTTGGAAACAGCAGTGCACGAGGTTTCCAGCTCAGCACCTGTTGTACAACTAAGGCAAGATGTAAGTGTCATTGAGTGCACTTCCTGAAACCTCGGCCAACCAGGGTGCAAAAATTGGAATGCATTGCAGTCTGACAGTGCAAGTAGCTTCTGAGTAAAACATGAGATGTGATAACAGTTATTACTTGTAACTATCAAGTGGCCATTGTCTTCTTTGTGTCTACCCAAGACTCATACATATCTGACAGTGGCATCAACCAAAAAAAAAGCTCTTGCAAACTAAAGTGAGGTTAAAAAGACGTGGAAGTGCAATGGAAAAATCTCCATCTAAAGCTAGACACGTAACCATGGGTGACTTGGTGACAGCCATAAAAAATAAACAAACGTACCTGGAAATGGAAGGATGAAATTCCAGAGTCACCAGTCTCACCGTGCTCAAAAGAAATGGCTTCTTCCCCACTGTTGACTGCAAGTAGTTGTTGCTGGAACAACCCTTCATTGAGGTTTAAACCTTTATCATCATCCTACTTACACCAACAATAATATGTCAATTTGGACACAACTGGCAATTATAAATACATCTCATGTCCAAGAGAAGCTGGAAAAGACATAGGGGTTAATCTGCAGGGGACTGTGTTGATGGGTAGTCTTCAAAGTGATAAGAATTGTGGTCCAATACTTTTTGGGATACAATCTGCAGAAAGCCGTAATAAAATCTGGGCCAGATCTACCCATTTGGGCAAGGAATGATTAGTATGCATTCCCTAAATAGATCCCTGACCTGCATTTTCTTGAGATTTAGCGGCCTTGATTAGGATGCATGTGGAATTCCCTGATCTGATTAGGAACCCACTTGATCCATTAGGGAGTGCGTTGTCAGATTCATTCACAAGGCAGTTTGCTGAAATTCATTTGCAATGCAGTTAGGAAAGAACCTTGAATCTGGTGATTTGAGTATGAATGACATGAACCTGATAGTATTCAGCTTGCATTTGGTGACCCATGTGATTTTATCATAACAAGCATTTCTCATTTAGGAGAAGGAAAAAAGAACTTGAGTATTGCTTGAAACCACCAACCTGCGAGATGAAGGAAGAGCCCCAGAAGCCTGCCAAGAAGAAGAGCATGCAACACAGCAGCACTAGAGGAAGCGACAGCTTGTAGCGTGAGCCTGATCCACTTTTTCCCCTCCTTGATTTCATTGTCGCTTGAAGATCTCTGCGATCTAAGTCTGTCTCTCTGTCTCTGCTGTCTGTGTCTGTATCTGTCGGGCTTGCAATCACATTGCCTCCAGACATTCAACCCGGCTCTTGGGCATTTTGTGAAAACTGAAGACTAGTTTGCAATGCGACAGAAAATTTGATCTTCCTCCACAAACATTACGCTGCTACCAAAGGGAGAAAACCCTAAACACTGCAGCATGAACTCGATGCAAAGCACCAGATCCTCCCAGAGAAAAAAGCCACATGAAAGGATCTGAGGAATCACAATCATCCAAGACTCTACTTCTTCTTCTTCTTCTTCTTCTTCCAGTGCACAAAAACAAACAGAAGAGGGAAAAAGAAAGCCTTCTTCGACGGAGATAGAGAGTCGACGACAGACAGAAACCTTTTCCCTTTGTCCGATATTAAGACGCCACTTTTATGGCGCTAACAAGGAGAGGAGACAAGAAAAATGGCTCTTTCTTTGCAGTAAGAGCGTATTTTTATGGCCCAAGAAATACGCGTCGACAGGAACTGTTTCTCTCTCTTCGGGAAAGAGCCACATTTGTGGCGGCTATATTGCGATGAGAAGAGTAAGCGA
>Ga0116228_10005262_pt1 | contig 11527 bp, 14 predicted proteins | sample S1TSphfallax_2_FD_89694 | JGI IMG/M metagenome (GOLD analysis project Ga0116228, IMG submission 89694) | Host-associated microbial communities from peat moss isolated from Minnesota, USA - S1T2_Fc - Sphagnum fallax MG | ecosystem: Host-associated > Plants > Peat moss > Unclassified | place...
AACAGATGGGTTCCCAATCGCTCTCTTGCCAGCCAGTCACAGACCTGACTGACAGGTGCAACTAAACGTCCAGCATTTTCACGGGGAATTTTGAATGGAGAGCCCATGGCAGTGAGCCTAGCAATTACTGCTGTCTTGAGGGGTGAATCTCCCTCAACCCGGCTTCGCCTTCCCCACCCTGTTACCACTGTAACCTGCATAGGAGTAGTTGTTTAAGCCCGCCGGTTCTCAACATAAGAAACATTCAAAAGAGATGACATTGCATCCATGTTTTTCTTTAACAAAAGACAAAGAAATGGCTTGCTGGATGATGGGCATTATCTGACTGGGAATTTGAATGCCAGGGTGCCTAGAACATACCACATAGTCAAGTATATACCTGTTCATATGGGGTGTCTGCTTTGATGCATGTGGATTCCATCTCACAGAGCCACATGAGCAGCATCACTTGGGCAACATTTACTGATAGCATATGCAAGTCGAGTAAAAGTTCTTCCCCAGAGAAAGCTCTGGCCTGTGGAAAAACACCTCTTTCACGCCCAGCCATGAGCACTCTCCATGCTCGTGCCCTCCATCCAAAGCACCACAATGCTTCAACTAGAGAATCATAGAGTACCAAGCGAGCTGCAGTACCCTCCAACTGTAAGTGATCAAAGAGAGCCACAGCATCCTTCCATAAAGATTCTTTATCTTTCCCTTCTGATCTCTCATCCAACAAGTCTGCTATCACCTTAAAATTCTTGCAGCTGTGGATACAGCTCATGAGTGCTGAGACCTCCGTGACTGATTGGCAAGCACAAAGAGCTGACAGTAGCACACCCACAGTCTCACAGCTTGGCTCAATTCCAGCCAATTTGAAGCCTTTGAACCTCACTGCCATATCCTGCAACCATATATTTCCAGAATTCAGGGGTTTAGCAGATGTCAAAATTGATTACAATAACAAGGAAAGGAACAAGGCAAGGAACAAAACAGGGAAATTTGATGTCAGCAGATAAACAAGGGCTGGGTATCTTAGGTCAGTCAGCCTGACCTCAAACCTCTGGGCAGTTCCATAAGCATCAATGATAGATGTGAATGCTACTAAATTCATTGCAATTCCCGCCTTTAGCATGTCATGAAGAACTCTTTCTGCCTTATCCACCATTCCATGCTTTCCATACCCATCAATGAGTGCACTGTAAGTGTGCTCATTAGGGGGGACACCTGTGACCCTCATCAGCATGAATGTGGAGTCCATCTTTTGCAGCAGCCCTGCCTTTCCGTAAGCATCAATCAGCTCACTGTAAAATGTAGACACTGCAATTAGAGACACTCACATTTTCCATTATGACAAGACAGTAAAGTGCCCTACTGCATACATGTCACTAATGCTGAAAAGGAGGCACTTACCCAACAACAGAAACAAACATTCACACCTCTACAACCTGTGTGCAATCTGTTACTTTATCTTCCTGCTTCTTTGTTTGGTGTTGGGAAAATAGGGCTGGGGCTAAGTGCTTGCAGGGACTGTGGTGCTGTCTTTTTCTTTTCTGTTCTTTGCTATCTTGAGCTAAACATTGATCACTCCTTCAGTTTGTGTTTTAGGGAAGGAACTTGCACCAGTATGTGATTACATCTGGTCGGTGCCCAGCTTCCTGCATGGCCTCGAATGCAGATTCCATGCGATCAATGAGCTTGCCTTTACCATAAGCATCAATAATCACATTATATGCAGCTGTCCCAGGTTTTGGTACAGCCGAACGCATCTCCTTTGCAGCTTCCTTGAGAAACAGGAAGAAATTGTTAGATTGGGTTTGTGGAAACAAACAGAATGTGGTTCACAATTATAGAAACATCTCAAATTGCCAACAAAATTGTTCAAGAAAAGAGACAGCCAGCCAGCCCACCTGAAGATCATGAAACCTAGCCTCCATCCTCTTGTAAAGGCCACCACGACCATATGCACCAATTATTGCAATGAAGGCAGAAAGATCTGGTTTCACACCCTGAGCCTTCATATCAGTCCACACACGCTCCATTTCCTCATACCTTCTTGCTTTTCCAAACGCATCAATGATGCCAGTATATGTCACCACATTTGCTTGACATCCTGCTGCATGCATCTCCTGCAGAAATCCCATTATCCAATTGGGAGAAAAAGAATGTCAGTCAGACAAGAGTAGCAAGTGAAAGTGTTAATCATTCACAAGTTAACTTGGGAAAGTTCATGATGGTTCTCAGGTTCACAGCTTTCCTACCTGCAAGGTAGCCTCCATCTTCTCAAACATTCCTCGCTTGCCATAGATGTCAATGAGAAGGCTGAATGCTTTCACATCAGGCTTACACCCAGCAGCTCTCATGAGCTCCAGGGTCTCCTCCATCTTCTCATACCATCCAGCTTTGCGATATGCATCCATGAGTGAGCTATAGGTCAATACATCTGCAGGGCAGTTTGAAGAACGCATCCGCTTGACCATTTTCTCCATGCTTGAGTACATTGTCCCTTTCCCGTGTGCATCAATCATGGTGTTGTATGTAGAAGTGTCAGGAGTACAGCCAACTGCAACCATAGTGTCAAAGGCCTTCTCCATCTTGTCCCACAAGCCACCCTTGCCATATGCACCAATGACAACATTGTAGGTTGAACCAAGAGGCTTAAGTCCATGAGCTCTCATTTCCCAGAACAATTCATCAATTTTCTCCCACTGATTCACACGTCCATAAGCAGCCATCATGCAACCATATGCAAATGCATTCGGTCGGCAAGCTGGAGTTGCTTTCATGCGCTTGAACACCGATAGTGCTTGCTCCAGCATACCCATCCGTCCATATGCATCTAGAAGAGCTGTGAATACATAAACATCAGGATGAAATCCCTGTGCCTCCATCTCCTGGAAGAGCTGGAGTGCCCGATGAGCTTGCTTGCCTTTTGCCATGATGCGCACCATGACTGTGTACACACGTACACTGGCCTTGTACCCTTTTTCCTGTTTCAGAGCTGCAAACACCTGTTGAATGGATATCACAGCGCTTCTGCCATTTCAGAAACAAGTCCAAGGTGCAGCAACAACAACAAATGCAACAAGCAGATTGCCATGAAAACCTCAAACAAGGACTTGGGTGTCTGCAGATGCAAGCATTTGGCATCATCAAGAGAACATCAAGAGCAGCAGATCAGACATCAAGCACCATCGAGGGCAAGAGTATATGTACATCCAAAGCTACACGCCAGTTGCATTGCTTCAAGCAATCGTTGAGAACAGACAAAAGCTTGGTTTCCTGTTGTTGTTGATGTGGTAATGGAGAAGATGATGTTGATCCTGATGATGATGGTGACTCCTTTGTCCTGGCAGCAGCAGGGTGATGATGCAAGATGACAGATGCTTTCTTCTTTAGTGATGATGACAAGTTTGAGGTTTTTGTTCCACACTTATTCTTCACATAACAAGATCCTCTCCTTAAAGACGTTGTTGACAGAGTTGCACGAGGATGCTTGTTTACAGACCAATCTGGTGGCAGGGGAGAATGATTCGTCACAAGCAACAGGAGTTTCTTCTTCTTCTTTTGAGGAAATTTTTGCTGTGGCTGCCGTTGCAAATTGACTACTGTTGCAGATGCGAAAGGATTTTTCTGCGTATTACAGATTTGCGTCATCATCATCCTCCCTTGATTGATAACTAGAGAAAGTGAGTTCGGCTGCTGCTGCATCATACCTGCTGCAGCATGAAGTTTCTCATTTGTGACATTCACAACAGTTGTTGTTCTCTTCAAAGACTTGGCGTATGATGTTCTTCTGCCTCCAATGCCATTCCTTCTGCAATAAGAGCAGATGCAGATAGCTGGCAAAAATTCAGCTGTCTGTTGTTGTTGTTGTCATCGTTTCAAGCAGAAAAAAATCACACAATCCTTCAGAACAAATCTTCTCCTCTTCTCCAGTTTCTTCTCTTTGCGATCATCACAACAACGCAGCAGCATCATCCTAAACCGCTTCTTCGAAGAGAAACGAGAACCGTAAGCACTCTTCCGTAGCTTATCCCCTACCACAAAGCCTGTCGATTGTGGCTCATGCCCCTGGAACAACACGAATATGTGACGCGGCTTGAGGAGATTCTCGGACTGTATGGTGTCAGTTTTGTTTTGCTTCACCTTTTGCCTTGCACCTCACAGTTAGAGAGAGAGAGAGAGAGAGAGAGAGAGAGATGCATACTTCTCGCCGGCGGTCGCTCCGGATATTTCAGGAGAGGACGAATAATTACTGCAAATTGCACAGAGTTTCTCTCTGTGGACCCCACAAGAAGAAGAGGATCCTGGTTTGCCTGGTGCTGCCACTCGTTTCTCGCAGACGACTGCCAGAAATGGATCTTCCAGGAATGAATCTTCACTTTTCGTAACGAAAAGAGAGAGACAAAGACAGAGACAGATGTGCCGAGAGAGAGAGGGAGATGTGCCTTGCTCGGTGAAAGATGTGCCTCGCTCAGTTTTGTGGCGTCGTCTCATGGTCGCGGTTTGTACGGATTTCTCTGATTTCTGTTGCAGATTCTGAGGGATCTGGGAGACGGAGCTTCGTCTGCTGCACAAGGAACGTTCAGTGTGTCCGTCAACAGATCAGTACAAAGCGAGCAAGCAACAATGGAGACGCAGCGAACACGACATGTGTGCGTACTTCTTCCCGCACTAGTGGAACAATAGCAGGTTTTGCATCGATCTCTCTCCTCATCAGCTTGGTCTGCACGAGCAACAATGAAGAATGAATTAGAGTTTGTTTCTTGATCTCAGCTTCGTCTTCTTTTTCTTCTTAGGGCTCCCTCGATTTCATTATGTTCTCCATTTTCTTCATGTTCTTACAAGTTCGATCGATCTGTGAGTTTGTGACTTGTGCACCAACACAAGTTCGAGGATTCACTCCTCGTCTTCCAATGCTTAGTCTAGAAACAAACCAGCGGCAATAGTTCTCGTACCAGAACTCAACAAACGCACGGTACGAAGGAGAATGTACCAAGGACGAAGTCTTGTCTGCACGATTGATTTCTTCATGAACGATGATGACGACAACGATAACACGCTTCATGGTGCAAGCTTTGTTGATACAAGACTCTATTGCTTGCTATTTCGGTCACAGAACATTGTTTCTGGCAATCCTAGGCTTTTAGATACTTGTACATCTTCTATTTATGGCCCCGACTAGGAAGAAAACCAGAGCTTCGACAAGACTACTTGCTCCCTATTTCGAGCACAAAACATTTGTTTCTGGGCCCTCTGAACTTGGATCCTTGTTTTATCTATGGCCACAACCAGGAGGAAGAAAACCAAAGCTTCAGTGAGTTTGCATTAGTGATCCTGCTGCTATTAAGATCCTCATGAACACCAACAGTTGCAGTTATTCTGGCAACATCACACCATGACACATAGTATTCTTCCTTCAGCTTTGGGCCATCTCAAAGCTCAAGATTGGCGTCATGCTCCTCTTTTTGTCAATCCAGGAGATATGCTTCTTTGAGGCTCTCAATAAGACCCTTCAGTAAGTACCAGCTCTCATAGATCCTCTTCAACTTGCAATATAGTATATCCACAATTTCTTTGCACTCTCTCTGTCGCTCCAAACTTCTGCAATAAACCCAGAATCTCTTGAGCTCTCCTCTCTCACCAGACTTCTGCACCAGATCCACAATCTCTTGGAACTCTCTCCCACTCTCACCACAAACAGATCCAGAATCTCTTGGAGAGCTCTCTCTCTCTCTCTCTCTCAAACACACTGTGACCACAAGCTTCTGCAATAAATTGCTTGCACATAAAATCTCAAGGCCGTTGAAGAGCAAACACAAAAGAAACCCAATCTTGATAGAAATGATTCCAAACAACAGGGGAAAAAGAAAGAAAAACAAACTGAAGAAGGATTGAAACACAGAAACCTTGAATGATTGAAACATGGAAACCTTAGGATTGAAACACAGAAACCTTGAATGATTGAAACATGGAAACCTTAGGATTGAAACCTGGAAACCTCAGTGAACCATTCTGCCAACAAATTTGCTTACAACACTGCAATGAAGACTGCATTGAACTGTTGTGGAAGAAGAGAGGTGCGTCCTCCACAGAGTAAGCAAACAAAGATCAAGTGTTCAAAATAAAAGACAACAATTTCAACCCAAGCAATCAAGGTCAAATGCTGGAAACATCAAAACGCAAAAAAACTCAAACCACACACAATCCAGATCAAATGTTTGAAACACCAAAACAAAAAAAATCTCAAGCCAAGCAATCAAGATCAGATGTTCGAAGTCCAAACATAAACAATCTCAAGCCAAGAACCTACAACCTTACAACCTTCATGTTCTTGAAAAAGCAAACACTGAAGTTCTGTTTTTGTTTGCAAATGTATGCAGAGGATCAAAGGTGGTGGTGTCTCAAAACAAGCTATCTGGTTTGTTCTCTTCTCCAAACTCAAAATGTGGAACTTGAAAACTAGAGATTGCACAGTTGTTGAAGTTTGAACATCCTGAATTTGGTTTCACTTCTGAACAACAACACTCATTCATCATCTCGCATGGGGTCCCAACAAGTGAGTTCACTTGCTGTCTGAAGAAGCAGAGAATAAAAAATTCTCAGCTTTCCTAGAAAACACAACTTCCAGTTCATTAGTGTGAAAGAACTCCTGTACTTGATGAAAGAGTTCTGAAAATGGTACCAGTTTTAGAGGGCATTCTTCAGCATGAGCTAGTAGTTGTCAAGCCCCTGTATAATGCACACATCAGAATACAATGGTAAGCCTCTTGTATACAGTAGTATTATTCTCAAAAGATTCAACTGCTCATACCAAATGTGACTACTATTGGTCAGAAAGTTCTAGTACATTGAGTTCTGGAATCACTGGATAGTGATCAGCCATTCTAACGTAATTTCCTCACCATGTTTAGTGTGGACTGACATCTCTTAAATGTTGTCTTCTCAGGGGAAAAGTTGCTTGGCAATGGACTCAACACTTTCTCATCGTCCTGTTAGGTGGTTCAATCACAAGTAGGTCTACAATTGTAGGTAATACATACCTAGTGGCAGTTGTAACAATGCACACCTTGCAGCCTCAACCATAACAACCACAATTCCAGGGAGGAACCCAAACCTGTGATTGCATTGTAGAAAACAAGTCAAATAGTTGAAGGCAGTTTAGCAAACAAAAACTTAATGGCATGCAATATTGAGTTCATATTCTCAAGCATGATGAAGAACACTGATGATTTAGCACAATGACCATATTGCACACATCCTGAAATCCAAGCTGCTTGTCTGCCTGTGATACTTTCAATGTTGTGGCAGTTTGAGTATGCTGCATGATATGAGAAATGCCTCAAGTGCATTAACCCTGACTAGTGTAAGAGGGAAAAAAATTCCCACAGAAAAAAAAATGCTCTAAAAGCAATCTTGATATTTCCACCTTGTTAGCTCCAGAAATGATACACAGCCAGTCCTCCAAAGAACTAGCAAGGTCTAGACTACCAGTGTTGAGGCAACCTCCTTCAACAAAGGCCCAATGTTTAAATATCATTGGCTACCTCATCTTGACAAAACCCTGCATCTGAAAACCTAGAGCAGTGTGACTAAAGGCCTCCAAGCAACCTTCAAAGTATGGACTAGCCATAAGCCCCATGGTCAGAGATGCCCTCTGACTCATCCTTTCCATCAAAACTCTCCTGATCTGGAGTGATGAAAGAGACTGGCAGACCACGCAATACAGAATCCTCATCCTTGAGTATAGGTACACCAGCAGAGCTGACATCAGGCTCCATGGGTACAGCTCCAGCTTCAGAGCTTGGCTCTAATTCTGCCTCCACCTCTAATACCTCATCTCAATGGCCACATCTTAGGGGTTTTCCTCCTTTATATTCTTTTTTGTCTTCTTCTTCTGCAACATAGGGATCTCTGCTGGTATCACTCCATCGTGAAGCTTAAGCAACTCCTTGTACTCCCTTACTTCTTTCAGGTATCTCTCCTTGTCTTTCACGCCCTGCTCTTGATATGGCTGCAACAGAAAGAACAATCTCACTTGTCTGAAATCCTATCAGTGCACCTCTAGCTTACATATCACTAATGGTAGATGGTCACCAACAAATGCACACTGGGAACGAAGCATTTAGCTCACTCCTTCATGATGGTGAGGACAATAAAGACAGCAAGAAGTAAGGGAAAAAAGAAAACTGGACTCAATGGACATTAAAAACTCACCATTTTTTCCTCCTCAGTGAGTTTATTCCAAGCATCCCCTATCATACAGCTCAACTCTTTGTCTTTGTCTGGATAGAGAGTCTTTAGCCTCATACGCTGCTCCCCAAAGAAGAAGTTATAACCTGACCGATTAGCACGTGGAGCATTTGGGTCCTTCCCTTTACGTTTGCGTTTGCGTTTTCGGATAGAGACCCGATCACTTGCTTCCTCTCCATTAGGATTTTGTGGCTCTGCACCAAGTGTTCCTGAATAATTCAGCACACTGGCATGCTGCAAACCTCTATGCACTGGTGCCACATGGTATAGCACACCTCTTAGCTTCTCTGTACCCATTGTGATGCTGACGAGGTACCCAAGTTCAAATTTGCCTTCAATTGCACCAGGAACCACATTCCCAATTGACAATGCTGGATCTACAACTATACCAAGGAAAGCAACGAGTCAATCCCAAAATGCTTTCACCTTCCTAGACAGATGGTGCATCAGATACATTTAACAGCTCCATGGAAGAAGAAGTTTCAAAGCTCACAATAAAAGCTCTCTCTGTGGATCACATGCACAATATCAGCAATGAAATAAAAATAACTACCCTGCATATCAATTTCAACTTGAGCAATGTTAACCAACAAACCATTAGCAATGTACAAAAGAAAAAAAAAAATTAGAAACTGCCAGATCAATCAAGCAGCTAACAGTAGAGGGATGTCAAAAGACCTGGCAGAACTTGGATTGGTAAAATTTTTCTTTTCTTTATACTCCTCCTATCAGGCACAGCCTCTGATACTGAATAGCCAGTTGGACCCTTCCCAATACTCATAGGGCGTGGCCCTGGCAAGGAAACTGGCAACCCAACCAATACAATGGTCATTGCTAGATGTATGGGTACAACACTTTCTTACAAACATCTAAAAACTGTTAGAACATTGCACTGTAAAAATGGCTCTTGAAGAACTATTGATAACGTGCTGTCACCTACTTGGAGGAGGAACCAATGGGCCCTCAGCTCGAAAATAGTAGACTTGTTCATAGTGATGAAGGAGCCCAATGTAATACTTGCGCAGTATATAGGCAGCACTGGTTGCTGTATTTGGAAAATTGAAGGCAAATGTGAGCTCCTTCCATTTTCTGTCCTTAATTACCTGCTTTCACAAGCACAGCATGCTTCGTGTTTAACCAGCTGCAAGTCCAAAAGTGTGTACTTAACCCTACAATAGGACAGCATCAATGTCAGATGGGTTTGACATGGGTATGTGGAATGTCAAATCCATCTGACATTCCACATATCATTCAAAAATCTTATCACAAAGCAGAGAAGTTGCTTCTTTCACATGGAATCACAAACATACACATTAAAAGTGATGTGCATGTGGAGAAAAAAGCACCTGTTGCAAGCCACCCCGTGATGTGACTTCAATGTAGAGAAGGTGCAAGTCGAGGTCCTTGCCTGCTATCTTTGGAATCCTGAACAACACCAATTTATTTATCCTAAACTGTTCACATGCAATAGCTGAAGCCAACAACCCAATACAAGGAAAAAAGCAGCAGAGAACTCAACTTCCAAATCTCAGACTCCTAGAAACCAAGCGGTTCTTGGATCAATCAATCACCCTTACCCTGCAAGACTCTCTTGGAAGCTTTGAACTTCTGGGGCCTTTCCTTTTTTCTTCTTCTTTCTGCTTGCCATTCCAGGAGCTTGGTATCAATGGTGGCTCAACAAGATCACATACAACAAGAGGTCATATAAAAAACTATTCTCTCCACTGAGAATTCCAAATGGGATTGTTCTCAATTCCTTTCGAACACTTTGTTTTGTTCTTTTGACAATTTCTTCCCCACCACCCCTCTAATTCTCAAAAGAGAAGAAAAAACACCAAAAAAATCTCTTACGCAAGTCTGGTGCCAAGAGCGGTGTGAAATTTGTTGAGCGTGTCCAAGAATAGCTCCTTACTGCCCACTACTTCCTCATGCTTGGCTAACGCTAGAGGGTAAACAGACCGTGTCACCGTCGCCACAACACCCGGCGTCAGGTCACCGATTACTGTTGCATGAGGCTCAGCATTAGCAATAGCAGCAACAGTGGTCATGCCATTTTGGTCCACCTGCTGCGATGTTTCTTGGACTAATCCTTCTCCTAAAACAGCAGCTACCGGAGCAACCATCGCCTCCTGCATTGCCACGACGCTCATCGTAACCAAAAGAAAAAAGAAAAAGAAAAAAAAGGAAAAAAAACAACAACAACAACAACAACAACTAAGAAGACGCCGCTATTGCAATTTACGACCACGACAAAAAAAACTATTGTGATTCTCTGATCCGTCCGTCCTTGCGTCGCGCGCGCATGCATGCATGGGCACGCGGTTCTTCTCTCTGGCTGCCTGCGTTGCGTGCAAGGGAGTTGTAGCGCGGGAAACGGGATGGAGCAAACCCTAATAAGGAAAGGGAGCGGTGCAATTGCAGCAGAGCGTAATAAATGATATGTTTTTTTTTGCCGCCGCGTTTCTTCAGATCTCAATTATCAACCGTCCGATTCACAATAAGTAAATAAATAAATAAATTAATAAGCAAACAAATAAATAGGTAATAAACCTTGGAGCGACATTCTCATCCAATATACCCACGCACCCCAAGCGACGATTTCTTCAATTCCTCATCCAAAATTCTGACCCCCTGAAGCAGCAGCAAGTAGCGGTTTGTAAATATTCTCATTCAAAAAAAGCCGCCAACAGACGATTTCTAACGTTAAGAAAATCTATGGAACGATATTTCTCATCCAAAAGCCCTCTCTCGCACATCCCTGTCCTCCCCCCCCCCAACACCCCCCCCCAATGATGACGAAATTTCCCTAAATTCAAGAAAATCTTGGAATGAGATTTATCATCCAAAAGACCCCACCCGCTAACTGACTTTTTCTGACAAACCAAATGATTGATGGATGGATGGATGGATGGATTCACTGCCCTACCTGACTATTAATTTTTATTAATAAAAAAATTATTTTATTCTAAAAGTCCTTTGAAGTTTGTACCTACCTACCTACCTACCTACCTACCTAGCGGGTTTACCAGCTCTGGTTATTGATTTTTTGATAGCTGGTTAAATTGATAACCGTCTGATATTTAATTTTCAAAATCGAATAACCTGCACAGATGACGCAATTATCATCCAGGTAGGGTTATCAATCTTTAAACATTAATAATTCAAAAATTAAAAATTATTAAAAAAAAAAAAACACTCATACACAGTGTATAATCCAGAGGTTAACCGGTTATTTGAAAACCTACCCTTATTATTCATAACCGACAGTTATTACTCGATTTTTTATATATTA
>Ga0116228_10005263_pt1 | contig 11526 bp, 7 predicted proteins | sample S1TSphfallax_2_FD_89694 | JGI IMG/M metagenome (GOLD analysis project Ga0116228, IMG submission 89694) | Host-associated microbial communities from peat moss isolated from Minnesota, USA - S1T2_Fc - Sphagnum fallax MG | ecosystem: Host-associated > Plants > Peat moss > Unclassified | place: USA...
TTAAATGAATTCAAGTACTATAGAATAAAACCAAAACTAGATTATGGTTTTTGGGAAATTTTTGTTGATGGTAAGTGAAAACATATCCTTAATTGGGATAATGGAACAACCTAACACACTCAAGGCTTTTGCAACATTCTGGTGTTAAAAAACGGTAACTTCAAGGTCATTATGAAAATATAAGAATTAAAACCATATAAGGAAAGGACAAGTGACACAAATGCATTGTAAAGACAATAATAGAATTTGGGTTTTGGGAAGTTGGTGATTGCAAGCATGACAAATAAAATCCTAATTGGGATATTGAAACAACCTAACACACTAAAGGCTTCTACAACACTCTAGTGTAAAAAAAATCACCTCAAGGTCAATTTAAAGTTACAAGAATTGAAACAATCTAAGGAAGGGACAAGGAACACATATGCACTCTAAAACATAAGTTTGTTAAGGATTTTATGATTTTGCAACATTCTAATGTAGAAAACAATCAACTCAAAACTCAAAATAGAAACAACAAGCAACAATAGCCTTCAAACATTCATATGCACCTCAAAACTCAAGACAAAAGCAATAAGCGACAAGATGTGTACATTCATTTACAACAAAAGAAAGGACCCCACTTTCCTATGGACTTTGATTTAGCTCTTAAAGATACACGATTGAGAACACAATTAAAGCAAACAAATCCCCATGCAACTTTTCCCCAATCTAGTTTGAAATTTGTCTTTTCTCCTTCCACTCCTTGAGTTGACACTCACAATGACATTCCAAGGATAAAAATGGCAACCATTGAAGAGCTAACACCCTTGAGAAGATCTATCCTTATTCACTAACAAGCCCAATATTGTTGAAAGCCACCAATAGGGAGCCCTTGAGTGTTAGTTGAAATCAATGTAGGGTTTTAAGTATTAGGATACCTAGATGGATGAAATGGTTTAAATGAAAAATGGATGAAAATGAACTTGGGTGTAATTAAGTTGTTACACCTAGGATATATAGGTAGGGTACAACTTTTTTGTGAAAGTAATACCCGGCCAACAGGGTATGTTTGGGTATCAAAATTTCTGATACTTGGCCAGGTAGGCTCATGCTTCATGCCAATGTATTAACAATACCCAGATCTGGCAGGTAGGTTATACAGTACCTGGAACTGGACCGAAGTTGATAACCGGGTCAAAAAGCAACAACCAGCCAACACTGAACTGAACTCAAGTTCCTCCTTAATCACTTAATGGATATCTCTGGTAACAAATGATAATTTAGAACTACCTGAAAAGGCTATAACTTAAAAGCTCTCTAGGACTAATAAGTAGTCTAGGAGGCAAATGATTTGATACTTCATTCATTTCAAAGATTTATTTTAATTCATTTGCAGGTATCTCATTCATTTTCTTCTTGTGCAATTATTGGTTTAGTTGCAAATTTAGTGTTTTGTTAATAATATCTAAGTTTTTACTTCTATTATGAAACAATGTAATTTGAACTGTAATTACATTTAAATCTAATATAAAATTTTGCACCTAAGTTTTATTTAGGAACCCTTCATTCAAATGGCAAAGCAAAACTGAAAACCAGCTCTTCTTCCTCAGAAAGATGGCCCCTGGCCATGCACATCTTAAACCTGGATCTCCATTGAAAGAAAGAATTGCCGTGAACAGGAAGCAAAACCAGAACAGAAGAACAATCTGAGCTAAGTGAGCTAAGTACCAAAGGCTTGCTTTTTTTATTGCTGTTTTACAAGCTCTGAGTATGCGCCAGATTTATGAAGAATTTGCACTAAATGTCATCATGTCTGGCACTAATATCACAGGATTTGAATGGCACTAGCTGAGCTCAAGCAGTTGATTTTTAAAGCTTTTTTTTGTCTTTAGTAGCCTAGCTTCCATCAATAAGCTGCCAAGGCACTGGTAAGCTTGCCACTGAAAAACAAGATTATCATTCAAAAATCTCAACTGACAAGCCTTCACTGAAGACATTATGATACCCATCATAAGGGGGATTAGAATTTAGGACTTATATAATTACTAAGTACATCTCCGAGTCCCTTTGCATAAGTAGCAGGAGTGAAGACTATAGGTATTAGAGTTTAACAATTACTTGAACTGGATCCCAGACCTAATCAACTGAGCTGGATCCCAGACCTAATTAACTGATCTCTTAATTAAGTGATCTGGATCCCACATCTAACTCATTGATCTGGATCCCATACCTAATTAATTGATGGATCCCAGACCTAATTAAAGTGATCTGGACCCCAGACCTAATTAATTGATCAGGATCCCAGACCCAATTAATTGATCTGGATCCCACACCTAATTAATGGATCTGGATCCCACACCTAATCAATTGATCTGGATCCCATACCTAATTAATACATAACGTCCCACCCTTTTTTCCCCTTGGAATTCCCAACATTTCAAATTTCAGTCAGCATTTATACTTGTTACACTATACAACTTATTACAAGCCTTCTTCACGCTTGCATGCATGATGGTTCATAGCTTGATAGACCATTCATGGTTTGTTTCTCTCTCTCTCTCTCTCTCTCTTTCAGCAATCCAATGCAAAACAGGATATTATTATTCATTCTGAGTTCCACAATGAATGATCCTCTCTGGGTGGTGTGGGGATCTAATATCTTTTCCCACCTGCTTGGTACATGGGGTCCAGTTATGAAAACTATTCACAAAAGAGTTCCAAGCTTCTTATCCTTGTCCATAGGACTATTCCAAAAATGACCTTGGCTCTCTTGACTCAAGCCTAGGGGTCTTCAAGAGATAGTTCTATACCATGGGTTTTTAGGGCATTGGCAAAAGACTCTTTTGCAGGTCCAAGAAAACAAAAGGTGGGAGGAGGAAGGGGATGAGCTGAAACAAAATCTTTAAAAAATTGTCTGGAAATTTGTATGAGTTCAGAAGTTGAAAACAAATTGGGTGGAAAAGTGGGAAGTAAGGCCCTTGGACAGGCATGTTACCAGATGTTGAGACTGCCCTCAGCTGCCTCAGGTGGGTCCCTTATACTGGTAAAGTGCTTGTCCAAGGGCCTTACCGTGTGTGTGTAAGGACTAATCACCTCTCAGAAATGCACAAATAAAAACTGATGGGCCCTTATGAAAATGTAAGAGCCCACCTAGAAACATAAGATGACCTCCTCTGTTGCCTTAACCTTACATTGCATTTATTTTAACTTAATGGATACTCTTTTTTTTTGGGGTACTTTGCATAAAATTTCCCTAAATTGTAATTCAGTAGTGTTCAAATTTATTATTAAAATAACAATTCCCCTCTAGATTTTGGTACACTTCAAATTTTCTTCCAAGGTAAGGATATCTTGTTGCATAATAATTCTAATTGCAAATAGCTGTAACACATATGAGGCCACTTCTACACCCTTTCATTTTTTAAATTTAAATGTCATCACTTCTGACCAATGTAACAACAAATTTCAAGCATTTGCAGGGTTTCTAGTTCTTAACAAAATCATCTTGAAAAAGCTAAAATGCACATTAACTTTTATCTACCTAAGTTTTTAAAGTTTTGTTTTTGTTTTCAAGTGAAGTTCATAAGCATTCTAGTGAAGCATTAATTGGCACTAGAACCCAAAGTTCAGGAAGGAAGATTGAGAGGAAGAGTTTGATTAAACTATATATATATATATATATATATAATGAACAAATTTTAATTCTTTTGTTGGGTTCAACAATTATTATTCCTACAAGTTACAAGGCATTTCAATAAAAGTTCGTTTCCACATATTACAACATTTTTCATGAAACCAGACTTGACATTTACACTCACATTCTACACAAGCACTCTATACTTGAATTTAATGTGGGACAATTTTTAGATTTTGCAATCTCATTTTCCTTTGAAGAAGCATTAAAAACCTATTGCCAACTTGACTTGACTCTTATGCACTTTTTTATTTCTTGGGTTGATTGCACTAAAGTGAGCACATACCTCTTGTAGGAATTGCACACAAATCCCCAATTAAGTGGGATGAAAATGACCAAGGCTATATAATATGTCCATGGTGTACTTTGAGTGTTGTTGCAAGCAAGTGGTATAGCACTTGGGTATAGTAGTAGTGGGATATTTGTTAACTATCCTCAAAGCACTGTTGGAAAGCCATTAATGAATAGAGGGTGCATCAAGGTGGTTTCTTAATTTTTATACCAGCAACTTTGTAAGTTTTAGACCTAAGGTGCAAAACATATTGAATTTCTTTGTCATTAGAAATTCAATGAAGTTTTAAAATTGAAATTCAATTAGTTGGGTAATAAGTTCATACTTGAGCCAAAAGGCATGAGCCACTATAGTATTATAATGTTTAGGAGCAACCCAAAAGACTTGGGGGTTCTGACATGATACTAGTGTAAATACTTGATCATCCAAATATACCACCTATACATTCAATATGCAAAATCTACATCCATGCAACTTAGAGCCCACATACACTAGTTGTAATTGGTAGGCAACAAAGGGTTATAGATATGGAATACCAAAAGGGCCATACTTGTATATTATACCCTTGCTTCAAAGAATATTTTGTTAGCCAATGGTAGATTCTATTAGCATGGGGCAATTATTTTTCTTGGAGCCCCTGATTTCAAAGTCCATAGTAGAGGGCTTTTGATTTTGCTCATGGGGTTTCTATTCTGAGCAAGGGTAGGAGTTCCATATTTTATATTTCACAGTCTACCCATTTCATTGGGAACTTTGCATAGGAACAAATGGAATTGGAAAAGTATGGCCACATGAATACATGTTCACAATGGAAATTTGTATGTGTTCACATGGACATTTGTGTGTGTGAACACATATTCTTTCCATTTCCATATGTTCCCTTGCAAAGTTCCCAAGAAAATGGGCAGAGTATGAAATTTAAAATCCAATTCATATACATGTGTATTTGGTCAATATAGAATCATAGCTTGCATGGGCCATTGAGCCTTGCACTTATCTACCATGCGCCCAACTTGCACAAGGTCCAAACCTGATGCTTAGAATAAAAAAGCCCATTGCTCAGAATAAAAAACCCCTTGCTCAAAATCATAAACCCCATGCTTGGAATCTACCCTAGACTAATGAAATAATCCAAATAGTCCTATATAAATTTTGTTTCAAAACCATCCTCTTTTCTACATAAACATATATATATAGAACTTCTTTAAGTTTCATTTGGAGGTCATTAAGCATTCCATTGAAATTATGCTAAATTGAACATAAAGTTTATGGAATTTTTATATTTAAAAATGGAAGAAAGGAATGTTTTGAATTGAGATTTTTTTTCAATATTTCTAAAATATTTTTAGATTAAAACTTTGATAGATTATGATTATAATATGAAAAGTTAAAAATATGATAATTTCAATTAAGTTTTATTTTCATGGACTTGTAATCTTATTTTGTAAAATTGTGAAATATATTTTCATATATGTTGATTTTTTTAATGTATTTTAAATATATATTAAAACATGTGATTTTTCAATATTATGCAATGAAATCAAACAACTTCCTCTTATTGATTATTGAAATAAATAATATTCATAATTCAATATATTAAAGCTTTACTTATATTCTTCCCACCCCCCTTCCCCCCAAAGTCTATGAACAACATAATTTACCATGCTTATGCCTAACAAATATATATTAAAAGTATGGCCCTTTTGCTATTCCATACACAAAACCTTTTACACCTTGTTAGTATACAAATAGATACTATAGGATTAGTGTGAAAATATATATACAAATATACAAGAATTTGAAGACTTTTAACCCATGCTTCTAAACCCTAAACCCTAAACCCTAACAGTTTTGTATACTATTTCAACCTTGCAACCTTCTCATCATTTGAAAGACCATGTTCTGGCACATTACTTGTGCTGTTAGTCAGGACGAGGGTGGGTGGGTGGGTGGGTGATAAGGCAGGCAACCTTTACACTCTGATAACTGGATTGGAATGAGGTCTGAAGGAAAGAGCAGCACACCAATTTAGGGTTTAGGATTCCTATTTTAGAATCCAATGGTCCATGTGGGTATCCATTGTTTCTGACCAAAGGGCACTTGATTTCTTGAGGCCAGAATTGAGCCTCTATTGCAGGCCCAACTGTTGAAGGTTGAGTAGCCTTCTGTGAATCAAAGTGAACTGGTGGGTAGCCAAGTGATGCCAGCCAGTTTGACTATATTCTCAGGCTTATGAAAACCATTTTGGAGTGTCATACAAGGACATTATTTGGGCACAAGAACTTAAAATCAGCCTCTTATAGGGCAACATAAAGTGCCATTCAAAAGGGTTCATACCATTGTGAGGCACGGGTCTTTGATTTTTGTACTACCCACCAGTTCCAGGGTATTTGAAAAACATTCAGAATGAAAGAACCAACAAAGACCTGACAGTTTTTAGGCGGTTATTTGACCTTTTTTCTATAAAATTTGAGAACCACAATTATATATTATAATAATTATGTATTTGAAAATTTGATAATTGTGAATATATAGCAAAACTGAATGTTTGATCTTTTTATAATCATGACTATCAACTTTGAGACCTGGCCTGATACCTAGTGGGGGTTTAGTGCAATTTTTAATACCCGCCCCACTCTGGTTCATACATCATGCTCAAAGTCTTAAGATCCACCCCCCCAAGCTGACCTAAAGCAAGATGCTAAATACCCCCCATCGAGCTATGTCAACCGTTGTTCCCAGACACCATGCCCCACCACCAGAGCTTTCCCCTAGCCAAGGGGGGTTCCTACCTCCCATGGTTTGCAAAATGATGTTGAGCATCCTCCCAAGCTTTTGTTGTCGACTAGGATTGCAATGTGGTCTATAGAACCCTCCCATGTTCTATGTAAATTTCTATGTGCGCATAGATTTGAAATCCAACTCAAAATAGAGCCTTCAAGGTTTTTGGTTTTTGACTTGCAAAGGGTCAAGATTATGGGTGTAGCAAAATCGCAATAGAGCTTGGATCATTTCTTGCATCTAAAATTAGACAATTTGTGATGATAAGATTCATGGCCAACCCATAACCATACATTTGATGCAAACCAACATAGCATTTTGTCACGACTTCCAATTTTCTTGCAAGGAACTTGAATCATTGATTTTTTTTAAAAAATGTTGTTTGCTCCGAACCCCATCTACAAAACAAGATTCTTTTGCTTGAGATAAATTAGGAAATTGATTTCCTATCCATGCTTGCAAGAAAGTTGTTTAGGGTTGCATTAATCCTTCATTGTGTCTATTTTAATTTTTTGCAAAACCTTTGTTTCTCATGGTTTTGGACGTCCATCGTAGATTTTGAATGATCCATACTCAGCATTGAGGTTTCCATTCAGCATATCTTGTAATTAATCAAATATAAAGATTTTGGGTTCAAGAAAATTTCCAATTTTAACTCACATTAACCTAGATTCCAATTCATGTATAGTCTTTTTTTTAAATTTAAGGTACAAAACCAAAGTGGTAGATCATTTCTGGGACTTTAAAGTTTGATTTTTGCAATGGCATGCTAAGATTACAAAGTTGTGGATGTTGTAGGTACATAGACATTCCAAAATGTACCATTTCTTGTTTTGAATGAAAGGGATTTAATTCAAGCTTTGAAGGAGACAATGTAATTTCCGCCTCCTGAACCATTTCAAAAGCACGATAGTTGGTAGCATCTACTACCGGGCATGGCCTCTGTAACCATACTAAAATTGTGGTCATTCCATGGGATCAACTTGAGGATTTTGTCCAAGGGGAATAGAATAATCCTAAGTTCCCTTGCAAATTTACAAGGACAAAATAACACAAAATTTGTAATCCCCCAAAAACATTGACACACCATAGAGCAAATTTTATAATACTTGTTTACATTTTTAATTTATTTATAAGGTAATTCTTCCTCAAAGCAATGCATTTGGGTTTATAGTTGTTCATTACCATTCATTCTCACTTTCACAACCAAGTTTGGAACGTTCCATATGTGGAAAAGTTTTGTTTTCTAGGTCCCAAAATGAAATGACCTTGATCACAATTGGGTGCAGAACAACATTGCACCATTTTGTAAAATATAACAACTTCCAATGATTGTTTTCTAAACTATTAATTGGCAGATTCTATCATCCCCATTCCAATATCTCCACCCTTAACCGCTTCCAATGTCTAATGTAATTCACATCTTTTCATGATTTAACATTATGTTTAGTTTTTTCCTATCCTAACTTTTCATTTATTATTTCAAATTGAGGCATTTCTTGCATTATATGCCCTTAAACCTTAATTTCACATGGGTTCTAATGTCTTACACCATTCCATGCTTTATTGCCTTAGATGTTAGTTTCATATGGGGTCCGATTGTTAATTTGATTCACTAGTGCAACCTATGAAGTTTTCACATATAATCAATTATGACATTTATTATATTCCTACCATTTGTAGGTCATTCAAAGCCATTATATTTGTTTTGTAAATACTCTTGCAACTTTGGACTACAAGATAAAACCAACATTATGCATGCGGACATGCAAAAGTTTATCTTGTTTACACAACATAAATGCAAGTAGAGGAAAAGGAATGATATTATTGCCAAAACAAAGGGAAGAAAAACTTTGAGTGAGTTTCCATAATCGAACCAACATTCACATCCCAAATTTCAAATTGGGAAAACAATGTTAGGTATGTCTATCAAATGAGGTTGTCAAAAAACATTCACTGCTAAACAATAATGTCTACACCAAAGTCTTTGTAAGCTGGTATAATTACATGAAGAACATAAGAACAAACATGGCCAAATATGCCACAATAAAACTCTACTTGGATACCACCATGCCATGGGATCTCAATTATCAGATGGTATGAAGGCACATTTGATGAAACTTATAAGGCAAGGCCTTTCTCCTACTCAAATAATAACTCATCGTAAGGCCTATGTTAAGGAAAAGGCATTGAACAATGAACCTATGACTCGTGACACTTTTGCGTTCCCATCCAATGTGATAAACTTAGCAAAAAATATAATTGATGAGTTATGGCAAAAACACCCCAAGGATCTTATCAATGTTAGATTGTGGGTTCTAAAAAACCTTAAATGAACTTTTATTATGTCCAGCAAGCCCCTTTGGACATGGATCTATCAAACCAAGATGACACACCATTCACACTTGGAATTCAAACTCCATGTCAGTTTGAAATGATGGAATTTTTTGGAGACCAAAATTCAATTTCAATTTATGCAACCTTTGAAACATATCAAAGCAGGGTATCTCTTCCTTTTCCATTGAATGAAGTGTAGTGAAAAAATCATTGTTTAAGAATGCATGACATAATATTTGTTCCACATTCTTTGCAATACCCTTTGTACATTTTGATGGTGTTTGATGAATGGCATTGGAATCAAGAAAATGACCTACACCTAGTTCTCCAAGCATTATCAAAATGACTCCCAATCGATTAAGTGCCCAATGTTATCATTATGGGACAATGTGCAAACTGAATTCAATGTCCTACTTGGTAAAAAAATGTGGGTTCAACAATGTCTTACCCATAATTGTCCTCATGTTACAAATCAAAGATCTTAAATATTTACTTTCATACCATCCCATGTTGAGGGATCTTTATTTGTGAGTTCAAACATAATAGTCTAATTATCAAGTTTACATTTGCAACAACATTTGGCTCAAAGCCAAAGTGTTGATCTTGTGCTTATGGCATGTTTGCAAAACATGGGTTGAGAATTTAGTCAAGAAAATTACGAACGCAAAGGAGAGGTCAAGAGTTTTATCTACTATTTGGAAGTATCGTGTATTCTTGAGATTGTTTGCTTGATGGGGAACTTGTCTTGTGGGTAGAACAACACTTTGAATTGTTGGAAATTAATAACCCTTATTCAACCTACTTCTCCAAATATCTAAAAGGACATTGGCTACAAAAAACAGGGATGTGGTGCATCGAAAATCAAAGCATCCCCCATGTAGGGCAAGACACCAACATAGTTGTGGAATCATTTCACACCAACATGAAGTGAATTTTGTATTCTTCTTGAAAAAGGTTGACAAGATGTAGGATGGACTAGCTCATCTACAATCTTGTTGGCAATGTTAAAACTCACTATTGGTACATGGTGTAATGCAAAAATTTCAAATATGTGAAAAAAAAAATGCAAGGCATTGTTGCCAATACCTTCTTGCAAGCTCATGATATTTTAGATATGAATGTCCTCTTACACTCAAATGTGGAGGACATTGCATTTGTGGCATCCACCAACCACCTAGAAAAACAATGGATTGTAGATGTTCCAGCTTTAGAATGGCGACAATGCGATTGCCTTTGGTAGCGCAAGCATGTCATGAAAGTTTTCAAGATACTTCATTTAAACATTGTTGATAGTTCAATTGTAAGAGAAATTGGTACCTTGCATGAGGTTGCATAAGGTGGTATAGTTCCCAAACACAATAGTCTTAAATACATGCTTGGAATCGATGATACCACATACAAAGAACATGGACAAAAAATAAGCCTATAACTCATAGAACATCTTGAATCCACAATAGATGAAGATGTAATTGACATCGTCAACAAGGTCTTTTTCAACTTTAAAGTCACAACTGTGGAATTTCCACGTTTGCAATTGCATTTGTTCTCAAAATTAAAAGTTATGATAAGTAAACAACAAAACATGTTAGTGCATGGTGTTGCCAAATCAACACACCTAAATACCACAACTTCATTCCCATATGCAGTAGGTGATAATGCATTGAAAAGCCATAGAGGATTATTGGAATCCCATGCCTAGAAACATAACCATCTAAAGGATAGAATAACAAGGCATGGGCACATCTAAAATTTGGTACCCCGAGATGGGGTAAATTTAAAGTTTCTTTTGTGATATGTTGGGGTTTGCAATTGTACCAAGTCATGTCTATTAGAATTTGAAAATAATTTTCACCTTGTTTACTACATCTTTGGGTGATTTAGTCTAACGTTTCATATTTGGCTTTCAACATTTTTTAAGGTTTATCCCAATGCACTCATAGTTGTGCATGTTATAATTATTACAATGGAATCAAATATTAGTTTTGTGCATTATCTATGGGACGTTGTACAAGGAATTATAAAAACATGTGGTAGACATTTTTTTCACAAAAATGTAATAACACGTTGTACTAATAAATAATGTTCTTGAACTTTTGCTTGAAAGTTTAAGTGTATGATTAGTCTAGGAATGCAATTATCTAGATTGAAAGCGGTAAATTGTATGCTCCATGGAACTTGTGGTAATCATCTTATATTCAATGTTTTGGATCCATTTTTCTTATGCAATCCTTGCATATTATTATTGTTCAAATGCATCATTATAAACTTGCTGCAATACACCCCAGTGATAATATGTGGTTTACATCATGAATCCCATACTATAAATCTCTATAATTACAACCTCTAGGTACATCATCTATTCAACAACACTTCATAAGCACACATGTAAGTAGCAAATTAATAATGCAACTATAATTATAACACGTGGAAATCACACATGTAA
>Ga0116228_10005265_pt1 | contig 11524 bp, 11 predicted proteins | sample S1TSphfallax_2_FD_89694 | JGI IMG/M metagenome (GOLD analysis project Ga0116228, IMG submission 89694) | Host-associated microbial communities from peat moss isolated from Minnesota, USA - S1T2_Fc - Sphagnum fallax MG | ecosystem: Host-associated > Plants > Peat moss > Unclassified | place...
GGCCAGAGGGGATTCTCCGCCGGCGATCACGAGAACGGCATGGGTGTGCAGATCAACATCGATCACTGTCGAAGGGAGCGTCGGCGAGGCGGCGATGACGTACAGGTGCTGACCATCCACGACCAACGCACGCAAACGCGTGTACCCGGGCGCCAGGTCATGCCATGCCTCGCCCTCCAGGACCGACAACCGCCCGAACCCACGATCAAACCAGCAGACGGCATAACGCCCGTCGGGCAACCTTGCCCACGTGCGGGTACCCATCTGCCATGGCGCACCTGCCTGATCGGCAAGCGGACTCGGCAATGGCATGTCCACATCGTCATCCGTGAAACGCCAGGGTCGCCACCACCCGTCGCGATCAGTCAGGGCAACGAGGGTTCCGTCGCCATCGAAGGCCGGTTGCTGAAGGGATTCGTCGCCTTCGGCCACGACCGTGACGGGACCGGATACCTGTCCCTCCTGATCCAGGGACGCCCTCATCAGGCGGGTACGCGTCCACGGCTGGTGGGGACGATCCCATTCGATCCAGGCGAGTGCGTGCGAGTGGACGCGCGGTGATGCGTAGAAATTGGCACCTTCGGCGAGCACGCGTCGTTTGCCCTGTGCGTGGATGGCCACCAGTCGATGGACCGGAAAACGGCCGCCTTCCGGATGTTCTTCCACGGCAAGTACGCGGGCATGTACCTCGTCGTAAACGAGATCGCCATAACGCGCATCGTCCATGCCACCGAACAGCGCAGGTGGCGATCCATCGAGCGATTGACTGTAGACCTGCTGGTCTTTTTCGTTGACGAAGAAGGCGGCACCGTCACCCAGGCAGAACGAACCACCACCATACTCGTAGACCCGGCTGCGCACGCTGTAGCCATCGGGCGTGAGGCAAGCAGTATGACCGTCGCGATGCACCCATAGCCGGGTCGTGCCATCGGCAGGATCGAATCGTCCATACACGAGCACACCGGAAGCGGCGGCGAGTTCGGTGAAGTCAGTGCCAGCAGCGACGGCCTGGGCTGCGGTCAGGGGCGGGCTCATGTCGGTGTAACGCGTGCGATCAGGCGGGAGTTGAGAGCATTGCGAAAGGTCAGCTGGTCGATCCGTTTCATGGCGGTTTCCGCCTCGGCACGGGCCGCCAGGATCAGGTCGTGCCGTGGTGATTTCGCGCATACCGGATCGGTCGCGCTGGCGTCGCCGGTCAGCATGAAGGCCTGGCAGCGGCATCCGCCGAAGTCCTTGTCCTTCTCGTCGCAGGATCGGCAGGGCTCGGGCATCCAGCCGTCACCACGGAAATGATTGAAGCCTGGCGAGTCGTACCAGATGTGTTGCAGCGAGTGCTCGCGAACGTTCGGGAAGGCGATGGGTAGCTGCCGCGCACCATGACAGGGAAGGGCGGTACCGTCAGGTGTCACCGTGAGGAAGATACTGCCCCAGCCGCTCATGCAGGGCTTGGGGCGTTCCTCGTAGTAATCGGGCGTCACGAAGATCAGCTGGCAGGGATGATGCTCGCGTGCCAGTCTCTCGCGATATTCATTCGTGATGCGCTCGGCGCGTTCCAGTTGCTCGCGCGTGGGTAGCAGGCCGAGCCGGTTCAGATGCGCCCAGCCGTAGAACTGGCAGGTGGCCAGCTCCACGTAGTCGGCTTCCAACGCAAGGCAGAGTTCGATGATGCGGTCGATGTGATCGATATTGTGCCGGTGCGTGACGAAGTTCAGGACCATGGGATAACCCTGCGCCTTCACCATGCGTGCCATGGCGAGTTTCTGCGCGAAGGCCTTCGGCGAGCCGGCGATGAGATTGTTCATGTCCTCGTCGCTGGCCTGGAAACTGATCTGGATATGGTCCAGGCCTCGTTCGCGGAAGTCGGCGATCTTTGCCTCCGTCAGGCCAATACCGGAGGTGATCAGGTTGGTGTAGAAGCCAAGCCGGCGAGCTTCGCCAATGAGTTCAGGGAGATCCTGCCGCACCAGCGGCTCGCCACCGGAAAAGCCCAGCTGCGCCGCCCCCATGGCACGCGCTTCGCGCAGCACGCGGAACCAGTCGTCGGTGGTCAGCTCCTTGCCCTGTGCCGCGAAGTCCAGCGGATTGGAGCAGTACGGGCATTGCAGCGGACAGCGATAGGTCAGCTCGGCCAGCAGCCAGAACGGCATGCCGGGGCGCGTGGTGTCAGGCGAAATGGAGCCAGTGTTTTTCATGGGCTACCTGCATGAAGTCGTCCACGTCACCGCCGATGTCCTCGTCGGGGAATTCGTTGGCCAGTGCGGCGACGATCTGCGCAACGCTGCGCTGGCCGTCGATGAGTTCACCGATCATGCCGGCACCTTCGTTCAGGCGGACCATGCCTTCGGGATACAGCAGGACGAAGGCCTCCTGCGCGGGCTCCCACTGGAAGCGGTAGCCGGGGCGCCATTGAGGAATACGTTCGCGACTCACAGGGCGATTCCCTTGTGCCAGGCCCGTTCCGTCGTAATGCTGTGATACGGCGGTCGGTGCAGTTCGTACGCCATGCTCATCGCATCGAGCATGGTCCACAGGATGTCGAGCTTGAACTGGAGGATGTCCAGCATGCGCTGCTGGGCCTCATACGTTGTGTAGTGGTCGAGCGTGATCGACAGGCCGTGCTCGACGTCGCGGCGCGCCTGCCCGAGTCGTGTGCGGAAGTAGGCATAGCCTTCCGCGTCGATCCATGGGTAATGCTGCGGCCAGCTGCTGAGGCGCGACTGGTGGATTTCCGGGGCGAATAGCTCGGTAAGCGAACTGCTTGCCGCCTCCTGCCAGCTCGCCCGCCGGGCAAAGTTCACGTATGCATCCACCGCGAAGCGTACGCCAGGCAGCACCAGCTCTTGCGACAGCACCTGCTCGCGATCCAGTCCCACGGCTTCGGCGAGCGTGAGCCATGCCTCGATACCGCCACCTTCGCCGGGTGCCCCGTCGTGATCGATGATGCGCTGGACCCATTCGCGACGGGTGTCGCGATCCGGGCAGTTGGCCAGGATCGCGGCATCCTTCAGGGGAATGTTCACCTGATAGTAGAAGCGATTGGCCACCCAGCCCTGGATCTGTTCGCGCGTGGCACGGCCTTCATACATCGCTACGTGGTAGGGGTGGTGGCTATGGTAGTAACGGCCCTTGTCGCGCAGGGCCTGTTCGAATGCATCGCGGGATAGCGCCTGGGTCACGATCGTCGCCTAGAGAGTGATGCCCATTCCATCCCAGGCGACGTCGATGCCGCGGCGCTGCAACTCGGCGCGCTCGGGCGAATCCTCGTCCAGGATGGGATTGGTGTTGTTGATATGGATGAGGATCTTGCGCTGCACGTTCAGCGCATCCAGCACGTCGAGCATGCCGCCATGGCCGTGCTGGGCGAGATGCCCCATTTCCTTGCCGGTGCGCGTGCCGACGCCGCATCGTTGCATTTCATCGTCGTGCCATAGCGTGCCGTCCACGAGCAGGCAGTGTGCGCTTGCCATGATCTGGCGCAGTTCGTCGTCTGCTTCGCCGAGTCCGGGTGCATAAAAAAGGCGGCCGCCCGTATCGAGATCGTCCACGACCAGGCCGATGTTGTCGCCAGGATGCGGGTCGCCGCGATGCGGCGAATAAGGCGGCGCGGCACTGCGTAAGGCAAAAGGCGTAAAACGCAGACGTGGGCATGCGGCAATCACGAACGGTTGGCCCGGCACGATGCGCCGGTGCGTGAGGCCGCCATTCCAGTGCGTGAGCATGCGGAACAGGGGAAACCCATGGGTGAGGTCCTCATGGACCATGTCCGTGCACCACACTTCATGCGGGCATCCCTCGCGAAGGCTGAGCAGGCCGGTCGTATGGTCGATCTGGCTGTCCAGCAGCACGATCGCCGAGATGCCGGTGTCACGCAGCGCACGATTGGGCTGCATGGGCGCGAAAGCGGCAAGCTGTGCACGGATGTCGGGAGAGGCGTTGCATAGCACCCAGTGCACGCCATCGTCGGACAGCGCGATGGACGATTGTGTCCTCGCGGTGGCGCGCAGCGTGCCGGCGCGAAAGCCGGCGCAGTTGGCGCAGTTGCAGTTCCATTGCGGAAAGCCGCCGCCGGCGGCGGAGCCCAGAACCTGGATATGCACGGTGATCCGTTCGTCCGTTGCAGGAAGGAAACGCCCCGGAAAGCCGGGGCGCCGACGCGCCGCGTGTCAGCGGTTCGACACGTACATCGTCACTTCGAAACCGAGACGCAGATCGGTGTAGGCGGGCTTCTTCCACTTACGCATGGGGTCGATCCTCGGGTAGTCGCCAGACGTCCTGGCTTCTTCGAGATTAACACCCACCCTGCGTGGTCAAACTGTGTACTGGACGGCAGTTTCGTACCGGGCGATAGAAACGTCCAAAGACGTGCATCAGGGGCGCAGCATGAGCCCGGTAAAGGCCTGCACCAGTGGCGAGCGGTCATCGCGGCGATGAACCAGATGCAACTCGCTGGCCGAATCCGGAGAGTCGATGGCGATATAAGCCACGCCGTCGATATGCACATGGCGCATCGATTCCGGCAGTACGGCCACACCGAGGCCCGCGGCCACGAGGCTGATCATCGTAGAGGATTCGCCGGCCTCCTGCGCGATACGCGGCATGAAGCCGGCATGGCGGCACATGCTCAGCAACTGGTCGTACACCCCGGTGCCGGCACCGCGCGAGAACACCACGAAGTTTTCGTCGGCCAGTTCTTCCATGTGCAGGCCATTGCGTCGCCCCTTCACCAGCGGATGGTCTGCGCGCAGTACGGCGACGAGGGGATCGGAGACGATGCAGTGGGATACCAGGGTGGATGGCAGCGTTCCACCACGTAGCAGGCCGATCTGCTGGCGTCCGTCGAGCAGGGCTTCGATCTGCTGCATCGTGTTGCGCTCCACCAGCACCAGTCGCACCGCAGGCCAGGTTTCGCGGAAGTTGCGTATGGCGCGGGGGAATCGCTCGATGAGCGGCGTAGAGCGGGTGAATGCGACATGCAGCTCGCCGATCTCGCCGCGTTCGGCACGGCGGGCAAGATCGCCCGCATCGTCCACCCGCGCGATGATGTCGCGCGCGGCATCGAGATAGACACGGCCGGCGTCGGTGAGTTCGACGCGGCGGTTGGTCCGGCGCAGCAGGCGCACGCCCAGCGTGGATTCGAGGTCGCGGATCTGCTGGCTGAGTGGCGGCTGGGACATGCCCAGTCGCTCGGCGGCGCGGCTGAAATGCAGCTCGTCGGCCACGGCGATGAAGTAACGCAGGTGCCGCAGCTCGACGTTCATGCGTTCAGTCGGGACGCACGCGGATCAGGCCTTCCTGCGCCGTCGAGGCAATGAGCTTGCCGTCGCGCGTGTAGATCATGCCGCGCGCCAGTCCGCGGCCGCCCTGCGAGGTAGGGCTGTCGAATGAATACAGCAGCCATTCGTCGATGCGGAACGGCCGGTGGAACCACAGGGCATGGTCGAGGCTCGCCATCTGCATGTTGCGCGTGAGATAGGAGATGCCGTGCGGCAGCGTGGCCGTGCCGATGAGGTGGAAGTCGGACGCATAAGCGAGCAAGGCCTGGTGGAGCGTCAGCGCGTCGCCCACGGGCGCGTTGATGCGGAACCAGATGTGCTGGTAGGGCGGCCGCTTGGCCGGGCGCAGTTCGTCGCGCGGCCACACATGACGAAACTCGAACGGGCCGCCGATGCCCAGCCAGCGCTGGGTCTTCTCCGGCAGGCGCGCCAGTTGCTCACCCGAGAGTTCATGCATGGGTTCGACGTCTTCCGGCGCGGGTACCTCGGGCATGGACATCTGGTGCTCGTAACCGGTTTCAGGCACCTGGAACGAGATGGAGCCGTCGAGGATCGGCTGGCCGTGCTGGATGGCGACCACCCGGCGCGACGAGAACGAACCACCGTCGCGGGTGCGTTCCACGCTGTAGACGATGGGTGCCTCGATATCGCCCGCGCGCAGGAAGTAGGCGTGCAGCGAGTGGGCTTCGCGTTGCGGATCGACCGTGCGCTGCGCGGCGGAAAGGGCCTGTCCGAGCACCTGGCCACCGAAGACGAAGCGGGTGCCGATGTCGCGGCTCTGGCCGCGGAAGAGGTTGTCTTCCAGGCGCTCCAGTTCGAGCAGATCGACGAGTTCGCTGACGTGGTTGTCCGACATGGAACGGTTTCCCGGTAACGATGCGCGAATTATACGGCGCTCAGGTGTCCAGCCGGGTCAGCCTGAAGCCTTCCAGCGCGCGTGCCCAGGGAAACTGCGGGCCGGGATCGCGCTTGCGCGGCACTTCGGTATCCGGATCGTTGCTGGCCGGCACCATCGCGGTATCGAGGTCTTCGTGGCCGGCCACGTGGCCCAGCGATGGAAAGCGGGCGAGCAGGTGGCCGAGCAGGGCACGCAGTGCCGCGATCTGGGCCTCCGGGTAGGGTTCGGTCATCTCCTGCCGGCGGGAATCGAACCAGTCGGGGTAGCGGCCGAGGTTTACCAGTTCGATCCCTATGGAACGGGGATTGAAGCCCCGCGTGTGGTTGGCGATGCGCAGCGGGTCCACGTAGCACAGCACCGAGCCGTCGCGGTCGATGTAGTAATGGCCGCTGGCGCCCGTGCCACGGTCTTCGTAGAGCACGCGCTCGCCGTACTCGCGGGCCATGGCCAGGTCGGGCAGTTCGGTGCAGTGCAGGACGATCAGGTCGATGTCGGTTGCGGCGCGTTCGGGCAGCCGGGCTTCGTAGGGCAGGGGGGCGTGGAGGATGTCGATCATGCCGCTTTGATAACATAGCCGGTCATTCCGCGTACGGAGACCGCCATGCGCGGCCACATCATCCTTTCCCACGGTTCCGATTCCGGTCCCGACGCCACCAAGGTGAGCGTTCTGGCAGCCGTGGCCGAATCGCTCGGCTGGACCACCCAGCGTCCCGATTACCGCGAGGACGACCTCAAGGGCTACGCCGGCTGCATCGAACCGCGCCTGGACAGGCTCGCCCGGGCCATGGCGGCCTCGCCGGCACCGCCAGTGCTGGTCGGTTCCAGCATGGGTGCCTTCGTCTCGGGGCTGGCCTCGCTCGACGCGCCCGTCGCCGGCCTGTTCCTGCTGGCCCTGCCGACCCACATCCCCGGCTACCCGCGCGGCTTTGCTGCCCGCAAGGATGTACCGTCGTTCCTGGTCCATGGCTACGACGACGACGTCTGCTCCGTGGACGACGCCATCGGCTTCGCCCGGGGCCATGGCATGCCGGCCCTGCTGTTGCGCGACGATCACCGCCTGAGCGTCACCCTGCCTGTCGTCGAGGCTGAATTCCGCCGTTTCCTGGAAGGCCTCGCATGAATTTGTTCGCTACCTGCCCCAAGGGCCTGGAATACCTCCTCAAGGACGAACTGGTCGCCATCGGCGCCGGGAACGTCAAGGAGGCCCTGGCCGGCGTGTCCTTCGAGGGCTCCCTGGAGACGGCCTACCGTGCCTGCCTGTGGTCGCGCATGGCCAGCCGCGTGCTGCTGCCCGTGGCCGAGTTCGAGGCGGCCACCCCCGAGGCGCTCTACGAGGGTATCCAGGACATCGACTGGGCCGAACATCTGGCCGCTCACGGCACCCTGGCCGTGGATGCCAATACGGCCCAGAGCAAGCTCACCCACAGCCAGTTCATCGCGCTGAAGACCAAGGACGCCATCGTCGACCAGTTCCGCGCCGCCAGTGGCGCGCGCCCCGACGTGGATCCCGAGGAACCCGACCTGCGCGTCAACGTGCGCCTGCGCCGCGACCGCGCCACGGTGTCGATCGACCTGTCCGGCTCCCCGTTGCACCGTCGTGGCTGGCGCGAACGCCAGGGCGAGGCGCCGCTGAAGGAAAACCTCGCCTCGGCGATGCTGGTGCGCGCCCAGTGGCCGCGCATCTACGCCGAGGGCGGCGCGCTGGTCGATCCCATGTGCGGTTCGGGCACCCTGCTGATCGAGGGTGCCCTGATGGCGGCCGGCGTGGCCCCGGGGCTGCGCCGTGGCTACTACGGCTTCCTGGGCTGGCTGAAGCACGACTACGCCATGTGGCGCACCCTGTGGGAAGAGGCCAAGGCGGTCGCCGACGAGGGCCTGCGCAACCTGCGCCCTGTGTTCTTTGGCAGCGATAGCGACGGCAACATGGTGCAGACCGCCAAGCGCAACGCGCAGGCGGCCAACGTGGCCGGCTTCGTCCATCTGGATCGCCGCGACGCCGTGCACGTGGCCCCCCCGCCGGAAACCCCGCTGGGCCTGGTCATCACCAATCCGCCGTACGGCGAGCGCCTGGGCGACCGTGCCGAGCTGCCGCAGCTCTACCGTGAGCTGGGCCACGCGCTGAAGGAGCGCTTCCCGGGCTGGCGTGCCGCCGTGCTGGCGGGCGACGAAGAACTGGGCCGCGCCCTGCGCCTGTCGCCGGACAAGCGCTACGCGCTGTTCAACGGCGCGCTGGAAACCCCGCTGCTCACCTTCAGCCTGCGTGCCCGCGACGAGGCGCCGCGTGAGGCCAGGCCGCTGTCCGACGGCGCGCAGATGCTGAAGAACCGGCTGGAGAAGAATGTCCGCCACCTGCGCAAGCGCCTGTCCCGCGAAGGCATCAGCTGCTGGCGCGCCTATGACCAGGATCTCCCGGAATACGCCGCCGCCATCGACGTCTATGAAGACTGGCTGCACATCCAGGAATACAAGGCGCCGCAGGATATCCCGGTGGATGTCGCCCGCAACCGCCTGCGCGAGGTGGTGCGCGTGGCGGCCGAGGTGTTCGGCACCCCGCGTGATCGCATCGCGGTGAAAACCCGCGAGCGCGGCAAGGGCGGCTCCAAGTACGGCCAGTTCGACCAGCAGGGCCAGTTCGTGGAAGTGGGCGAGGGTGGCCTGCGCTTCCTCATCAACCCCACCGATTACCTCGACACGGGCCTGTTCCTCGACCACCGCCTGGTGCGTGCCAAGATCCGGGAACTTGCCGCCGGCAAGCATTTCCTGAACCTGTTCGCCTACACCGGTACGGCAAGCGTCTACGCGGCCGCGGGCGATGCGCGCGACACGACCACGGTCGATTTGTCCGCCACCTACCTCGACTGGGCATCGCGCAATCTTGCGCTGAACGGCTTCACCGGCAACCGCCACCGTCTCGTTCAGGAAGACGCGCTCTCCTTCCTGGAGAAGCGCTCGATGCAGTACGGGCTGATCTACGTCGACCCGCCGACCTTTTCCAACTCCAAGAAGGCCGACGATTTCGACGTGCAGCGCGACCACGTCAAGCTGCTGCTGCTCTGCGCCGAGCGACTGCTGCCTGAAGGCATCATCGTGTTCTCCAACAACTTCCGTCGCTTCCAGCTTGATCGGGCGGCCCTCGAGCCCCATTTCGAGATCGAGGACTGGAGTGCACCCAGCATCCCGTTCGACTTCTCACGGCGCCACGATATTCATGGCTGCTGGCTGCTCCGGAAGCCGTTCGTGAACCCATGGAGAACGTGAACATAGGGTGCAGAAAACTTCAGTCCGGATTCAGTGCCGGAGCGCGAATCTGGAATCACCACCCGGAGGTCACCGTCATGAAAGGTCAGTTCGTCAAGTCCGCTCTTTTTCTCGCCGCTGCGGGGTTGATGGCATTCGCACCCGCATCCTTCGCCCACGGGTGGGGTCGCGGCGGTTACTACCACGGCGGTGGCTATTACGGTGGCTACCATGGCGGTTACTACGGTCGCGGTCACTATGACCACGCGGGCCGCTGGGTTGCTGGCGCCATCGTTGCCGGTGCAGTCGCCGGCCTGGTCTACGGTGCCACGCGTCCGGCCACCACGGTGGTCTATGACGATCGCCCGGTGTACTACAGCCGCCCGGCCACCACGGTCATCTATGACGACGGTCCGGCATACACCACCCGTCGCGTCACCACGACCACCACGACGTATGACGATGGCTACACCACGCGCTACGTCCGCGACGACGGCTATTGATCGTCGGCATCCGTTGAACAAAAGCCCGGCCTCGCGCCGGGCTTTTTTATTGTAGGAGCGCGCCTGCGCGCGACCGAGGTTTGCGTCATAACCGGTCGCGCGCAGGCGCGCTCCTACAGGGGGATGGTTACCTGACCATGCCGTTGGGCTCGGCGCCCGATCCCTTGCGCTGTGCCTTCTTCTCCAGCGACTGATAGGTGGCCTTGTCGATCTTCTCTACCGTCTGGATCTGGCACGGTGGATCGTCGCGGCGCACGATCTGCTCGTTGATGCTGCCGCAGATGCGCATGGGCGCCACGGCCTTGATGCTCTCGGCGCCGCGGAAGCGGATGCCGCCGCCCAGGTCCATGCGCGGGCAATCCACGTTGGTGGTTACCCGGTAGAAGTTAGGACCGTTGGCGACGATGACCGTGCGGTTGTCGACCATGGCCCAGTTGCTGATCTGGTCGGTGCGCAGGCACTCGGCGACGGGCAATTCCTTGCGAGGTAAGGGGGCCGGGGCATCGGCGGCCTGGGCGGCTCCGATCAGGATCAGGCCGGTCACGAACAGGGAGCGGGCATACATGGTGAAGTCCTCCGCGGTGAGGTAACCCTACGTTAAGCCTCCGGGCGCCCGGATACGAGGGGCAGGGCGCCCCGGTGCACCGCGCGTTAAGGCGGTGGTCGGTCGCGCTCACACCCGTTGAACGTTTCCTGCGGCATGGTCGGCGCGATCGCTGGCGCCCTTTCGTCCGCATGGAACCGTTCGATGAGCCATCATCCGCTAGGCCTCGCTTCCCTTTCGCCGGCAGGCACGGATCTCGCCACGCGTTTTCTTTCCATACGTCATCGTACGGTCGCGCTCGCTGCCCATCTGCGTCCCGAGGACACGGTGGTGCAGTCCATGCCGGACGCTAGTCCGACCAAATGGCACCTGGCGCATACGACGTGGTTCTTCGAGCAGTTCATCCTCTCGCGCGATCGCCGGTACGTGGTGGCGAATCCGGAATGGCATTACCTGTTCAACTCGTACTACCAGTCGGTGGGGCCTATGCACGCGCGGCCGCGCCGCGGCATGCTTACACGCCCGGCGCTCGATGAAGTGCTCGACTATCGTCATCGCGTTGATGAGGCCATCGCATCGATGATCTCCCGTGGTGATGATCCGGCGCTTGCTGCACTGGTTGAACTGGGTGTGCAGCACGAGCAGCAGCACCAGGAACTGTTGCTCACGGACATCAAGCATGCCTTTGCGCAGAACCCGCTGGAGCCCGCCTTTGCCGCTGACGCACTGCGTGCCCTGCCAGTCGTGGCACCTGCCTTGCGTTTCGTGCCTTTCGAAGAAGGCGTGGTGAAGGTCGGTCATGAAGGCGAAGGATTCCACTTCGATAATGAAGGGCCGCGCCACCGTACCTATCGGCAGGCGGGTGCCATCGCCAATCGTCCGGTGACCAATGCGGAGTACCGTGCCTTCGTCCACGATGGTGGTTACGAAGAGCCCACGCTGTGGCTTTCGGATGGATGGGCGACCGTGCAGGCCGAAGGCTGGAAGCGCCCGCTGTACTGGGACGAGGCGCTGGAGACCGAATTCACGTTGTCCGGCCGGCGCCCCATCGATCCCCATGCGCCCGTCA
>Ga0116228_10005266_pt1 | contig 11524 bp, 13 predicted proteins | sample S1TSphfallax_2_FD_89694 | JGI IMG/M metagenome (GOLD analysis project Ga0116228, IMG submission 89694) | Host-associated microbial communities from peat moss isolated from Minnesota, USA - S1T2_Fc - Sphagnum fallax MG | ecosystem: Host-associated > Plants > Peat moss > Unclassified | place...
AATTTCCAAAAATGCACCTTGGGACATTGAATATTATTTTTCAATGTTTTTGGCTAACAATATAAAATTATTTATACTTTTGATATGAATGAAAAATAATTATTATTTTTCATTCATTTTGATGCATATCATTTATTTGTTACATTTTCTTTTTGTTATTTGTTTGCATGTGCCTTTACATGAATTCTTGAAGTTTGTTTGCCAATGACGGTTGATATGCCATTGACATGGGAATAGTATGATAATAACAAATATGTTAACCATCTCCACCTTGTGAGCAATGTAGTCATTTTTTTCATGATCTAGTTATTCCTTTGGTAACAATAGAAAAAAAAAGGTCATCCTTAAATTACCTACTTGGAATTTTCACAAAACATTTTAAGTTAGTGATTGAATGGAGTTAATAAAAACAATGATCAACAATTCCTCTAAAGGAATTAGGAAACAATGATTCTCCATATCAAAACATCTCATCAAATGGGTAAGTTTCATTTGTTTAGGTTGCATTGTACAACAAGCCTAATTTGAAGGTGAATGAGACTTGGACTTGCTTACCATTATCAAATTTCAAATTTTAGGCATTTCATGCAATAAAATTTGAATTTCTGGAAATTTAAATTTAATTAATTTTGATCTTGTTAAGGTATATGTTATTAAGAACCAAACCAAGGCATGGATGAAAAACTTGGAAGGCAACTTGTTTGATGAATAAGAGAGGAATGAATATATTGTGAGTGTTTAAAATGTTAGTTTAGTTACATAATTAGGTTAATGATAAGTTGGGTTAGTGTCAACAATTGTGCTTTAGTTTGAAACTAGTTCATATGTGAACAACATTCAAATTATTTAGTCCCGAGTTTTGGGTTTTCAAATCATTTTTGGTGATTGAAAATATGACTCACTTACATGACACGAAAAAATGCAACCTCATCATATATTTTCAATAGAAGTTGTAATATGAACAACACAAATACATAATGTGATGCCAACAAATGAATGAGGATATTTTCCTTTTAAGACTAATGTCGGTTCCCAATATGAAGTTCCATTAAATGACACGCCTCACAACAAATTGCAATCAACTTTTTTAAAATTTTGATTTTAGCTATTTTTTAAAGGGAATAGACATTTGAAGAAAGGATCAATACGAAGAATTAATGTTATTCCATTCAACACATTAAAAAAACCATTGCACAAGTTCATGGAACCTCTAAACTCCCATTGACTAATTGTCCACAATGATGAATGTTTAATTATGTTTTAGTCATAAAATTTTTGGAACAAATGGCAACAACCTATGGATGCAAATTTTTATTATATTTTGAAAAATGAAACATGGGATTAAGGTGGCAAGGGTGAAAATGACAAGTTAAAAAAAAATTATTTGCAATTAAATGCATAGAATACCACAATAGAATTTCTAGTTGTGATGTTCACATTCATAAGAGTGATAATAACCAATACAACAATCAATGACCTAAAATTGCACTAGATAAATGTACACATGCGATCTAAGATGATGAATGAAAATAAGAGATACTTGTTGCACAATTCATAAAATTCCAAATAAGAAAAGGCTAATGTGTGACCTTAAAAAAAATTGTATGGATCATACAATTGTGAATGTACATATTAAAAGTTTGATAGTATTTGAATAGTACCAACTTTGTTTTGTGTAATGAAAACACCAACATTCAGCTAAAACAAAAGGATTATGAGTGTAATCTATATTTCATTTTGTATCAAACAATCTTTTATTTTCAAGAATGATTTGTAATCCTTGCAACAAATAGAGAAGGAACCATCCCCACAAAATGCTAGATTTGGTGAAATATATATTTTTAAAAGATTATCTTATGAAAAAAACATTAAATATTAAATAGGCCAAATTAATTTTTATATTTATAATATACACACACACACACACACACACTTTATGGTAGTACACAATGTTATTAATACTCAAATAGAAGTCAATGCAAGGTTGCAAAATCAATGTGCCTATAACCCCAAAATAGGTTACTAAAGTAAAGGTTGTAAATTTAAAATGGTAGTAATAATCATGGGGCCCAAGGGCAAAAAAAAGGGGTACATATGAATTAAATAATTCAACTATGGGTCCTACCTTGAAAATCTTTGATTAAGGGCATAAGCTTGGACTTATATGAATAATGTAGTTAATTATTTTAAGTTAGAAATAGTTGAAAATGAATCTTATGAACTTGGCTAATGATAGGGATGAAGATTATCAATAATTGAATGATTTGTTTATAGGAAGATGATAATATGTGGCATAATATAAATGGCTTGATGTGAATGAATGGGAATGTTTAGTAAACATGGATGAATGAAGATAATAATCCATCCATTTTTCTTCTAAAGTATATAAGAGGTTGTGGGTGGAAGCTTAGGGATATATTTTTCTTCTCATAATTTCATGTTGTTATTTTTTTGTCATGATTTGGATAAGCATGTTGTATAACAAGCCTATGTCACAAATAAACTTATGTGTTTTTTTAATTGTGAAAATGTTCACAAGAGAATATGTATATGTTTTGGTGAACAATCCCCATTGAACAAAGTCCTTAAACACGTGTGATGAGTTCCCCACTTGGTGTATAGCCCACATAAAGGGGTGAAAGCACACCACACTAACCCTTTTGGGGTGTGACATTATATTACTTTCCATGAGTGTGTATGTTTGAGTGTATCCGACATCAAACATTTGAAAAAATTTAATAATATTTTTGCACATTATGTAAAAATATAACCTAGGCAAGATATTAGAAAAAAAACTATTTCATTTCATTTCATAAAGTGGGAGATTATAATATATTTGTAGAAAAAAATGTAGTGTACCTATGTATTCAAAAACACAAATATACTCCAAAAATAAATTAATGATTTTTTATTTTTATGAAAGCTGAAGGTATATTGAACCATATCATTTCACATTGTTTGAACCATGTTTGGATACAATGTGATTAATTTGAAAATTTTCATTAAAATTGAATATTTTAATTATCAATGAAACCTAAAAGTTATTGTAGTCAAACAAAATAGTGGCCTTAGTATACCAGTGTATACTATAAATATATTCATGGATCTTTCAATATAAATAATGATATTTATTATTATTATTTAAATAATTTTATATAACATTAGTTTTGTAAAAAAATAATGATAAGGCCCAAAAATCAAAATTAAATTTACCATACTTTTGGAACAATTAAACTATATGCACAATAATATTAGACCCAAAAGTGCCTCAAAGGGGGTCATCATAGTGCGCTTTCACCTAAGGATCAAATTGTAAAAGTGATCCTATCCCAAAAATGTGTAAGGCTCTTTTTTTGCATTTTGTTACAATCTTTTTATGATAGGTGGTTGTTGTGTGGGGCTTTAGTTATACAACCTACCTATGTGTAAGTAAGGATTTAATTAAAAATTAACCCTCATAGGTGTAAACACTTTCTAGATTACATGTTTTCAAAAAAAAAAAATGAAAAATAAAATGAACATTTCATAAGTCACCCTCAAAGCATTCAAAATGATCCTTTGAATGTTTACTTGTGAAAGTTGAACAAAATTAACCATTAACACATTGGGAATGTTTTGGCATTCCTATTTAACATAAAGTACAATGTGATCCCATGTTTGCAAAAGTTAACAACTTTGGTAAGTGGAAACAATAAATCATGGTAGGAATGATCCAAGATCAATATTTTGTAAACCACTTCATATACTACTAGAAAAACCTTTTTTTGTGACTTATTATAGGACACTAAAAGTGTTATTTGTGATTATTTTGGAAACCAACTAGTCATAAATATCATTTTTAGTCACTTAAGATTAGTCAAAAAATGGGGTTTTTCTATTAATGATCAGTTATGCCCCCAAATACCATTGGATGGTTGAAATTCAACATCCACACCACCACATTTGCAATTGACACAAATAGTAGTTAATAATGTGCATTACTCACTATCAAAACATAAACAGTAAAAAATCAAACTATTTTTACATAAGGATATCTTTGAAGAAAACTTAGAAATAACAACCCAATTTTTTTCTTCTCCATGGTTTGACAAGCTTCCAAAAATTGTGTCAACATAGTAAGTAACCAATTTTTTTTCCTTCTTAATGGTTTGACAATCTTTCAAAGATCGTGTCACTATTGTTGCGATACCAACAATTGGTACTAAAGAGGGAGCTCCACTTTCATGTTGTTTATATCAATTTCTATGAGAATTGGTTGTCTAGTGAACAACATTAAATTTTCCTATAACTATGATTCCTCACCATAAGAAGTTTCTTCATATATACACATGTTCTTTCTATGTTTGTATGGGGGAAATGATTTCCAAAATTTGAATTGGATGTTCAAACATGAGATATTCTTTTACTTGAATCTACACACAAATTAAAAGAACCACCTTACATAGGCACACACAAAACTTATTAGAGAAAGTAAAAGCTTGTACTTGCACCCCAAAATATTGATTCAAAAAACAATGTTATGATTTTCAATGAATGTGACTACTAAAACCAATTGTTCTTTTCATCCTTGAAAAAAAACTATTGCTTTTTTTTCGAAGGTGGACATCATCATCCACTGGGCATGAGCATAGGTATGGTATCAAATCTTTTCCCTTTATTTATTGACTCCATAACTCCAATGAATTTCATTCCAAATGAACAATTGCATGAGAGTTGTGGGGATTGTTTCATTATATAATTTTTTTTTTGTTGGCAACTTTCATCAAATAAGTGTAATACACCCTAAACCCTAAACCATTTGAGCTTGGAGAGCCTTTGGGCTACATACATGCAATGGCTCACTCACATCTACAAGACATATGACCCTAATAAGAATCCTTGTTGTTTGTCAAGGGAAAAAACCACAAATATGCAACAAGGTTACAACAAAATCTAGATGCCAAAAATTGTAGAAAAAGTCTTATTAGTAAGAGAAATCCTAAAGATCAACAAATCAAGATGTAAACCCAAAACAAACATTAAAGTTGTGTAAAGAAGGAAGAAAAAAAAAGCTTTCTTCAAATCTTAACAAAGCAAGGGAAACCCTAAAACCCTAGGAAATAGAAGCACAAAAATAAGTAAGATCAAAAAGAGGAAAAAAACAATACATAGAGTCGTACCCATTTGCTACACAAAGATCTTTTTAGATGTATGAAGATAGTTTGAGCGACAAGATTTTGGTGTCACCGTAGGAGGTGCCATATGTATGTGCTTCAAAATGTTCCCTAGACTAAGTTCAACATCACAAAGAAACTTATATTGTCATATGATTGATTTATTTTTGGTTGATGCATCTAAATCTCAAAGAAGTAAAGAAGCAATGCATTACATTTGTGTGTTGCAATCTATGTATTAAATCTGGAGTCATTATTCATGCTTCTATTAATTCGTGAGGAGGTTTAGGGTTTAGGCACCCACAATTTTTTCCCCCCTTAGAAGCAATCCTAAAACCCTTAAAACAAAAGCAATTTCATGATTGTTGATGCCTATATACGCAATGTTGAGTGCATTCATTGAATCCTTTTATATCCTTTCAATTAAACCTGTAGAAAATAGGGCTAGAAATTGCAATAGTACATTGCTTGTCATAAGCTTTACTACCATAGTACCGAGCCTAGTTTGGGCATCAAGGTGTTTGATAATTAGTTTTATTTTGTCATTTTTGTTCAGCAGTAAAAGTAATAATAATATTTTACAATTCAGCATTATACTAAATAATGAAGCTAGTGTGTTTGAGAGCTTCTTTCAGATTTTCAGCATGTTAATAATGTAATCTTGAGAATTTTTGGCATTTCTTATAAGTAAAGGTTTCAGTCATTATGGGTTCAGCTTGTCCATAGGAATGCTAATTTTCACTAGTCACTGCCAATGTTTTTTCCCACAAATTTTATCATTTTTTTGACAAAAAATGTGGAACTTTAGGGAATTTGTTTTTTTTCCAGTGTCAAATTTACAAATTTTGCTAATTTTTGGGTAAAAAATTGACAAAAAAAACCCTGGCCACTACACTAGTGACCATGCTAGATGTTTACCTACAATAACCACAACTGTAACAATGGTGTCATCATTTAAACTAGTCACCCAAAATGAACTTGAAAAATCAATATAATAAAAAAAAAACTGATGTTTGTTTGTGCCATCTGAACCTACCTCTTCCAAGCCTAACTATATCACTCTTTGTCCCTACCCACCTGCAGGAAAAGAAAATTAACATGTGCATTTTCATCTCCGTGGCGTATGAGGACTCTTGAATCCAACTCCTTTATTGTAGGTCTAATAAGCATCAATGAATGGATTGAAAGCTCCAAACATGCACCTTTCATGTGCACACAAATGCCCTACAATTTCCAACTGGAAAATAGTAAGCAAGCACTTTCTAATCAAACTTTTTGGTAATGAACTCGTGAATGAAAAGAGAGTGAGTAAGAGGAAGACATTTGATGATAGGAGATGCCTTCACTCATATTCTTCTCCTGGCTGCAATACACTCAAAACTGCAGATTCGAGAATCTTGTGGGCATGTGATTCTTCACTACTCTTAGTAACTCAATCACCATGGTTGTTGTTGTTATGTACAGGTCTCTTGAAGACATAGAGACGAGTTTTGACAATATCAAGTAACCATGCTGGCAACCAGGTTAATAAAGTTAAGGACATTGTCATGTGCCCACCAGTGTATCGAATTGGAGGATTCTTCCTTGTTACCACTGTCACTACCTGCATGGACACACACACTCAAATGCTGCTGGCCATGTATTTTGAGCAGATGATTAATATCATCACAAATATTGACAACTTATATTATCACCAGCAAAATAGGAGAAAATAGGAAAACAAGGAGAAACCTGACACCATAAACACAGAAGACAACCTGCATGAGTAATGTGCCAGAGCCCTGCCTGTTAGTATGAGGAGGAAGGTGCAAAGTTGAAAACATATACAGAAATGTTAGGATTTGTGGACCCTCCAGTAAAATCAAAGAAGCATGTGTTAAAAAGCTCCAAATTCCTGTTAAAAGCTCCTTGTACTTTGCATGTCTGTCGCATAGGGTGACATACAAAAGACATGCAACATTTAAGTACTACTTCAGTAAGGAAACTACTGAAAAAAACAATTCAAGGCACTGATTTGAAGAATCTCGTTGGCCACAATTTTGTTTCTTCACACTTTTAGCACAAGCTCATGAGGCTATTACAACATTTAAGTGCAAGTTTACTGAAGAGAACTCCTCAAAACTATTCTGTGCTTTTTTTCCAGCTGAGGCACAAGCCTATTCCACAGACCCTGTATATTTGTGTATATTTTCTACACAATTAGAACAACCCTTGTCCATACACAGACAAGGCGAAAAACTGCGTAGCAGTATGTTGAAGGTAAACATGGCAATGCCTGCAGTTTTAATGTTCTGACAATCACTTGCAAAGTCTCAGACTGTCACCTTCTTCATTGTGAATAATAGCAATGATGACCAAGAAAAGACAGAGAGAAGAGAAGCAATGAAACTTTGCAAGTGATTGTCAGAACATTAAAGAGGGAGGACAAAGAAACAACCAAACAAGAAAGGAGGGAGAGGAGAGAAATTCAAGTGGTCCTTGCAAGCTTCCCCAATTGGGATTGAAAGAAGCCCTTGGAAAAGAAAACATGTTGAAGATTTCCAAAGTTGGAAACTCCAAAATAGAAATCACCTTTCTTCTATGAAGCAAAGCTCTAGGTCATCTGAACAGACACCTTGAAGAAGAATCTATACTCTTCAGATGAGTAATTCAAGCTTGCCATTTCAGATTGAAGAAGAAGAAGAAGAAGAAGAAGAAGAAAAAGAAGAAGTGTTTCAGCAGAGATAGAGGATTTTGTTTGACTGCAAAAGAAACAATGAAATTGCTTCTGTTGCTGAACGATGCTCCTGAAGGTGTATATCTTTTTCTCTGCAAGCAAACTTCTAAGGTGTTTTTGCAAATTTGCAGCAGCAGCAGCAGCATCAAGAACAAGCCTTGAAAGATGAGCAAGAAGAGAGATCGGATTGTAGATGCAGAGAGGGTTTTTCTTCAAGTACCTTCTTGGCAAACACAGCTGCTGGAGTGGATTCTGGTATTCCCATTGTCCCTGCCATCTTAAGCATTGCAGCTTCAAATCCTTTGTACAAGCTCCACTCCTTGTTGTTGTGTTGCAGACTGGATGCAAAGACCTTGTAGATGTTGGATCTAACCGAAGCAGGAGTGACGGTGATAACATCGATGTTGAAAGGTTTCAACTCCACTCGCAACGTATCAGAAAGAGAGAAGATAGCAGCCTTGGTTGCGCAATAAGGACCGATCCATGGCAATGCGATGCGACCTAACATGCTAGAAACGTTGATTATCCTTCCACCACCTGCAGACACCATGTGTGGAACCACGGCTTGCACCAACGAGAGACCGCCGAACACATTCACCTCGAAGATCCGACGCACTTGGGCCATCGGCACTTCCGCGAGCGGTGCCATTAGGCCTATCCCGGCATTGTTGATCAAAACATCTATGCGGCCTGCTTGCTTCATCACAGCTTCCACGCCCTCGCGTACTGATTCCTCAGAGGTAATATCGATTTGCAAGACATGAATGCCGTGTTCCAGCAGCGAACTCATGCTCTCCAGCGATTGAACATCGGATGCAAACACCTGGTAGCCACGCTCTGCAAAGAAATAGCAATACTCGTGCCCGATTCCTCCTTTTGCACACCCGGTTATCAGCACTACTTGCTTGGTATTACCGCTCGCCATTTTCTTCCTCCTCCCTCTCCCCTCTTCTCCTACTCCTGTTGTGTTTACTCTCTGTCTCACCTGTTGCTACATACATCAGCTCTTCAAACTTCCTTTTCCTAGATCCTTTTCTTCTACCTTTCAAGAACTCTGCTATTTTTTTCTCTATCCTCTGCTTCTACCTTCAAGAACTCTGTTATTTTGTTCTCGATTCTCTGCTTCTCTACGTTCAAGAACGCTGGTATTTTGTTCTCGATCCTCTGCTTCTACCTACCTTCAAGAGCTTGTTTTTGCAGCCATAGATACCTGTTCCTGGCTTGATCACTTCACTGTTTTGCACCTTGCCCTCTTTCACTGTTTGATTGTCGCTATTTTTAGTGTTCACGATTGTCATGTGTAACATCCCAGGTGTGAATCGCAAACGACGTTGTCAGAGTAGGTAGTACCTAACAAAACAAAAAGTCTCCGCCCGCACGCGTCTTCTTCGTCCCTTCTCTTCTCTAAATACTACAAATGCCATAGTAAACACATCTTCGCTGATTCGCGCTAACTTGCCTGCTCTACTTAGATGAAGAAGATTGAACCTGAAGTAGCTTCACATCATGGATCATTTTCTGCGGCCTGGATCATCACAATGACTGTTGTATTCTGTGCTACAGTTTTGAAGAGAAGTCTTAACCAGTGTTGTTTTTGATTCATGCATTTCTTGGAATTGTATTTAGCCTAATGCAGAAAGTATCTGTTGTTCTTTAGTAAGTCTTCTCTCACAAGAAAGATTCAGTCATTTCTTGAATGGAAGATTTGTTAATGGAAGATTGATTGGTTTTTTGGCATTCTAGAATGATGTGTTTGGCAAAGAAAAAACTAAAGAACTTACATTTGCACTTTGTCAAATCTTTGCCGTTTTTCACAATCCATTCAAGAGTCCAGTATGAATTAGTGTGCTTGTAGACTTGCTCGACATTGAATTCTCCTCCTCCTCCTCCTCCTTGCCCTCCTCCTCCTTCTCCTCCCACACTCACAGCACGCTGCGGTCTCACATTACTTACTTCTACCTATCTCTACTTGGATGCGATTCTCTGAAGGATGAAAAAACAGTTGGATGATAGAACAGCTTCTCTTCATTGTTATCGTCTAAATGCTTCCATTATGCATCCATTTAGACACTAAAATCATCCATAATGTTCTCCTCCTCCTCCTCTTCCTCCTCCTCTTTCTTCTCCTCATCCTCCTTGCAGAGCAGGCGCGCGAGAGGAAGAACGTGAGAGAGAGAGAGCTCGAGAGCTCGGGATTTGTAGCTCCAGAAATGGCGTTTGCACCATCTCTTTCGTGCGTTTCGTGCAAGCCGAAGAGCTGTTTCACCACCCAATTGAGCTCACAATTCGGCCTTGCGTCTACTCCTAACGCTAGAGTTCAGCTACTCATTCTCGGACAAGTAGAAGAGAGAGACCTTTGCTTAAGAGTCTACGTTTCTTCTCCTTCTTCTTCTTCTTCGTCTTCTCCTCATCCGGGTTTTTTGATCACGAGGAAGCATCAGCTGTGGAGTCGTCACAAGGGACGGCGATCCGTAACCAAGTGGTGGAATTCCCACGAACCTGCTGGAGTGTCCAAAGGCTTGCCGGAGATTTACGACTTGTGTAGTAGAAAGAGAGCCTGGGAAGGCGCTGCTGCTATCAATTCCGCTCTAGTAGTAAAGACTACGCCCACCACGATAGTCAGGAATTGGGTTGCGAACAGATTAGCTGCTGCTTTCTCTTCTTCTTCTTCTCCACAAAAAATGCTGCCATCTGAAATCCTGATGTGGGTCGTCACCATTGTCATTGCGGTTGTCGTGATGACCACGGGATTGGAACCTTCAAATGCGCTTGTCATGGCTCCCAGAAAATTGCAAGGCGATGAACTGGCTACCGTACAACTCTTTCAGGAAAACACTCCATCTGTTGTGTACATAACCAATCTAGCCGTGCGGTAATCATTTGCATTTCTTTCCTCACCTCCTCCTCCCCATGACCCATCTCCATTTTCTTCCCATCTCTCTGTGTTCTGTTTCAGTTTTTTTTCTTCAGAGCAAGATACATACTATTTGAAAAAGACATGCAGGAGCAAACAAAACAAAGCAGTTAGCTAATCTCTTTGCTCCTCCTCTACTGTGGGTTTTTTCTGTTTTGTGTTGTACATGAAGCAGGAGGGATGTGTTTACACTGGATGTGATGGCGGTGCCTCAAGGCTCAGGATCAGGGTTTATATGGGACAAGAAAGGCCACATTGTGACCAACTATCATGTCATTCGAGGAGCTTCAGACCTTCGGTATGTACGGTTGCCCTCATCATCATCATCATCATCATCATCTACTACAAGCTCCTCATGCTCATCACTACCCATTTCCATCATTTTACAATCTCCTATTGTTCTGCTCCATCACTGCCCACTTCCATCATTTTATGAGTTCATGGTTGTTCTACTCCATCACTGCCCATTTCCAATATTTTACAAGCTCCTGATCGTTCTCCTCATTGCTGCCAATTTGCTGCAAGGCCTTCATAATGTACCTCAATCTCTGATTTTCCAAGGATTCTCAGGGGATTCTTGGCAGATTTTCCACATCAGTCCTATGAGCTGTGTATGATCAATTTCTTTGATTGCCTTCTTGTGATCATTTACAAACTCCTGATCGTTTTCTGCTCATCACTGTGAATTGCTGCAAGGGCTTTGTAACAAACCCTAATCTCTATTTTTGGAGGATTTTTCAG
>Ga0116228_10005267_pt1 | contig 11524 bp, 8 predicted proteins | sample S1TSphfallax_2_FD_89694 | JGI IMG/M metagenome (GOLD analysis project Ga0116228, IMG submission 89694) | Host-associated microbial communities from peat moss isolated from Minnesota, USA - S1T2_Fc - Sphagnum fallax MG | ecosystem: Host-associated > Plants > Peat moss > Unclassified | place: USA...
GAGAAGATGCTGAAGAAGTTGATGAAGAAGAAGATGTTGAAGATCAAAATGATGATAATGCTGAAGAAGAAGACGATGATGAGGAAGATGATGAAGTTAAAGGAAGAAGATGTTGAAGATGATGCTGATGATCCTCGAAAGATTCATAACAACAGCAGCAAAATGACTGAAATGCTCATCAAAAGAGTCGAGGTCCTGTTGCATGATGAGTAGTTTAGGGTTAAGTTACCAGCAGCAGCAGCAGCCGAGTTGAGTGCAGAAATGGAACAGTTTCGATGATCAGAAACTCTCGTGACAAAACTCTCTTTGCTTGCGCTTTGCATTTGAGAGAAAAACAGAGAAACTGAGCGAGAGAAAGAGAGAGAGCGCTTGGAGATTCGGATCAGGTAAATGCCATCTTCGCCTGCCAAGCTAAGAAGTTTTCTTTTTCTGTTTCTCTCTCTAGCAAGGATTGATTCTCTCAAGAGGGCAAGAAGCTGCTTCTCTCATGGCATCTCTACCAGCATGTGGGCAAAATCTAGGGTTCGACTCCCTGTTCGGAATCCGAGGTTCTTTGTTCTTGATGGCAGCTGAGTAAGTGATTGAGAAGAGAGAGAGACAGAGAGTTCTAGTACCTGGAAGAAACGAGAAGAAAGAGGAAGTCGAAGAACGAGGGAGGTGTGGAGGAGGAGAGGGTTAGGAGTATAAGCATCATCCTCTTATGTATGGCTTTCGGAAATGTGAAGACGGAGGTTCCGGAATCAGCAATGAGGGAAGGGGAGATGCCATCGAGCACAGAGTTGGAGGCGGAGACAGCAGCAGCATTTGCGTCCAAGACGACGACGCCAATTACAACAGCAACACTAGTACGGCGCAAGGTATCTTCTGGCGGTGGTGCTGCGCCTACCAGCAGTGTGCATGAGCTGTTGGAGTGTCCAGTGTGCACCAACTCTATGTATCCTCCTATTCATCAGGTATCCTTTTTCTATCATCTCTCTTTGTTTTCAGCTTCCCTGAGATTTGATCTTTTGCTTTTGGCTTCAGGAAGAAGATGTTAGTAGCTATGGCATGAAAGAAGAAGCTCTGAGCAGTGTGCAACTGAGGAAGCTTTTCTTATCTGACACAAGATCTCATGTGGCAATGCCTTCAGATGCCTCTCACTCTCTGTGAGATCCAAACCCTAAGTCTTGGCAATGAATACATTTGTGTCAGCTATCTGGTTGTGACTGAAGAAGGTGTCTCTAGTCTCTACTACTATATGGATGAAATCACTAACTGTCTGAATTATGTATGTGCAGTGCCCGAATGGACATACACTCTGCTCCAGCTGCAAGCTCAGGGTGCACAACCGCTGCCCAACATGTAGATATGAGCTTGGCAATATCCGGTGCTTGGCGCTAGAAAAAGTGGCTGAGTCATTAGAGCTTCCATGTCGATTTCAGAGCCTTGGGTGTCCAGACATCTTTCCCTACTACAGTAAACTCAAGCATGAGTCTCAATGCACATTTCGGCCCTACAACTGTCCATATGCAGGATCAGAGTGCTCAGTAACGGGTGACATTGCATGGCTGGTAGCTCACCTTCGGGATGAACACAAAGTGGACATGCATAGTGGCTGCACTTTTAATCATCGTTACGTGAAGTCCAATCCTCAGGAGGTTGAGAATGCAACTTGGATGCTTACGGTAAGATTACAGACAAGGAGATGATTGAGTGAGTATGTAAGACACCAGTAGAGGCCATCTCCTGTGCCATTCTTTTCTTGAGCCTGAAAATTGGGAGCATCAAGGCAAACATGATGAACCTTTTCCTCAGGTCTCTTATGCATATAGGTAGCACTTGCTTTGAGACTGTTTTGATAATGGCTGAACTTGCTTGTGGCTACTTAGGTTTTCAATTGCTTTGGGCAGCATTTTTGCCTGCATTTTGAGGCATTCCAGCTGGGCATGGCACCAGTGTACATGGCTTTTTTACGGTTTATGGGGGATGACAATGATGCAAAGAATTTCAGCTACAGCTTGGAGGTAGGTGCCAATGGACGGAAGTTGATCTGGCAGGGAGTGCCTCGCAGCATTCGTGACAGTCATCGCAAAGTGCGAGACAGCCATGACGGTCTAATTATCCAAAGGAATATGGCACTATTTTTCTCTGGTGGCGATCGAAAAGAGCTCAAACTTCGTGTCACCGGTCGGATTTGGAAGGAACAGTAGAGCTCATAGTCCCTCCTAATTGTCTAACAATGCCTAATGATATGGTTCTTTCTTGAAATCGATTAAGCAACTTATGGTGTAGAAGCATTATGTAGTTCCTTGTGTGTTGTCTTAGAATCTTTCTACAGTCTGACACATGCCAAGTGGCATGTGGCCAACCTTGTTCCCTTCACAAGGTTTGTAGTCATAGCTGTAGATACTCCACCAAGTGGTGTATGACCCTAGGTAGAGATGATGACTAACTGTTGTTTAATTTGTTGACTTTTCCTACATTTTGTTGTTGGTCTTCCATGAAAGAAAGGGTGCCAGCAAACTCTTTTGGTTCTTTTTCATTTGCACGTTATGGGACCAAGAAACACTCCTGGCCTCTTGAATTGAAACTATATGTGTCTCACTGATGAAGTCATTGGTGGATTGTGGGTGGTCAATCCTGTACATGTTTGCTGTTTGAAGGTCCCTGCACATGTCTATGACCATTGCTGTCATTCAACTGGTCCTCAGATGTTTTTGGTCTTGTTTTTCTGTTTCCTTTCGAGTTGGGTTTCCTCTCTTTCATGCTTGCTGATTAGTTGCTGTTACCTTTTTATTGGGTCATCTCTCAATTCGTTTCAGGTTGACTTCAGTTGTACATATGGAAAATCCTTGGTACTTCTGAAGGTATTGTCTCTCCCTTTGGATTCAGGCAGTATACTCTTCAAGCAGAGTTATGATTGTGGTTTGTGTAATGACCCGAGTTTTCATGTTGGCAGATTCCTTGAGAAAGAAAAACTCGTCTCTGCAGATTTCAATCAATGCAATCTTTTGTTGTTACTCCCAGATCCAGATCCTTCATGAATGCCAATCTTGCAGGGTTTGAGGAACTCTAAAATGTAGTTTGCTGCACTGATGGATCTTGATGTATGTGCATGCACATATGCAGCAGGTACTCAAAGAATCATGAGATCACTTCAACTGGTATCCTGCATCATCTCTTCTAGGAGAAGGTGAGATCCCTATCAGTAAAATCTAGGATGCACCATGCTTTACAATGTCCATATGATTTAGGCAGGTGACATGTATTAGACTTCAGTATAGATTGCTGCTGAAGGGTCATATCAGTGTGCAAAACAGAAGGTGAATGAATGGCTGCAAACCTTTCCCAGTAATGGGCACTGTTGAATTCTTGTGGATTACCATGAATTCATCATGTGGTGATCATTCCGCTTTTCAAAATGCCCTGCCCTTTACAGAGGAAAAGTTCTGCTTGGTAATGTGCTCTCCATATACATTTGAAATTTTCTGCCAGTGCGTTATGGTAAGCTTTTAACTTTTGTGGACATATCTTTACAAGGCCACTTTTGTGCGGCATCTTGTTCAAATAAGTGAAAGCTTTGATTTCAAGAAGGATCTGACCCACCCTTCCTTTCTTTTGTCATTCAAGAAGCCACTCTTATGGAATGTCTTTGAGATAGTCATTTAAGCGAATAGCTTCATTTGCATCAAAAATATGACAAAAAAGGACTGAAGAATATACAATGACCCTTTGCCTAGGGTTAGTTAATGCACTCAAATGATGTTATCAAACTAATTATAAAGCCACCTAAATGGCAGCAAAAAACTATGAGCAACTTGTGAACAGATAAGTGAACTTACAATTCTTGACATCCCCTTCATTTGCTTTGCATTCTTTTCATAAAAAGAAGTCCTAATGTTCCAAACACTAGAGTACTTGTGCTAGGTTGATTCTGATTAAATTATTTTTGAAATTTTCAAAAACATTTAGTAATATAACTTGTAACTATGTCAAAAGTTCAAGAAAAATGTAAGTATTTTGTTCTTTCCTTTTGCTTTTGTTTTTCTTTCATTCAATGGGTCTTGTTTATTAAGTATCTTCTCCAAAAACTCACCAAAAACTCAAAGCTTTATTTTAAATTTTGTCACATTTGTATTGGGCGATCGTTGTCCATCATTGACTATTGCAATTTCAAAATTTGCATAGGAGTTTGACACCCCTTAATAATGACCAAATTGCCTTTTTTTGGGCTTTTTATTTGTTGTGATCCATGTAGTTTCTTTGATTTCTTGTTTGCTTTTGCAACTCTTCTCCTCCCTTGCAAGGACTTTTGTTGTTGCAAGGATTTTGCATTTGGGTTGAGGTCATTGCTCATGTGTTTGCCTTCATTGTGTTACTTATTGTCAGACATGTTACATTCATAACAAGTTTGCAAAGGGTGGGGGAGAGGGGTAGCAACAAATCTTGGAACCCTACATATATGCGTGGATTTTCAAGTACTTGGTTATGTTTCCTTCACCATTAACAAGTGTTTGATGTTCTTAAAGTTTAATTGAAAAATATCCAATTTATATTTTGCTCAAATGCCTTCTTGTCCAAAGCAAGTGTGACATCTTGATTCTTTTAATCTTGCCTGAATTTTATTTTCCTTTGCATTTGTGTTTTCTTTGCATGTGCATGTGTAATGCATATTTTATTTTAATGAGTGGTGGGGAAAACCAAAGGTTTAGGGTTTGATTGTTCCATGAACATCATCACAATTCAATACTACAAAATTTTCAAAGTAAGTTTGTGATTGTTTCAATTTGTAGCAAGTTAGGTTTCTACTTATTGTCTAACATTAACTTGTATCAATATGGTTCTACACTCCAACCCCATGGCAATTTTCATGTGGGTTTAAGGTTTGTAGCTTGATGTGTTGTTTGATGGTGGTGGTACTAAAAGAATCAAAGATCAAGTCTATGTTCTTATTTTGACAATCATATTCAACTCCAAGTTTTATGGTTTAGGTTTTGAACTATCTTGTAGACTTGATTTGCGAGGGATTGTTCACTCTTTACAATAATGGTAAGTTCTAACCTTTTTGTAATTCCATCCAACATATTGAGCCCTTCTTTTGTTGCCATTACTTGTAAATACTTGGTCCTAGTTGTTTTGGATTGTTAATTTATGAATTAAAATAGGAAAGCCTAGTTCATCATTTTGTGTAAAAGCACGAAGACTTTAAATACCATGCCATCAAAACCCTTTAGTTTGTAGGCTCCTAAGGAGCAAACCAAAAACCATGGCAAATTTCAAAATATGGTTTTAAATTATTAGACATTACAATAAGTATTTATTTATTCTTGTACTATAGTGATGCCAAACAATAGTGTAAACACCTTCACCAACTTGTGTTGCTTTGTCCACATGGTAAAGTACATGGCATATAGGAAGGACAAAAGAAATCCCCATTCAACAATGTCATAATTTTACTCCAAATATTAGATTTGTAGAATTTTGTTTTGTTTCAATCCAAGTTTTATTTTTGGCTATTTTTTTTCATTTTGAGTATTAAACACAAATATAATTAGATATTGCATTTGCTATGAGTATTTGACTATTATACTAAAATTAAAAGCTTTGTTTAAACATTATTAGGTTGTTGAGTTCATGATGTCTTTCTTTTGTCAACCTAAAAGAAAATTGAAATACTAATATTTTAATTGTTTTGATGCAATTGCAAGGATTACCAAAGATATACCAACATGTTATAAAGATATAAACAAAGAGCCAAACAAGTTGGCAATCAAATTGTTCAAAATTTGGCCAACAATTAACCTTCAATATAATCAAGTTGGTTTACAATATGTTTTATAACTACAATGGCACCTTTAATTTTGTTGTATATTGAGTCTATCAATAACCTACATGTAACCTTTTGTAGCTTTGGTTGTTGGAGTTGATTTTCAAGCATGCATATTTATTTTTTCTTTTTTGTATGCCATGTACCTTATCATATATGCTCTAAAACCAGGCATAAATTGTAAAAACTAATGGGTGTGTATCAAAAAAATGTTGAATCCATTTTTCATTCAATTGCTATGACTTTTCTTGTAGGCATTTGTTATAATTTTTGTTGGTTGTTAATGTTGTGTGGTTGCAGGTGTTTGCCAAATACCATGGCACCCATGAAGAACCCCACAAATTTCAATTTTTTCCTTTAAAAAAAAGGGGGAGGGGGTGGGAAGGTGGGATTGCTAGTTTGTGTGTGATTCCAACCTTGCAATTAGGTTTTGCAAGCATATAGTTGCATATAGTCTAACTTACAATGTGTATTCCTTTAGGATTGAACCCTAGTTCAAATGAAATCACTGTAAGCTTTGAATTCAATGAGCTTGGGTTTATGGTCCCTATTGCACACCCTTCCAAAAATAAAAAGGCTTCATGACAAATCCAAATTTGTTTTTAGGACACCCATGTAACCAAAATCCTTTGGGTTGAGCCCACCATAGGGAAAGATGGCCAAACACACCATGTACGATGAAAAATCTACATAGAAATTGAATGCATGGATAAACTTTTGGTGCCCAAGTTGGATGGGCTCCATAAACATGTTGGGAAAAGGAAATGTAGGTGATTTAGACTTTGTCATGGGCATGAAAACAACCAAGTTTACAAAACTTCCTAACCAGAAAAAAAAACAAGGGCATGCTTAGTTCCAAATTCACATTGTGAAATAAGAAACAAAAATAAAAAAACACAAGAAGTATGAAAAAAAAATTCAACTAGATTTTATTGCAAAAGAAGAAGAAAAAAAAAAGAAGGTTATGCCAAGATAACATACCTAAAACTAATGTTGAACAAATTAAAGGTGATGGAAAATTTTACATTTATTTATTAGGCACTTAGCTTAAGGAAAATTCTCAAAAAACTTTCAACCTACATGTGGCCCATGTCCATGCATGTGTACCCATGTGTGAATTATGAGTGAATTAAAACTCAACTAAAAGTGAACTAAAAGTGAATTAAGACTTAACCAGAAGTAAACAAAAAATGAGCAAAAAATGAATTCAAAGTGAACTAGAAATGATTTAAAAGTTAACTATAAATGAATTAGCAATCAATTAGAAATGAACTAGGATTTAATTAAAAATGAACTAAGAGTTAATTGGAAGTAAATTAAAAGCGAACTAAAAGCTAACTGAGAGTGAATTGAAACTAAATTAGGAGTTAAATATAAATTTATTACAAATCATGGATGAACATTCATGGTGTTGGAATTTGTGACAAACTTGGACAAAAAAAAAAAATTTTTTTACATCAATTATGATAGTTAATATGAGAAAATGACAAGATATATGGCATTACATGGCTTGATTATATTGTTGATTAAGTGTTGAATGCAGAAAAGGGTTGTAGGGAAAAAAAAATTCCAATTTGTTACCATGTTTCATTTAGTGAAACAAGGCAAGGCAATGAAAGACTATGAGTGCATGGAAAGTTTTTTTGCATTTTTAATGGTTAGAAAGGTACTCGAATTGCATTGGAGTGATATAGTGGATGAGGAATGGAAAATTGTATGCACAGCATAACCTTGGTAGCTACCAAATACAAAGTTCAAAAGTCTAAATTTTCCCCCCCTTAATTGTGATTAGGACACAACTTTTGACAAGTAAAGTTATATTTTAATCCATGGTTATGTGGTTGAAAATTGGAGGAGGGACCTGACCCTTGAATTTGCAAAGGGTCAATAAAGGAGGTGGATTTGATAACCTCATTGCCATGTTGATGAATTCTATCCACTTTTGGGAGATTGTTTGATGGGGATTTGGCATTCAAATTGGTTTACTTTGGTGTAGATAGTGTGACTATATTTCAAGGTTTGAAGATAAGGGTGATAGTGTAGCTCATGAAAAAACATGCCCATTTACCATTAGCATCATTGCATGGCACATAGGTGCAACTTGGTTGTGCAAAAATTCTCAAGCCCACCATTGGTTGGGAAAATTGAGGACTTATTGTAGTCCATGTATGTTTACTTTTTTTCACTTTCCTAAGAAGCACATGGAACATACGAAGTTGAGAAAAATCTTACAAACAAAAGGTTTGAAAATCCTTTGCAATATCAAAATTTGATGGATTTTCATGTTGGGAAATTGTTGTCCAATCTATAAAGGATTAGTGTACATGTGTATCAAAGAGACTCATAAAAGAACTTCAAAGATGTCCCCTATGCATGACTTAATGAATGCAATTGGGATAATTATCTTTAATATTGGGAGGCACTTGATGCAAAACTGACATTTTTTTTATCATTTGGTAGTTTTTTAAAATAAAATTTTCCACCCAAAGGGAATATCCATATGGTTTTTTGGTTGTTGGTTTGTTGGATCTAGGATTTTTAATTTTAATTTTTTTTTTGGTTATAACCATGAAGAACGATTCCCATGGTGCCTTACATTTGCCATTTGATCATAACCCAAGAATAAACTTGTGGGAACATTTAGCTTCCAATGCCATTATTGGTTAAAAGTTGTTAGAATATTTGAAACTTGTGTCATGGGCCATTGTTACGGTCTTAAACAATGTGGAAGATGAAAGGACCTTTTCCATAGTCAACATTATGAAATCAATTTACATTCCATGACTACTTGATAGTCCATTTGGATTTGGTGGTTAAAATGTATGCTTGCATACTTTTACAAGTTCAAAACTTTTCTATTATACACAACAATTTGGGAATGGGGCCAGGGAAGGAGAATTATGTTATGGAAAACAATAGGTGGTTATTTATAACCATCCTAGTATGTAAGGGGCTTGTTGGTTTTGTGCCAACATTTGTGGGCAAAGATGTATGGTTTTTATTTAGAGATTTTGAAATAGACACTTTGGTTGGGAAATCTAGTAATTCAAGGTTGGTTTCCATTGCAATGAATTCATCACACATTCATCACATTTTGTTAGCTATTTCTAATTGGGTTGGGTGGAGTTATTGGGTTTTTGTAAGTTGTTGCATTGGGGATAAAAAAACAATTACGGTTTAACAAATTTGTTGCATCATAATAGATTTAAAAACTAAGAATTTGGATGTTATTTAGATTATAAGGTGGGTCGTTTTGTGTAGGTCCTCCTTTCACTCCAATTGCCAAAAATCCACAAATGGATTGGGGTTCAACCCCTTTGGATGAGATCGCTAGCTAAATCATTTTTTTCCGTCTTGATTGTCATGGTGGTGTATACTTAGGAATGCAAATTGTTCACTTTAGAAAGCAAGTGCAAGAGACTTCATTACATAATTAGTATTGACAATATTTAATGGAGTTTTGGATTCATGTGTAGTGGCATCAAGTATGATTATTAAGAATCGAGAGATGAATTTGTCATAGAAAGGTTGACACATGTTATAGATTGTGAAAGAAAAACACCTTGTGAATTTCAAGTTATTACAATATCTTATTTGATTTATACCTTTGATTTAGGCTACTTGTTTTTCAATTAAGTAATAACATCTCCATCATATCTTTTGCATTAGTTGCATTCATATAATCTCATTTTCATTGGTGTTGCACAATATCCCTCACACATTTTATACTAGTAGCATTTTTGTTAGTAAAATTTCCACTTCAATTGCACAAATACATTCAAATGATGAACATCCTTGTTATCAAAAGATTCTATTTTGAACATGATTTGTAGCTTGCATTTCACATAATTGAATGTGCTATAACCAATTGTTATACATTTTGTGAATCCTAATTGTCACTTATTTTTATGAACATAGGTTGGAGAGTGCCAATGATGCACCATCCAAAAGACAAAAAAATATTATTCACCTCAACTTTTGTTGAATATAAAACTAAAAAAACAAATGTCAAATTAAGCTTTTGAAAATGAATTAAATATTTGATGATGAACTATAAACCTGGCCAAGGCATTGTGGTATCCAATAACATCATATAAACTTTACTAATTTTTTCCTCTCTCTTTTCAACTTTAAGAAAACCACACAACCTTTTCCCCTTAAAAATTAGTAATAGTATTCATTTTTAAATATTACATGATGTATTCGCACTCTTCATTGGGTTGTTGAAATTTGAAGCTTAACATTTGCATCTCAAGTTGTGGATCCTACTTAGATAGACACATCAAAATCCCATATAAATCCCAAAATCAAGCATCCTAAAATTTTAAAAAATAAAAATCTCTCTGAATGGGTGCAGGGGCAAACCCTAAGGAGAGGGCTGTTCTCAAAATAAGTGCTCCCAAAAAGGCAAAGCCAAGGGGCACTTATTTGAAGAATGCCTTGCTTTGATGGTGTTATCCAACATAAATTAAGTGTCAAAGTGCCAAAGTACCCAAGACCAAAATTTGTGTTTTTTTTGCATGGGTAGAGCTCACCTATCAACAGGTGGCAGTACCCAACACCAGGGCTAATGAAGAGTGCCTCTCAAAGGGCTCTAAAGCCTCTTCTTCACTTGGTAACAATTGCAAATTATCATCATGTTGTGAAAAGATCAATAGACAGACTTGCCACCCCATCTCTCGTAAGGTGGCAATACACACACCCACCCACCACTGAGAAGGTGGCACAACAGCTTACTAACCTAAACCAACCCACCCACTCATCACCTTTTGAGGGTTGAAGAAGAGGCTCTCAAGATGCTCTCAAAGAGACTCTTGGGTCACATAAAGTCACATAATAAGAGTCCTCAGCAGTGTGCAAAAGCAGAATCACTGTTTACAAAAAAGGAAATTGTTAAAAACCTGTCAACAAATCCACACTAATAAACTCTATTGCAATAAAAACACTACAACAAGAATGAAATGAGTCAAATGGCAAATAATCCTCTAATAACTTTCTTTAGCAATCTTAACACTACCAACAATGAGGACACTGAAGCAAATGGCAAATAATCCTCTAATAACTTTCTTTAGCAATCTAAACACTACCAACAATGAGGACCCTGAAGCAAATGGCAATAATCCTCTAATAACTTTCTTTAGCAATCTAACACTACCAACAATGAGGACACTGAAGCAAAAAAATGCCAATGAATAATACATTTAATGTACCAAATACGCTGCCTATCATCGCAACGAGGAAATGAATCAAATGCCAATAAACTTATTTGCAATGAATGATAAACAACACTACAAGAATGAGAGAAAATAAGTAAAACTGCCAATAATTTTTTTTGTTTGCAATAATAAACAACACTACAAGAAGGAGAGAAAAAATGAGGCGAAATGCCAATACATTGATTTGCAATTAAAACTCAACAAGAAGAAGGAAGAAAGGAATCAAATTCATTGCACAATAAAAAAACACTACAAGGAGGAGGAGGAAATCAGAGCTTTATAAAAAAAAAGGGGTAGTACCTAGTTCCAATATGGAAAAAACAAGGTTCTTAAATTAGCTAGAAAAGCAACAACTAAGAAAATAGAAAAAGAAAAAATTAAGTCTTTTGTTTGGACTATTAAAACACAGATTTCCTGCCACTACCTATTTTACTTTTTAAAAAAAAGAAAAAAGAAAATTAGGGTTTAACAAATTAGGGTTTCGTGAGGTCCTTACGAGGGC
>Ga0116228_10005268_pt1 | contig 11523 bp, 9 predicted proteins | sample S1TSphfallax_2_FD_89694 | JGI IMG/M metagenome (GOLD analysis project Ga0116228, IMG submission 89694) | Host-associated microbial communities from peat moss isolated from Minnesota, USA - S1T2_Fc - Sphagnum fallax MG | ecosystem: Host-associated > Plants > Peat moss > Unclassified | place: USA...
TAAATCTAAGACCACTTAGAGATTTAAAGTTTTTGGATGAAATTTCATTAAAAAAATGTGTGTTTTTTGCATTTTTGAACAATAAATGCATAATAATAGTTTATTTTAGGAAAAAAACCCATTGCCATATCAAAAAGGAGGAGATTTTATAGATGGGCATTACATTTTTTATTTTATTTTATTTTGTTTGGTAATGTTTCATGAACCACAAATATGAAACATTATGGCAATTGAAAAAATATAAGTTATGTATTGTATGTACATTAATTTTATCTAATCCTCTTCATCTAATTGTTGGATCAAGATTAATTTTGACTCAAAGTGAACTTTGAGTTCCAAAATGTTATGCAAATTTAAATTTTTTTTGTTTGTGTTTAGGATAGCCAAAGAATACCATCAAGATTTTAGCTTATTGCATATTATAATACTCATTATACATCACCTTTTTTGGTGAAAAATGGCTCACCCTTAGTGTACGTGCTTTCACCCTCCTATCTTTTTTGCCTTTAGGAAATGCCCCTTGTTCCTTTTTGTGTTCATCATTTCTTTTCTTTAAACTTGGTATTGGAACCTTGTGGTTTTTGACTTTACGGATAACTCTATTGTTTATAGTACTAATTTTTTTTTCTAGTTTGCTTGCTGAAGTTCTAATTCAATTCTATCATGGCAGTTCATAATTGTGAAGTTTGCTACACACCCCCAAGAACCATAGCGCTATTTAACCAAAAACCTCCTAGTGCACCATCCATTAGAATCATAGGCCAAAGTGAACCATAGCCCACCAATGCACAAGTTGGTCATTTCGTCCATAGGATGGGTTGCATTTTTTCATCTAGCTCCTAACCCTGCATTAACCAACATTGTCCCACAACCAAACTTTTTCAACTATTGAATTTTGACAATTTTTTGGGTTGTTTTTTCCCAACCTTAACCTACATATTATCCTTCCACCTAGCTATCCTATTGACCTAAATACCTCATTGAGCTACATCTTGGCCTTACGTATAAACTAACATTGCACCTCCTTACCTACATACCTTTTATTTATTTATAGTAAAACTTTTATCATTTTTTTGGCTAAACTTTTATCTCTTTGCAAAACTTTTATCTCTTCCTAGATAAAGCTCTACCTTTTGGCAAAAACTCTTTATTTATTGGCTAGAACTTTACGTCTCAGCAAAAGTTTTACAATTTTTGGCCTAAACCCTTACCTTTTAGGAAAACCTCTATCTAATCTTGACTAAACTTTTATCTTTTAGCAAAAAAATTATCTTTTCCTAGCTAAACTTTTACTATTCAACAAAACCTTTTTGTTTTTATTAAACATCTACCTATTAGCAAAAACTTTCACTTCATGATTAAATTTATACCTCTTAGCAAAACCTTTCTACTTCCTACTTAAACCTTTAGATCTCGACAAAACCTCTATACATCTTTGCTAAACTTCTATTCATGTTAAAACCTCTATCTCATTCTAATTAAGTTTCTATCTTTTAGTAAAACCTTTACATCTTGACAAAATCTTTATTTCTTCTTGGTTAAACCTTTATTCATTGGCAGAACCTTGGTACTTTGTCATCAAACCTTTACTTCTCACCAAAACCTTTTTGTTTTTTATTTAAACATTTATTTTACAATAAAACCTTTCTACTTCCTAGTTGAACCTTTACCTCTTAACAAAAACCTACACACCCACCCATTGTCATACCTACCTAACACTTACACATTGTTGACCTTGATAACTACAGTTATAATATAAAATGCAAGTATTGCAATGAATTCACTAATAATTATTTTTGTTTTGTTTGAACTTTTGATGACAATAAATGTTCACCTTGAATGCAAGTAATCAACTTTACAACATTGGCTTTATAACTTCAACTCCATTTTGGGCTATCTAATGCATGATGTATTTGATTTTGTTAATTAAATTAAATTGAACAACATGCAATATATTTAGTAATTTGATGTGCCTATTTTAATGATGTATTTAACAATATGGTTTACATTTAAGGTTCTTTTCATAACAAATAGTTATGAATTTTGCAACTTTGTATTAATTAAAATCACTTTAAATTGGATTTTGGGTAGAAATTTTCATTTAGAAATATATGGAACAAGATCATTCATTTTGTTTCTTTTGAAGGGGGGTGAAAAAAGTTTTAGCCTCCTTTTACACCATTTAAAAAAATTAACTTAAAATTTTAGGGCTAATACTTCCATTCATTACTTTTTTCATTTGATTAACTATAAAATTTAAAACAAAATTAGTTATCATAATTATTTTGAATTTTCCATTTTTATATGCTTGCATAATCATTAGGGTTGAAGGCATCTATTAATATGATTATTTAATGATTTGAATTTAAAGCTTTGTATGATGCAATACATGCATCAACCCTAAACCACCATGTTTAAATTAATTTGGGTTCCCAAAGTTAACATTCATTTTCATGACCCACATGAAAATATTGCATTAAAGTAATGGCTTTGGCTTATGCAATTCTCACACTGTTTGTTAATGAAAATGACTAAGTTTTGGTTTACAATCAATTAGTTGAATACATATTCCCAAAAGGGTAATATCTACATACCCTCAAATCGGGCTCCAAAAAAGCAATAAAACCCCAATAAAATAACACTTATTTTGTGACCATTATGCAGGTATTACACATTATTCCTAAAATTTTGGTGCATAAAATGTCAATGCATAAACCAACACCTATTTTGTGACCCATTGTGGGTATTGCAAATTCTGCCCTACATCATGGGGATTTTATAAACCATTATATAAATATTGTTTAAGAATATTAAGTTTTAGTAATGCAAATGTGAAATCATAATGCAATAATAGAAGATGGGTTTTAGCCCATGAAAAAATGTTTATCAAAAACCAAAATTGTTTTACATATATCTAGATGTCATATGGGATCATGTCTTCAAATGCAAACCTTTGTTTCTATCTGTATAATAGATGGATGGAATTGACAAGTTACAAAACCATGTTGAAAATGTCCACTACATACAATCCTATTGACACCCTAAACCTTATTCATGGAAAAACCCTCTTTAAAATTGTGGTCCACATTCCTCATTTCATGCATCTAACGATAGGTGGATGCCACCTTTGTTGTATTTTTTGCATGCTTGTGGGTATAAATGCGACAACCCTTGAACTAGAGGCAAATTGTGGTCACCATGATTAGTAAATCTACATTAGATCAATAATTCACATTTAGCATGGGCCTTTTGAAAAACCCTAAACAAAACAAAGAAAAAAAAAGATTGGGTGTGAAGCCATATTGTCCATGAATCATTTTAAATTCATGGAAATTGACGACCAAGATAACTTCTCATATCCAAGTTGTTTATTGGACTCCCATTCCCAATATGTGCCATCCCACACCATTTTCAAGTTTTTTTTGTGTACATGTATTAGGTGGTGTGGATGAAGGTTTGCAAGTCTTCATCCTTCTCTATGTGTGTGTGGCCATTGTGTGGGAGGCTCCCAATGTCCCAACTAAATGCCCAAGAGTTGCAAAAGTCAATCTCAAGTTAACCATACCAAATGAGGCTTTCACATTTCTGATTTTCATCCTACAAGCAACTAGAGGAAATCCCGTTCCACATGGGTTTCCACACTAGCTTGAACAATTGCCTTTTGTTCATTTCATCATTTAATCACATGCACATCACTTCAAATGTGTGCATTCATTCTCAAACGTGGTTTGGGTGGCGGGGTCCCCCTTTCACAAATTTAAGGATGATTAGGTTTACCTTTTTTGGCCACAAGGTTGTGCACTTTCTTGAGGTGTTGAGTAAACAACCATTTCACAACATATGCAATGGAACATGTGTCAACTTTGCACACTACTTTGATCCCACTTGGGCCCAATTTAAGTCCTTTCAAGTTCTCTTGGGTGTTTGAAAGGTTTCATTTGTTCGAATGCAGGTTAAACTTGGATATGAAGTTGCTACTACAATCTCCCAAACAATGGACCTCTTGGAAACTAACAACACACAATCATTGGCCAATTCCCTACATGAGTTTCTAGAGTATCAAAAATGCCTATAACCGTTCAATGAGGCAGAGAATGAACACAAGGATTTATTAAGATAACAAAGGATTGGCTTTGTTGCTAAATGCTTCAAGGAATTTGATATGGCCAATGCAAAAAAATTGAGGCTATGAAGTGGGATTAAAATCCTTTATGGCATATTGCCAGTAATGACAAATGCTTACCTATGACAAAGAGGCTTAAGCTCCCCTAGTCACATTCTCTTTAAGATAATTGTAGGTAACCTTCTATGGAGGAAAACACCTTTTAGGAGTGTTCCTTGGGAAATTCAATTAGTGAAGATTTTTTTTTGGCATTCGTTGGATATCAATGTTAGTTGCGCCTACCCACTCCAAGGTGTTAATAGTGCATCCATTAGAAAGATGAGGATGGGGGAATATCACTCAACCTAATGGAAAACAATCGATATTTTAAAACATGATCATCATCTTATGTTTGGGGGACAAGAAATTTGGGGGGGTATTTGCGATGAGGATATAGAGGGTGCATACCAAAAGCTCATGTCACCATCAGATAATCTATCCAAGATGTCATTCTTTTTGTTGTTGTATAGATTAGGGCAATAGAGGATATGGTGCACGAAATAATTGCATTGTTACAAGAAATTTGGGGGTAAATAGATGAAAAACAAAGGGAAGCTTCACTTTTGGACAAGGAAATATTTCAACGTCCTCACATAGACATGGGATGGATAAACATGTGTTGGGATGTGTCACAAGCTTCAACTAGTCTCCCCCACAAAGTTGCGTTTGCCTTGGCCAAGGTGGTAGAACAAAAACATGTTTCCTTGTTCCTAACTCAATTCATAATTGAGGGTGCTCCAACAATGTCATGTTTGGAAACACCGTTCGACTTCATGGCCATTGGTTGGGGCATCCAAGTCCATGAAAAAAATGAATTAGAAAGTTTGGACAAGGAGTAGGTGAAAAACTAGGAAGCACACATCACATAAACATTTGAAATCAAACGTCACCCAAAGGATGTGAAAGCAAATGTGGATATGGTAGATGTAGATACCTTGAAACATGTTTCACCTACAAATCCTCATGTTTTAAAAGTCACACGTCAAGTTTTTGGGATCACTAATAGTGTTTCGAAAATTCAATCCTTGGAACCTCAAGTCTTTGAAGTTCAAGCTTCAAAAGCTTAAGTTTTGGAGTTCAAAATTTGAAACTTTGGAGGTCCAAGTTTCAGAGGTTCACATTTCAAATATCAAACTTCCAAAGGCTCATGTTTCGAATCTCCATGTTTTGGATATTCAAATTTTAGATATCTACATTTCAAATTTCCAAGTTCACGTTTCGATTTTCCAAGAAACGGTTGTTGTCCATGTTTGGGATGACCGAGTTACGAATGTGATTGAAACCATCAAAGCTCCACGAGATTTCAACACCAACAAAGAAAAACTCAAACAATTTGGTGCGTTAATTCCTACTGGTTTTGAATTGGACCCAAACACAATTTCAATTCATGTTTTGGGTGGAGATGAACATGATCATGTTTTGAAAAACTATCCTCAAGATGTTGAAGGTTGGGTTAAACTCATAACCACAAATGCATGAAATGATTTCCATGTTTGGGATGTAAATATGAATTTTACCTTAGTCTATGAAATGGATGTCAATGTAGGTGAAACAATCAGTTCCTCTTTTTCATTAGTTGAATAAGTTTTAACGAAACATGATCTAGGTTATGTTTTAACAGAACAACATGGCGATCATGTTTAAAAAATGAACATGGGAATCAAACAAGATTACACACCATCAATGTCGTGAAAGCCCCATTTGATTAGCATTTCACCTCCAAAAGAAACAATACATGGGAGAATATCGTGGTCAAGTGCATATGTTGATGAAAATACAACCATTGATTTCATGGTAAATGCAATGACATCGATCGAAGCTATGCTTGACATTCTTCAACAAGGACGTAGTGAAGGCACCCCGAGCTTTGAAACATCTGTGACGTGCCCCCAAGTTCCTTGTTAGACCAATAAAGAGTCCAACTATGTTAAAGAACAGAAGTAGTTGGAACTTGGTGCCACTCCCACCTTCTAGCACTGAAGGGGGTGAGAGGGGTGTGCTGAAAGCTCCAGGATTAGACTAGGAAGAGGGACAACTATTTAGTTACTCGGTCTTGCATCAAAACCAACCACAAGTGGGTTAGTTCACCTTTGGAAACACCCTTGGTGTTGGGACAAGCCATGGGCAACACAGACTCACTTGACTCACCACGGCCCGGACTCGGGGGAAGCCACCACCTTCCCCCATATAGTATTCTTTACGTTGCTCCGCCGCACCCGCATCCAAATGGCTTTTATTCCCATGACTCCCAAGGAGGAGTCCCGAAACTATCCCGGTTTGGACTCCCATGACTTTGGGAGCTCATAACTTCCGGCTCAGACCTCGAATTGGGATGAGGTCTAAAGAAACATTGTAGCTCTCCTCAATAGCTTTCTAACAATGTGTTGCAATCCATCTGCACACACCGGGATTGTGTTGATTCTTGACTTTTTGTGGTTGGGAGTCAAACTGTCACTCTCGGCCCTTCTTTCGACTATAACTTGTGCTGCAGATGTCTAAATGGCTCATGCGAGGCCATTTTCGACATTTACACTTCAAGGCCTTTCCAACGGTATAAAGGACATCTCAAGGCGAGGTGTTTTGACCTCTGCAATTGAGCTCTAAAATTACGGGAGTCTTGGAGTCTTGGAGGACTCCAAGTTCCCACTTTTGGGAGTGTGAGTTTCATCCTCACACTTGCCTCAAAGTGGGGTTGCAACATCTGATTAGGTTATTAAGAACATTTCAAAGGATTATAGATGTTGTAGCAAAGAAATTTTGAACACAAAAGTGGAAAGAAATAGAATCAAAACCTAAGAGAATGAAGGTTGGTACTAAAGTTATAAGGAAAGAAGTTGTGAAGAAAAAGACTCCAATCATAGAGAATTCTTCAAGTTCTAACAATGAAGTTTCACTACCACCTTTGGAAGAACTTTATATTGTGCTAGAGGCTACAACTAAAAATGACCAGTGGTTTATTCACTTCACGAAAACCAAATGGCAAGTTCCTAACTCATCAAAGTTTTTTTCTAATTTTTTTTTCTTTTTTGAATACATTTCCTGATAAGATTTATATGTTTTTTCAGCTTATTTGAGCTTTTCATGATTGCAAGTTATCATCGTTTCTATACTTAAACATGGAAATGTAGAAACAAAGATATAAAAAAACATAAATCCTTTATTTTAGATACATGGAAATTTTAGATCTTTTAGATGATTTGGATACGTACTAAAATATGAAAACAAATAAATATTAACTCAAATGTTAATTGATATATACCTATTTGTAGGGCTAAAACGTTCACCAAAAATGAACTTTGCAACTATGTGCTATTCTTTCGGGCTGATAAAAAGAGGGAGATTCATTTTTGGTTAGAGGACAACAATCTCAAAGCACTATATATCAACAAGGGGAATTGCGAGGCACAATGTTGGACTTTTATTTTACAGTTGGAAAAACTTGTCATTTGAAAACATTACTATATTATTCACAACTGGATTGCACAAGCATTGGATTTAATGTGCATAGACGAAGGCAATACATGATGAAATATTGCCCAATGGGGTGTTAAAAACCTTTACAGTATGAACAAGTTGGAGAACACTTTGGTGCTTCCATACAATGAATAGAGCCATTAGTCTCTTTTCATTTTAGAATGCATGACGCACCCCCAAGCTCTTTGATGGACTCAATTGCAAGTCCAAAGGTGAAGACAATGGAAGGAAAAGGAATTCGGGTGCGCTTCTTGGCTTGCAACACTTTGGGGGTAGAGGGGCGTGCTGGAGCTCTGGGATGGGACTAAGACAAGCATCAAGCAGTTCACTTATTCACACAAACCTGCACAAACCAAACAACAAGTTGGTTGGTGCATAATTGAAACATTTTTGGTGCATGGACGAGCCACGGGTAAACACGGATTCACAAGATTCACCATAGCCCAGACTTGGGGGAAGCCACCACCTTCCCCCTTATAGTATTCTCTATGGCTAGCCATGGGGCTAGCACCCAAATGTCATTTTGTCCCGACACTCCCAAGTGGGAGTCCCGAAATTCCTAAAATTAGGATTCTCGCAATTTTGGAGGCCCATAACTTTGTGTGTAGAGCTCCAATTGAGGTGAGGTCTGAGCAAAGTTATAACCTTTGTCGAGAGATTTCCAACAATATGTGGCATGTCACCTGAACTAAAGGAAATCAAGGCGATTTCCGAATTTTAATGGTTGAGAGTCAAATTGGTAATTTGACTCCTGACCTTTTTGGGGGCCATAACTTGTGTTTTAAACACCCAAATGGGTTATGTGAACCCATTTTAGACATCTACGTTTTAAGAGGTTTTCATATAATTAACTCTTCAATCCAATGAATTTTAACCCTTGCAATATTTCTTTGAAGATTTGAAAGTCCATCGGGACTCCAACTCCCAAAGTGGGAGTTCACTTGGGAGTGTGGAGGATCATTCCCTCACACTCTCCCACATTCCCAGGAGGATGAAATGTGACTTTCGGGTTTCACTTTTGGCTTGCACCTTTGCAAGCCCTTGCTTTGGTCGCAAGCCCAAGGCTAAGGTTGCGATAGTGCCATCACACATTACATTTTGATTCTATTTTTAAATATCACAGCACCTGGAAGGTGAATCAATTTGTGAAGTGTGCAACATTTGGGTGGTCTTACGTAAAAGGCACACTGCACAATTCTAACAAGTGGGTGGTTATTAACATCATGCCAATTGTACAAATCCCATCGCCCCCAAAGAATGGAGCATGGGAATGTGGATATTTAATTCTAGAATATTTTAATCAGTACCTGGACAAGCGTGGCAATAAGGAACATTGTCCTAATGTGGAAGTGAGTTTCGAAACTTGCTACCATTATATTCTCACAGTTATATCAAAGTTCTTCCAACATTGTATTCTACTTCCGCACGATTCAACTTTTAAGACCAAAACAAAATGTGTCTTTCTAAATTTCTATGTTTCAATGGGGATGTGGCTTTTGTGTTTACATATTTTTAATAGATTGCATGTTTCAAGTTTATGTTTCTATGTCAAGGCCATGTTTTAGAAGTATGGCCATGTGTCACGTTGTGGGATACGTTTTTGTATGAAGGCCATGTTTTAATATCCATGTTTCAGTATCAAGTGCTTGTTTCTATATTGAATCGATCTTTCAGGTCAATGGGATGTTTCAGTTGGTCGTTTATTGTGTATATTAAGGACTATTTTTATTTCTATGGTTATATGTTTATTCCATCCATTCAAAAGACATTCATCCAAAAATTAAATTATCTTTTTGTAGGTTTTTATGTTTTGTGTCTTTTACTTTTAACATGTGTCACATTTTCATTGATTCTACTTCTTCTATGTTTACGTTCTTTGGTTGTTTCTAAAAAAAAAAAAATCTTTTTTTTACATACTGGTTGGGACGCACTTCAAGTGAAGCACCTTCAAGTGAAAGTGTTAAAAATGTTGCAGTAAAAGCTAATTCGCCCAAGCCTAGGTTGCATGCCTCCTTATTGCCCTAGACAAAAAATTGATTATGATGACAACATTATTATTGTTTCAAAAGTAACATCAAGGAGAATAAATTCTATATTGTAAGATATGGGGGTAGGTAGCATTAGTGGAAAGATGTTGAAGAACCCACATGGAGATGAAAAGACCAAAAATAGTGTACATATACGACCACTTGTACATGACATGAAAAGTAGAACTATACAAAAGAGATCCCAAGTAACAACCCCAAGAAAATAGGGATAGAAAATAGACTTGAAACCAACAAATGTCCCATTGAGGAAATAACATGTAAAATAGATTAAAAAAACGTGAAATATCATTATTTGGTTTCAAAACCCATATTACAAAATAAAATGTTGTTGTATCTTGTATTTCTTGTTTATTTCAAGTTATTGAAAGTTGTTTTTCATGTTTTTAGCATTGTCTTGACTCAGGGGGATTCATTTCAATGTGTAATTGGCATTTAATGATGGCCATTATACCGCGAAACATTTTAATCGCCTTCATTCTGTCTATTTCTTACGAGAGATGATAGATTATGAAATGTTGTTTTTGATACATGATCAAATAATGCTAGTGACATATTTCACCTAGGTTTACATAGATATTCTAAAATTATGTTTCTATCACATGTTTCTAGGACTATGTTTAAGTTAGTTCATTTATTTTAGATAGTTTGAATACAAAGCATAATTTTTTTTAAAGGCTATTTTGTGTTGTTTCATAACATTGCAAATCTTAGAGTTTAGGTTTTGGTTTTAGTTTTTTGAATGCTTATGAATTTATTATGTTTCGACATTTTGTTTGTCTCTATGATTTTTCTATGTTTTGAAAAATTTCTTATGTTTATGAAAATTATGTTTGGGTGAATATTCCATTTTACTTATGTTTCAAAGGATTTACTATGTTTCACCGTGTTGTTTCTAGAGGGGTTTTTTTTTTGATAGCCAACACATGTTCATGGGACATTTGTTTGTTTCAAGTCTATCATCTTTTGTTGAGAAAGATGATGAAATCCTTATATCCCATGCCCTTGAAATGTCATCATTATTTACATCCATTTATCAAATTCAATAATGGTTTCATAAACCAAAGAATTGATGGACCTAGATTTTTTTGAAATGATTACGAGCACAAATGAACTAGCCAAAAACCTTGTCAATATATAATTTTTGATTTAAAAATGTTACCAAGTCAATGTAAAAGATATCAAATGGGATAATGGATAAAAAATTGAATTGAAAAAGGTATTTAAATTATTTTTTTGCATACTTACTAATCTAAGAAAATTTAATTTACAATAAAAAATATAGAAAAGTTGATATTTATGACCAAAAAATGACCTAACAATCCCAGAGTTAATTATAAATCATTGTTCAATTTGGTGCAGCTAATTGAACGAATGTAAAGTTAGAGGCGGAGTTAGAAAGTTTAGAAAGTTCTTTGAAAGAGGATGAAGTTATGAACATATAAAATTTTGGACAAAAGTTGTTTTTGTATTTTCATCAATTTTTACTAATTATTCTTGTTATTTGCAAATTTTTTGAATCTTCATTAAATTTTTTTTTCCAATTTGTTAATTTTAAAAAATTGAACTATGATAACAGGCATGTGAGAATCACCTTTAGGAACCGACTACTATTAAATTTGTGAGAATTGACACCTTGGGAAGCCAGCTGATTGTTCTTTAAAAAGTCTCATACCCTGATCAATTCTTGTAAGATTTTATTAAAAAATAAACCAGGTCCATTCTTAAAAAGCTTGTCTAAGAATCAAAACCTGTAATTCTTTGAGAAGTGATAATGGCCCAAAGCGCATCCAAACCTAAGGACTATTCATGGCATTGAGTCTTGTACACAAAGTCAAACTA
>Ga0116228_10005271_pt1 | contig 11521 bp, 12 predicted proteins | sample S1TSphfallax_2_FD_89694 | JGI IMG/M metagenome (GOLD analysis project Ga0116228, IMG submission 89694) | Host-associated microbial communities from peat moss isolated from Minnesota, USA - S1T2_Fc - Sphagnum fallax MG | ecosystem: Host-associated > Plants > Peat moss > Unclassified | place...
CTTCCTACTGTGATTTTGCAATCTCTCCTGGTTATTTCTCTGAGTCTTCTTGTCTTTGAAGAGAGGTCTGAAGCAATCTAATTCTGAACTGTTTACTGGGCTATAGCTGTTATTTATACTTTAGTGAGCTCAACTTGTGTAAGAATCCTTTGTTTTGGATGTCAGTACTGTCTTGTTGGTTACATCCTTAGTTTATTACTTACAAGCTTGTAGCTGGAATGAGGATATTTTTGACAATTTTGATCAGCTGTCTCTTGAGTGCTGGCCAACATTATGACAGTGTCGTCCTGGTGCTTCTGAAAATGCAACAAAAGCTCAGGATGTGGATTTTGTATAGCAGTTCGCCCAAAATTTTGGATGGATGATTTCATGTGTATCTATGGGTGAAGTCAGTGTGTTATCACTTGTGACATGCACACAAAAGATAAGTACATGATGAAATAACAATGAACACCTTCTTGAAAAATGTATTCTTAAGATTAAATTACATGTTATTCTTTCAAGTTTATATGCCATCAAAAACTAATCCTCTAAAGTGACATGCACAAAAGATACTTAAAAAATGTGTTGTTTTACGTTTTTGAAGTACTTTTTGTGACTGTTGGATGTTGAAACATGAACTTTGTCTAAAACACAAAGAAAAGTTCCCAAGATCAAAAGACCATCCATAGAGTGGCGAAAACAAAAGTGTCAAGGATTCACTTGTATACTGTAGTATAGGGGTAGGTACAGCTTCAACGCACTGTAGTTGCATAATTAGTAAAATTTGAAGATTCCATGTTGAAAAATGGAATATTGAATCTTCCAAAAGATTCTTTAGTTCCCTTCCTGAAACATTTGTTCTTTGAAGAAAACATATTAAAAATTTCAACATTCTTTACAAATAATATAATTAGTGCCGAAGCTGCCTAGGTACTGGGGTATTGGGAAATACAAATATTCACCTAATGATTTAGGGATTTTTTTCTGCCAAACCAAACCCCGGGTCCAATTGCTCAATATAGTAATAGGGTAAGCGACGGGTAGTAAACGGGTGAAATGACATATACCCGCATTCCACGTTCAGATGCGGGTACCCAAAATTGCGTTGGGTACCCGTAGATTCTGATCCGGCAGATTCGTGGGCCGGTACAGGGCGGGTATATTGTTTTGATCCGCAAACCAGTTGTAATGACCCTAAGAAGAAGGGAATATGTGACTGACAGAGTACCACTATTCCGCGCGGAATGTTGCCGGCACCATTAGGGTTAGGACCGTAACGTCCCTGTAAGTTGTTGATTTGCAGATTTTTCCCTCCCTTGTCGCGCTTGTGCGTCTGTTTTGCTTCTTTTGCTCTCCCCGCTCTCTCTCGCGCCAGCCGCCGTTCCGCGCCATTGCTCACACCGATCGGCAAACCTAATGCGTACACACAAGGCACCGTCCCCGTCTCCTGTTCCTCCCCGATCTGCTCCCAGATCATCATCGTCTCCTTGCTCTCGATTCATCTATTGCTTCTGTTTTATACAAATTCTTTGACTTGTTTTGTCTCTTCTAGGCTTAAAAAACGTGAAAACAGCTTGTGGTTCGTCACCTTCTTGGTCGTCCTTCTTCTCTCTTTTCCCCCTTCTTCTTTGGCGGGGGCCGAGCGCGTGTTCTTGTGGTGCATACTCCCGATCCGAGGCTCAGAGTTTGTTTCAGTGGTTTGAGGTGTCGGATCTTGTGTCAGGAGGGCGGCTGCTGCCGCTGCCGGGGGAGGAGGTTGTTACAGCTCTCCCTGGGTCTGGGACCGAACAGACGGTAAAGCCTCTTTCGTCTTTTGGTAACGTTCTTTGTTGATCTCTGGGAGGATAATAAAAGGTGCCGGTGGAAGGTCTTTTATGCACTGATGTGTAGAGTTTTCTTTTTGCGTTTCTCTTTTTGAAATGGTTTGACTGCAGCTTTTTTCTGGGGTTTTGTTTTGCTTTTTTGGTCAGGGAAGGGTGGCTTATACTTTTGGAGAGGTATCCAGTGGTTGTGTCACGTGTTACAAGTTTGAGCAATGAAAAATAGCTGTGATATCAGGCAACAATGAAGCTGGTAAACATAGAGGACAGGTTGCATCCACCGCGAACGTGAATGTATATAGGAGGTAGTTGTCTGAAAGGTGTCTTGTAGGTTTGGTGCAGAAGCTATGGCGAGTCATCCGGGAAACGCTCCCTCTGCCCTCCCAGCAGCAGCGCATGTGGTATGCCATGTGATTCCTGAATTACATGCAATAGTACTGCGTGGGTTAGAAGCATCAAACTTTGAAAGAGCTCTCTGTTGTAGTCTATGGATGTATCCTCCCTTTCTGCACATTGTATTGACAAGGTGAAGGTGGGGTTGGCCACACAGGTTGGGAATGCATTTGTGAACCAGTATTACAATGTGCTACATCAAAGTCCTCTGGTTGTGCATCGGTTTTATACAGATGCGAGCCGCCTTACCCGTGCAGAGGCTGGTACTGATGGTGCAGTGGACACTGTAGTGACTCAAACCGTATGCATAATTAACCCTTCCCTAACAAAGCTTTTACTGCATGGTGGTTGCTTCTCCATTATACAAGGATTATAATTTCCTGCCTGCTTTTCATTCATGTTGTCCTGCTAATATGTGGGCTTCATATTGATGATGCAGGAAATCCATGACAAGGTCATGTCTCTCGATTACTCAGACTTCAAAGCAGAGATCAAAACTGTGGACTCCCAGGAGTCACTGATGGGTGGTGTTCTTGTGATGGTCAGTGGATCACTTTCCACCAAGAGCACTGGAAAGAGGAACTTTACACAGACTTTTTTCCTTGCTCCGCAAGAGAAAGGCTACTTTGTGCTGAATGACATCTTTCGCTACCTTGATGAGGCACCACTAGTATCAAAACCAGCTCCTAGCTTGCCTAATGGTGTGGCAGAGCCCCCACTTGCACCATATGTACCAGAGCCAGGTACACTTGCTAAGCTAACACCTGTCCAAGCTTTGTCTGTTGTGATTGTTTGGACCCTTTATTTTGTATGGATATTTGTAAGCTTTTATTGTTTTGGATTGTAGCTTTTGAACAAGTGGTGGTGGTGGAAACGGAATCAACGGATGCCACATCACCTCCAGCGTCTGAGGGTGAGTTGAGAGTGGAGGAGAAGGTTGAGTTTTCAGAGCAGCCAGAAGCTTCTGAAGTAGATGAGAACGATCTGACAGAGGACACAGCACAGGTTGAAATATCTTTGCCTCACAGTGAGGAGCCAGCTTCACCACCTGTCCACACCACATCTTCACTCTCTTCACTTCCTGCTGAAGAGGATGGCACCTCTACTGGAGAGAAGCCAAAAGTATCATATGCATCTATTGTAAGTTACTTCTATGTTGGTTTGTTTAGAATTGCTGAGTCTTGGGAACCATAAGATCCAAGTGCAGAGACGAAATCTCTATTGATCAATTAGAGAATGAGTGGACTGTGTCTGGTTTTGCATTCAGTTACGGTTAAGAAATGCAGGGGGGCAACCTGCTCCCACATTCCATGCTGCACCAAAAGCTGCACCAGAAGTACCAGCTGCTTCAGCTCCACCTACACCTTCTTCATCAACTCCTGCTGTAGGCGATGCTCACAACACCTTTGATGAAAATGCACCACCTGAGGCTGAAGGTTCACTACTAAGACCAGCTGCAATCAGCAACTTATGTTATGATTGTGCAGTTTGGTAGAGAATGCTAATGCCAGGATTGTGGTTTTGCTCTTGTTGTCAAGAACATGAGGAAGATTGCCTTCTAAATATAATGGCATTTTGTTGTTTGCAGCTGATGTCCACTCTGTGTACATCAAAAACCTACCAAGTAACATTATGCCAGCTGACGTTGAGAAGGAGTTTGCTCGATTTGGGTCAATCAAACCTGGAGGTGTCAATGTCAGAAGTCAGAAGGTAAGTGATCACTCCATTTTGTGAATTGGGAAGATGATAGTTTCTGCAAAGTTTAATTTTCTGACATGAATTCTGTGTCTTGTACCAGCAAGGTGTGTGCTATGCATTTGTGGAGTTTGAAAACACAAGCTCTGCTCAAAGTGCAATTGAGGTACTCCTGTTCATAGATATTCTGTTCCATGCAGTGCTTGTGTAGAGGAGTTTCTGAAAGTGTTTGTGCAGTGAGACAAGCTCCGTTCATGAACTTCAGGGAATGTGAAATGTATGAGAATCTCACTGTAATGAATCCAACAACTTAGTTGTGCAAGACTAGGCATATGTATACCATCATGGTTCCTCGAGGCTTTTATGAGTCTTTAGCTTTGGTTAGAGCCATCAATTGCTTCAAGTTGAGAATCTACATCCATAATGCAATTCTGTCTGACATGATTATTAGGTAGTGGTACATTGTATTCTGATCATTAGTGCTGTCGGTCATGTAGGCCTCCCCAGTGTCAATTGGTGGCCGCCCAGCATATGTTGAGGAGAAGAGACCAGGTGGATCACGAGGTTTGAGTACCTCACCTTGTCATAGGACATCTTGTATTCTAATAGTACACTAACGAACTGTTTATACATACTGCAAAGCAGTTGACTTGGTCTATTTGATGTAGTCCTTGAAAATTATTATGCCAGAGGTCCTTGCATGCTCTTGGATAATGTGCATGATTGTTCTGTGTAGGGACATTGCATGGTACGGGGTTGTGATTATGCAGAGTAATTGTTCCACAAGATTTGTCTTTTTTGTCTGCTTTATGTAAGCTTTGATTATGAGTGTACATTGTAGGAGATGGTTGCTAACCAAGGATGGTTGTGCTACAATCTCAGATCCAAGACAACGAATGCAGGAGGGCAGGAATGATCGTCCTTACCGCAGTGATGGTGTTCGAGGGCGTGGCTCATTTTCGGGGCGCAATCTAGTACGTGGGTCAGGTCAAGAGCGGGATCGTGACATGTCAAACAGGGGACGTGCACCTGGAGCAGCTCGTGGAGGGTATGGTAGCCCTAACACCATGGGTGGAGCTTCTAACAGTGCCAGCACCAATGGTGGAGCCGATGTGAATCGCCGTGTTGATGGACAAGGTGGGAATGCAACTGGGCTCAGGCCTTCCAGGCGTGGTGCTGGTAACCAACTGCCGCGCAATGGGTCTGGGTCCTTCCCTCGCAATGGCCCTTCAGCACCCACTCCTGCCTAATGTTAGACAATGATTTAGAAAGTGGGTCTCTAATCTTGGTGAACAAGAGGGAAAAGTGAGAGACAGGGAGGAGAGTGGACAAGATAGAATTGGATACCTGGGCTATGCTGCCATGAATGGACTCCAGAAGGATTCGTTTAGTTTGCCAGATATGTGTCACTGCTACAGGGTGTGCACGTAGAAGGTTAGTAAGATACCTTGCTTTTAAAGTGGTCTAGTTGATGCAACATTTTCTTCTGAATTTTGAGTAGTAAAAGGTTACCTTCATGCCCAATTCTGCTTTTTGGGATGAGGTGTATTTTGCCTTATTGAAACAAGGGTGTACTATGTAGGGATTTTGCAATTTGAAACTGGTGCAGCTATTGAACAGTTGGCAGCAAGTTGTCATGGTTGATGTTACTACTGTGGTTCTGCACTATTTTCAGGATTGTTGCTCTCAGCATTTGAGTCTTTGAAGAGACCTGAGAGAAGAGCTGATTTGGAACACACGAAAGTTTTTGTGAAACCTTTACCAAGCTCAGCTGGTTTAAGAATCAGTCATTTTCTCCAATGGCTTATTTCAGTTGTCTTCTTTCCCTACTTTTTTTTCTGTGTTTTGTTGTAAAACTCTTGTCATGGTGCAGCTCTCATACCACTTATGTATGTTGTGTAGTGTTTGGCACAAAGTTCCCTGAACCATGGTTTTTGAATTGCTAGAAATATTCTTAAGTTTATTGCTGATAGATTTTGACACATTAGAAATACCTAAGAATATATGAAAGTATGCATTGGACTGGCATTCATCATGAACCTGAGACATGGAATCACTGTGACAAAAAGATAAGGATTTAGGGTTTGTGTGAAGAGGGTGTTTTCTGTCATTGTCTTGGCCCCAGAAACCAACTTCTATCTTGTTGTCTTGTTGTGCACAGTATTACTTCTGATGGTGGAGTTTTATGTTGATGATAAGTATACTTTAAGGAGGAGCTAAAGTTTAGGGATCAAGGTTATGTTTGTTTTCTCTTCTGTGTGGTGGAAAATGGTGCAAGTGATGGAGCCAGTGGCGCAAGACTACAAGAGGCATCGAATTTTCCAAGCTATGTATCATGTTTCTAGTAAATAGAGTAGCTGGTTTTTGTTGTGTAGGAAAAAGTTTGAGGAGATGGATATTGGGATGAATGCCCGTGAGATGCAGCAACATTTTCTTGACTCCAAGATTTCCACTGCGCTGGAGTTAGGAACAGAATGTTGGTCTTCAGTAGGTTTTTAGAGGTAGATAATGGAAGAGATGAGAGGCTCTAGAGGATTTGCTGGCTGGTCAGTTGTGGAATTCACCAGTAAAATTTGTTATGTTTGAGTTGAGCCTTAGTGATTATTTGGGAGGGTTGAGTACCTTAACACTGGGAGCTCCGAGTAGTTGTTCCTTGATGGGGAAGCTGGGTGCTTACTCGGAGATTTTCTGAGTTTTGCCAATGATGGGATTATTGTTTGTTAAACACTTTGAACCCTGATTAGCTGCTGACTGGGAGATCAATTGTTTTTGAGCCAGTGTGAAATTCTACAACAAGTTACCATGATAACCACTGTGAGAGGATCGAGAGTGATCGGATCCATTGTTTGCCTTAGTTTAAATTCCACATTGCATAGGGCTGGTAATAATCACATTGTTGTATGAACATTCATATTTGAAGTTTTAAGTTGGAATGAGTGTCTGTTGCATTTCAGTCTGGAGAAGTGATTACATGCTCTTTATGAACTTGATGTGACCTCTCTTTTTTGGTTACATCACCTCTACAACTCATATGTAGCACTGGTTGTTAGTCTCTCTGGAGCTGTTTCTTCACAGACTGGAAAGTTACTTGAAATGTGTTTTCTCATGCTTCTTGGTGCCATCTATATGCAAGGAAGGTTTATATTGTTGCAATTGAATTCCATCAGTAGATTAATCATTGCAGGTAGGATCATGTAGGTACAGACATTTCTCAGGGTAGTTGAGTCCCATGGGTTCAGAGTATGAAAATCAATGGCAATCCCAGCTAAAGCTTTTAGACTTTGATTTGCTGAAGTTGAGAAGCCCTGTCATCCTCGGAGCTTCTGCATTTGTTGGACTTTGCACTCTCTTGTGGTGTGAGACTAGACTATGCATCACTCTGAGGTTATTCAGTTTGAGCTACAATATTGTTCACCTGTCATGCATGTGACTGACTTTAGGGAAGGATGGTTGTCAAGAAAATCAATGAAGTTTTTCTTCTGCAAATTCAGCACTGGCTCACAATTGGAAAGATGTTTGGCAAGAAAACCCAATGAAGTTACTCTTTGCACATTCCGGACTGGTGACAATTGGGAAGACAATCCACAAGAAAATTAAACAAAGTTTCTCTTTGCACATTCAGCTCTGGAGTCACTACTTCCTCTTCTGGAGTCATCTAGGAAGAAGAGGATTTGGGTGGAGCTTGTTTACTGTTTCCACAAGCAAGAAAGTTATGAGCTTTTGAGACGAATTATGGACCATCTGAGGTGCAGGATCCCTTGGCTTGTCTCCTGTGTAACATGTCTGAAATCTAGAATGCACATAACAGAAAAGTGTGTAACATGTCTGAAATCTATATACATAACAGAAAAAACTGAAGTTTCAAAGTTTGTAAGACTAGGTATGGTAGAAATTGATGACTTTCAGATTATGGGCTGGTAGTGCATGCCAAATATTTGTCTGTGCCTACATGATCCTTCGGCAAATCTGAGTCTAAAGGCTGCAGCTGGGAATGCCATTTATTCTCATATTCAGAACAAATATTTGTCTGCACCCACTGCCTGCATGTGCCAAAGGTAGTATGGTACCAAATAAATTCATATCTCTGAACTAGCTTTAGTTGAAAAATTTATTCGTTACCATAATACCTTTGGCACATGCAATTAGAAGCCCTAAAAAAAGAATTACAAGTCTTGGCATGAACACCTGTTTAGATGAATTTGGTGAAAATAGGTTAGTTCAAATGCCTTCTTCCATAGCCCCCGCTTTAAAACATGTTTCAATAACTAATCAACAAGAAAAAGACCATTGAATAATATTATGGAGCACTATGAAGACACTTCAGTTTGGTACCATTTATGGCATGTTTACTCATAATTTCGTGGATTGAAAGCTTGTCAGAACAATTTCACCATCAAATTGTGGATGTGAAGGACCCTTCAAAGGTTTTATCAAGGCTTTCCCAAGTTCTCAAGGGCTTTTGCTTCCACTTCACAATTCATGGATAATTAATGTTTGAATATTTTGAGTACACAAATGAGGACCATTTGAGCATCACAGATTCAAAACACACTACTATTCTTGTCAGGGAAAATGCTCAATTCTTTTGTCTGAAGTACGCCTGCCGTTTAACCTAGGCTTTCTTCAAAGGTTAAAACACCCAGGAGGCTTTAGCTAGTTTCTCTGTCACATTAGGGAAGTGTTCCAACTCCTGGTCAATCAACCCTAACTTTATAGGCACTTCAGTAGGGGTTTTCAAGCTGAGGCAAACAGCACAAAATGTCCCATTTACGCCAATAATACATGACTAGAAACTGGACCCAGCAATAAAACCCAAATACACAGACCATAATATAACACATTTGTACCATTTATTGCCCGCCTGCTAAACCCTAAACCTGTTGGAGTGGGGCAGTCCTCAGTCACACACGTCACTTCAGTTTTTCATCTTGGTGAACCCCTTCTAGTCTCTACTTTTTTGAAATCATTACAATAATATCAATGAATGTATCAACAATATAAAAACTCGATTTCAACATTTTGTTGTGTTTTACACTAATTTTCTTCATGGATAAATGAGTGTAATATCATATTTTAGAAGAATAATTTGTCCATACCTTGTCTATTAATAATTATTGATAGCTTGTGCAATTTTTTGTTGTTGGTTCTTTACTCTATGAAAGAATCTTTGGACACTTTTGTTTCATCCATGGTCTAGTTTTTAGACTTTCTACATTATCTCTCGTGGCTCTACTTCACAAAGAGGCATGCTCCAATTGTCTAGAACACCTTGGAATGTTGGTCTTATTTGTTTTTGTGAACTTCACAATGTCAGGTATAATACATGTATATAACACATTTTCTCTAGTTTTTCACCCATTGAAGGTTTTTGCCCATGTGGCATGAATTTTTTTGTCGAGCAACACAATTAATTCTTGAATGCATATGGACCAAAATTCCTTTCATGCTTCTACCATTAAATATGATCTAACTTCTATAGGACTACAAAATGAAGGTCAATGTTTAAATTGCCAATAAACATGCCCATGAAAGCATAAAGTGATTGAAGGTTAGTAAATGTTACACATTCATTCTTTTCTTTGAACAACTACCATACCTATGACTTAAGCCCCCTTTACACTATGGTGAAGGACCATAACCATGGAAATGTTGAAAGCCCTCAAAACACATCCAAAAGTCATCCTGTGAAAATTCAAAATCATTTATGTGTGGGCTTGGTTTGTCATGTGCAATATAAAATGAAAATAGATTTTATTGACATACCAATATCTTATAACATAGCCAAAAAGGCAACTAATTATTTTATGTATTTTGATTTTAAACTTGATATCTATGTAATTGTTTTTACTATTGGTTTAAGGTTTGTCCTTTCTTATTTTTCTTCACTTTTCTTCCATTTCTTCTTTTTCCACTTTTTTCCATTTTCTTTACTTCAACAAGTAGGATCACCATGGGTCATAGAAAAAAAAGAAAAGAAATAAATAAATCTAACCAAACATGGCTTTTTTTGCCCATGGGCTTACAAACTTTATGCCCACCTTATATTTAATAAACTATTATGTAAAAAACTCTAACCAATCATGACTTTTTTAGAGCATAGGTTCAAATATTTTGAAGCCACCTTCAAACAAAATTTAGAATATATATATAAATTCCAACCAATCACAACATTTGTGGCCCATGGGCTAATAAACTCACACCCACCTTTTAAAAAAATTATTAAATGAATTTGAAAAAAAAAATCATGACAAAAATTTTGTAGACCAATCATGGATTTTTGGTCTATTGGATTTTGTCCTTTTGTCCTTCAACTTTGTTTAAATTGAACTTGAACCTTGAAATGATTTTTCCTCCAATCATAGATTTTCTATTTTGATGGTCATATGCTTTCAACACTAAATTAATTCCTAAGAGCATCTTTAAAGGTGTTTAATATGTGACCTTGAAAAAATAAATTTCAAATCCAAGTGTAATTATTTACAATTTGAATGTCCCCCACTCTCAGTCCTAACCATTTACTTTCAAAAAAAGGTTTCAATTGCACTCTAAAAGATGTAGGCATGCACAATCCTAAGCTGGTTGTAGTTGTGGGGTGTGTTACTTCTTGACTCCCATATCACTTTAAGACCTTTCACCAACAATTACCACCTTAGACATTTTATCCATGGTTGGCAAAATGAAGAATTTTTGTTATTTTTGTTCTTGAACAACGCAATGAAGCAAATTTTATATAGGTTAAATAATAAACCATGACAAATCTTGCCTTGCTAAATAGAGAACTATGACATTTTTCTTAAGTCTTTCCTTCCCTCCTTTTGTTTCCCTTCCTTGCATTTCTCTTTTTTTTCCTTGGAATAAAGTCTTGCAAATTCACACTATTTTTTGAGCCCCACCCATACAATTAAAACTAAGACTAGAAATAAGTGGGAAACTACTAATACCAAACCACCGAAACCAATCATTCTAATTGGTCAATTAGAAATAAAGAGCATCATTTATATCATATTTGGCAAGAGTTAGGCTTTGTTATGCCTTTTGTCAACCTCAACAAAATGTGGAAAAATGTTGGGCCTAAACCAATTTGCTAAGCCACACTGACATGTTTTGATTATTTTCATCCAATTTTAATTTCCGGTCTAAACACTAAGCACTAGTAGAGTTTCTCTAAGAGGGTTAATGAAAAGAAAAGAAAAATTACCAAGAATTTGCTGAAATTTAGAGAATCAAACCCAAGACCTATTTAACAAGACACTAAAATACCAAGATAACTTTGAAAGTTATAAATGAATTTAACACAATTATCAAATACTATCAAAATTATTTAGTAATTCAAATTGGGTTTGTAGTTGGACAATTTTTTTTTCAAAAAATCAATTATTTTGGCAAAATTTCAGTACATCAAAACATGACAAATATGACTACACCCATGACTATGTAGTCCATGTGGACATGTCGTTTATTCATCAATCATATTTTTGTCATAATCATAAATCTCATGGAATATATTATATATTTATAAATTGAAATACATTTATAAATGACCATTTAGTAGGCATGTAGGAATAGGCAGGTTGGTACATAGGTAGGAATGGGTAGGTAGATAAGCCTAAATAAGTAGGTAGGTAGGATCC
>Ga0116228_10005272_pt1 | contig 11521 bp, 6 predicted proteins | sample S1TSphfallax_2_FD_89694 | JGI IMG/M metagenome (GOLD analysis project Ga0116228, IMG submission 89694) | Host-associated microbial communities from peat moss isolated from Minnesota, USA - S1T2_Fc - Sphagnum fallax MG | ecosystem: Host-associated > Plants > Peat moss > Unclassified | place: USA...
AAAAAAAAAAAAAATAGAAAAAAAAAAAAAAAAAAAAAAAAAAAAAAAAAAAAAAACATGGTCATGAAAAGCAACAAGAAATCACAAAGAAAACCAAGTTGTATCTTGATTTTATAATTATGGAAAATTTGTGGAATAAATTATAACATGGTGGGTGGGTGGGAAATTGTAATATTAATTAGTGACCAATTAATAGACCAAAAGCAACCCTTCAAAATAATGGGAATTGCAATAGGTCTTATATTGAAGATGATGACAATCAAGTTATGTACCTTTGATTGAAAAGTTGAATCTTCCAAAGTATTGGAGTTCATGATTTTGTAGCTTTTGTTGTAGGGCACAATTAAGAAATTTGGTCCAACAAGTAAACCCTAAACGTTAACCTCGAGTGATGACAATTATCAAGCATTTATAAATCAATTGTGTAACCAATTTCACAAACAAATTTGTATTCCATGTACATGGAATTTGTTTGTATGGTTGTGAAAATGGAATGAATGGTACAAAAATATATTAATCAAATTTTGGCACATTGAATGATAAATAACAATGTAAATAAAATAAAGCTTAGTCAACAACCAAGCAATTTTCCCAAATCCACAAGCCACAAATAGATTCAACTAATTTGTTCAATATTTGATGGTTGATAAAAGAAATCCTAAAAACCCATAAAATACATAATATTTTGGAGAAGTTATCGATGAATGCTTAATCAAACCGTGTTTGGATTAAAAATATTTTAAAAAATTTAGTTATTAAGCACAATATCTCACAACTTCATTCTTGCGGAGATACAAACTAGTGTAATGACACTAAACATGGTTGCAACAATAACATTACATTCCTCTTTCATTTATTTTGAGAAATCATTTTCATCCACATGGTAATTTGGAAAAACATCAATGGGCAACCCAACATCACCTCCGCTATCCAAATTTGGCTACACACATTGTACATTAATAAATGTGCACATTTTGCCCAAAATACGATTTCATACCAATTCATGGGCAAATTCATACTTTTAGTTCAAATTGGATGAATCCATGGGCTTCCATTTCTAGCTCAAATAAACAACCTTGCATCAACAAATTGAAAATCTTGAACTTCAATTCTTTGGCTTATCACTTTTCTTTTGAAAACCATGCTCACAAATTGTTTGATTGTTGGAATGATCATTTAGGGTTTAGGGTTTAGGAATGACAACTACGAATGCAAACATGACGACAACTAAATTTGTATACTTTGAAGTTCAAGTAAAATGGATTCAAAGATGAAGTGCAAATTGGCCACACCTTCAACTCTAACCCAAGTGTGTCATTCTTTTTGGTTTATGTTGTTTGGCATAGGAACAACAAATCATTTTGACAAGGTTCCAACCAAGCCAAGCCAAGCCAAGCCTGTTTTTGATTGGTCGATCATAATGATTTGGCCGCCCATGTGGTAAAAGATTCAAATGGATTATGATTTTTTTTTTGTTTTTAGTTATATGGGTGGGGATGTTGGGGGTAATTAACACTAGACTTGGATGAGCTAAATATGGGGGGCTGCTGGCCTACATGCCTTTGGGCATGCTCTATAAGAGGGCAAATTTAGGCATTGGGGAACAAGCTACAAAATTTAGATTTAAGTTAGATTTCTAACTACAATGAGTTTTGCTTCTTCTAATGAGTTTTGCCTCGTGCTTTATACCATGGGTAAAGCTCATGGGTACAAAACATTCTCAAAAATGTGGGGGCTAAACTCAACTACTATACCATCCTTGGCCCTTTAATTTGGGAATGTCCTTCACCATGGAGCTCTCTACCCTACACTTCATTTTGTCTTGATGTTGGCAAGAAGGGCAAAATGTAAATTAAGTTCATGAAGAAGAATTGAAGCCTAGAGTTCCAATGGGCTCACTATAATAACACATAAATTTACCAATGGTCCTTCTATAAAAAAAAGGTTCCTTCGAGTGGAAAAGGGGCAAATAATTTCTTTTGCACAAAAAATCTGGATTGAAGTGTTCACTTAACCCTATTCTGCTGAACATTGAAATTATGATTCATGTCTCCCACTTGCATTGATCCTCTAAAATTCTCACAAACCTACCAAACTCTCTTACATGTTTAACTCTTGGTTCATGTAAGATAACTAAGAAAAATGATTTAGACCATCAAATCTAACAATTTCATTTTCCATAATACGTTTTTGTGCACACTTACACACAATTTGTATTTGGTGGCAAAATGCCAAAAGTTCACATTTTTTATATTCACAAATTCTCTTTCAAATCTTTTCTTGCCAAAATAATAAAAAACTATATTTTAGGGGATATGTCATCACATTGAAGCTTACTTACTACAATTTGATGAATTCCTTGAATCAATGTCGCAAGTTAAATCTAAATTTGCCTTGGGTTGGTCACTAGCTTGGCTCCATTAGCAAATTAAAGGAAACCTTCTTCAACACAAGCAAAAGCATTGCACACAAGCATTTTGAACTCTCTCTTTATTAGTACACTAGTGCTATAACCTTTGCTTCAAATTTTAGTGAAGAAAGGGGTCCAAAAGCTTTCAACATTCAACATTAGAAGTTAGAAATTAGTTTGTGCATTTTTCAAAACTTGCAAATCTAAATTGGGCAGTGTTTGTACACTTTGACATCCTCACCACAATCAACCAACATCCCCACCATCCACACTTGCATGGCAATGATAACATGATTGTTATTTACCTTCTTCTTGATTTCTTTCTCTTATGTGTGGTGTGAGTCATCTTCTTTGGTGTAGATCTTGTATCATCTTTGTTGCAAATATGGTTGTTTGTTATAAATCAACCTCAGTTGTCTCTTGCAAATTAACCTTTGTTGTCTATTGTAGATCATTGAGGTGAGAGTTTATGGAGCTTTTGGGTTAAAACACCTTTTTATAATTTTCAAAATATAAAATTTAAACATTGCCCTTTCATATTTTTTTGAAGGTACATGAAATTTGAACACCTTTTTATAATATTGGCTACCATTGAAACCTCATACAAAATGTCCATGGATACAAACACCTTTGATAAACACAAATGATGTGTTTGCATAAGATAATGAATAAGCCACATTCTCACAAAATGGTTGTTTAATTATTTCTCCTTTGGGTCAATGTGACATGGCAATCCCATCATCTTTTTGAATCACATACCCCCAATTTCTTGGCTAGTTGGTGTGGTTGCATATATGCCTACTTGCGACTTCAACAATAGGGCTGAATTCCCAACAAATGAATCTTTTCAAATTTTGCAACTAGAACAAACCCAATCACATTTCCTTTCACGAAATGAGTTCAATTCATGTGACCATAATAATTACAAAAACTTGAAGTTCATTTCTTGGTTAACTTCCATCATTAGCATAAAACATAATTTGACTTGCAATTTAGATTATTTTCTAGTGCCCCTTTTCTTGTTCCAAGTTTTGTACTTAGCATAAAACATCATTTATTATGATCCTTAATATTGTTACATTGTTTGCAAAATAAATTTATAGAACCTTGGGTCAACTATACATTTGTACAACCACAAAAATTTTGTATGACCTAGACAAGTCATTTAGTAATTGATCAAACAATAATTTCCATAGTTCAACAAAATTCTAGATTGCAAATGGCATGTTTAGGGAAAAGGAATAATGTTTTTCAACTTGTATTTTCTTCCCAAAATTTTTAATACAAAAATTGATACAATATTTTTAGCTTTAATAGTGACAAAAATGAGCCATTTTGATGTTACAAATCAAGCACGGGCCAAGAAAACAAATGAAAAATCCATAAGATCTGATAAAGTTAAAATAATTTTCTATTCTACTAGTACACACACATATATAATAGTTTATCTACAAAGAAGAAAAGATGGGCCTTTGGAAATGTTCTTGAACTTCAAGTTCAAGAGAAAAAAGACAAATTGATCTCATAATTTTAACCAATTTTTTTGCATTCAAAATGGCAATAGATAAATTAGAGGTGGCCTTTGGTCATATGCCAAATTTATCGCCAAAAGATAGCTATCACATTAGATTAATCATCAATTCCATTTGTAATTTAACCAATAGATGTCCAACTAGATGTAGAAGCTCCAATTATCTTCTTTGCCAAACCTTCAACCATATTTTTTGTCAACTCAATATTGATGAAAATTGTAAAGCTAGAAGAAATGTGTTGATAGCAAATTTAATTCCACCCAAATTTTATATGTGCAAGCAAACAACCTCCAAGGCTGCATGACACAAAGTTACTATCCAACATAAAGATTAGCACCTCTTTCATACCCTCCAAAACAAAAAAACTCCAAACCAACTACCAAATATTCTCCTTAAATTAATAAATACAAATATTAAATCTACCACCCTTTTGGAACTCAACCTTTTTCATTTTTTCCTATGTATAATTTCAAACATGCATTAATTTCTTTCACACTTGGATACATTATTGTAAATTTAAAAATACCTTAATTGTAAAGTTTTGCAAATAAGTGGAAACACAATACAAAGAGCCATTATGAAATGTGGACAATGTTTAAAACTATAGTTCTAAAAATTTGAAAAATCAAAAGGGAACACAATAATTTGGATTGTCAAATTTGTTTGGCAACAAGCTTCATGAATTGAAAATTTTCAATGATAAAAAATTGATTTGAATTGATGATGTTTCAAGAGTCTTTTTGCATGTTTATAACATTCAAAATTTGCTCAAATGCACAATTTGTTTTTCAAACATATTTTTTCTATATAAAATGTGCATCAATCCTTCTTAGGATTGTAGAATATTTTAATATTGATGATTAAAAAAAAAAACATGAATAGAAATTGGTGAGTTAATTATCTTTTCAAAAGACCTTCCATATTCCTAAAACCTGCAAATTGCTTTCAATATTCACTTGATTGAATAAATTAGGGATACAATCATCTTCAAAATTTCAATTTTTCATTTTTTTCTTTATCTTTTTTTTGTTTTTTCCCTTTCCATTCTAGATGGACCCAAAACAATTTCTCTACAATGCTTTGAACTATGGATAAAATACCAATGATCATTAAATATATTAACAATCTAGTTTTTTTCATTGTTAATCCTTCCATTACATTCATTTTTCAATTAACTAATCATGATATTCATAAAACATCCCCATTGTAGGTTTTTTAAAATCAACAAATCTCATGAGACTAAAGACAAGTTCATTCATTTTAACAAATCATCATATATGTTTTCCAAGTTGAATTCTTGATAATGCACATTTCACATCTTCTTTTTACAGTTTTCCACTTACTATCATTTGTTGAATCCATGTTTTAACCTTTTAAACCATTATAACATTATAAAATTTATTCCAATCAGATGTCACCTAGTTTTAACAATTCTAATTTATTTCTTTGCTTGAAAACTTCCTAAATAATGTCTAGCTTTTATGATGATTTGTTACAAAAAACTTTAATGTTAGATTTAGTTTCACTAACCTTTTTTTCACTTATTCTATTTTTTCATATATTTGAGCACAAGATAAATGGGCCATAAGTTGCACAACCACCATATGAAGATATTTATCACCTATCATATGACTTGCACTTTTGCATGTTATTGAATTATGAATAACCACTTGCACATATATGTAGTCACATTTTCATTTCTAATTGGATAAACAACTTGCAAAAAAAATCATCTTTTGGACATATACACAATATGTTTATAATTGTTTGTTATTAATATGTGCCCACCCATCACAACTTATTATGCATGCATTGGTTTTTTCAAATTTTCTTTCATAACTTGGACATACATATCCAAGTTAATGATATGTGCCATTACTTAACATTTGTTAGAAATTAATTGATTTGATGATATTGAAAGGGATACCAATGTTCCAATTTTTTTTTGTAATTGTTAGATCCATTTCATCACATTTTTAAAGAATCCATTTTTTTCAAATTTTGAAGTATGTTAAACCAATTTTAGTTTTTATTCATGGATTAATCTAATTAAAAATTTCCTACTTTTCTTTATTTAATTAATCGAAAAACTTGATCTTTTAATGATTGAAGATTTTTTTTTAGAACAAAATAACACAAATGAATTTTGTTAGAACTCATTCCTAGATTTTTTTTTCTTATTTTCATATTGAAAATGTTTTGAATGTTTTGCAAAATATTTATATAATGTAAGCCTTAGGAAGTTCCATCTTTTGCAAGTGTATTAACAAATTCAACATTTAAAATGCATTGTAGAACTTTAAAAGTAGGCCATGGGTTGGTTTGTTGATTAAAAACTAATTCATAAGAACTATTATTAAAAGAAATTTTTTATTTTGATTTCAATGTTACATGCCAAATGTAAAGTTACATGTTTCCAAATTTTAACTATCTTGGGTCCAATAAGAAATATTGATTTCTAGTAGAATGGATAAGTAGGATTAACCACAAGCGTGTAGCAATTAATGGTGATCATGTTTTAATCGGTGGTTGCAAGGTAGTTCATTTTTTGCATCACAATGCAATTTTTTGGAAAGTGTCATGCATTTACATGTTATTGACATGCCATAAAATTAACAATATGTCAAATGTTTTACTAAATTTCAAATTTCAACTTGAATAAAAAAATATTTATATAAAACAATTATAAGATCTGGGTGAAAACACACAAGGGTGTACCTAAAAATATATATTATGGGAGTTTTTCTAAAGTATTTTTAAATAGATAAAATTACACAAAAACACAAATTTTTTGAAACAATATTATACAATTGACATCTTTTTCCATGTCCATGTTAATGCTACCCTATTTTCAACCTTTTTGAACACCTCTATTTAATATTGGTAATGAAAAATATCCTTTTGGATATGTGATGGACTTTTAATTTTTTAAAATTTTTATTACACACAATAAGGAATTATAAAGTCCATCACATACTTCATATTTTCAAACTTTTTACTCCTAAATGTCATAACCTTTGAAATTATAGCACATTATCCCAAAATTGTGGAAACATCTTCAATTCCATTATAAGTAATGAATCCATAAAACTTTCTTTTAATGGACTATGCCTTGGGAATTGTTTAGATTACAAAGTCCATATTTAATTGAAAATTAATGTTTTCGGTGTAATGATTTGAAAGTAAGATGGAAAAAGAAGTTAATTTCATTTATTTGAGTCCATTTTGTTGGAATTTCCAACTTGCATATGGGTTTTATATAATAATATGTGTTGAACCCAAATTGTGAACAACCAAAATGTGAAATTATCATGCCTACATGCAAACTCAAAGCTTTTGTAAAGATTCACTTTGCTTCGAGAGTCATCCTATATTAGTAGACTTTTGAATTCAAACATGTCATTGCTCTTTGTTATGGAATGGACCAATCTATGGCATTGTAAGGATGTGTGCCAAGTTTTCAAATTTGGGGAATGGCCCAAATTATTGTTAATATTTTAAGGCCCATGGTTCAAGAATGTGTGGTGAACCAAAATAAAAGATATTGGTTTTTTCAGATGTTCTTGTTGTTGCCATATCATTTATACATCAATTGTAGGCAAATTATTTGGCATTTGATTCTAGCACAACCTAAGATTTTGATGGAAAACTCCAATTTTTTTTGACAAAACATGTAAAAACAAGTTTAAAACCCTTGCCTTTCATTTATGCATTTTTCAAAAGGCCAAAAGGTGAAAACATGGTGAAAGGAACTAGGGGCATTAAAGTAGAAGTACTTTTTCAACGACTACACATGACACATGTCATTTTTGTGTTGGTTGTTGGTTTTTTAATTTTAAATTATGTATTTTGGATACCCAATTTAACACTACATGTTAGATATAAATACATTTTGGCTAAACATTAATTTTATGTCATATATATTATGCATTCATCCTTTTTACCACATAAACATGAACAACTTTTGTTAAAACCACATCTTCAAAATCCATAATTTTTAGGGTCAAAAGTATTTTGAATCAAATGTGCTCAAATGGATTATAAAAGAAAATTCATCAGTTCAAGTCATTTTTTTTTTTCTAATCATCAATGTTAAAATCCTCTCCAACTTTTAGAAGGAATGGTGCACATTTGGTAGAAGAAAAAGGCATTTGAAAAAAACAACGATTGTCCATTCTCAAGGTTTGAGTGTTTTGAACATGCAAAAACATTTTTTAAATTCTTTAAACTTTGAACATGTAAACTTTGCAATTAATGGAAAATATTCCAAAAAATTATGACAATCCAAACTATTATGCTTCCTTTCCTATGGGGAGGGGTGGGGACATTTAATGTAAAGTTTTGGGATCTACGTGCGTCAAATGACTATTTTAGGGGGGTTATTAGATAATTGTTTAACCTATTTTTTATCACCCTATTATTATTTAATTTTCTAATAAATACATATCAATGCCACCCTAGACTAATCATAATCCATTATTTCAGATTATTACATACTTTATATTATAATTAAATGAATTATTTAAATAAAATGTACCCTATTTTTTAACTAATTAATTTATAAGTTTTACCCAACAACCAATGTATTGCACCCTATATTTTTACTCACGTATTTTCTTAGTGTCCCCCTTGAGCTTCCTTTGTAATATTTCGAACATAAAAAAATGTAGTTTTAAAGAATGTCCATTCACTTGGTGGCTCCTTTGATTATGTTTTTGCTCCAAAGTTCAAAAAATGTTGTGCATGATGTTAGACCCTTGTTCTAAAGGTTTGGGGTTGGTTATTCAATTTGTTGGGAAGGAGAAAACATCACAAATTGCAAATGAGTATGACCATTAATATTGTTACCATTCTTTACTTTTGCATAATATTTTTTAAAGCTAATTGATTAAGTGCTAGAGTTCTTAACTTTATAGACCACAAAACCAAAACCACAAGTCTTTATGATGACATGGAGATTAATGATGAGATGGGATCCTAAATGGTGAAAGAACAATTGAATTGTTTTAAGGTAAAGATCACCTTAAAATGAAAAAAAATCCACTAGAATCGTCAAGGGTGCATGAAACACAATTTCTATATGTTAGTTTTATTACCCAATAAATTTTGGGAATTGTTGGCTCCCAAATAGAAGCAAAGAAAGCTTTTAGGGTAAAAAATGGTAAAGTATGCCAAAGATGGATAATTAATTTTATCGTGGAACGTATCCATAGATTAAAATTTCATACATTGAAGTCATGAATATTTCTAATTTTAATGATCAATTAAAGGAAGTTCTTTGACTTCATTACATAATATTGAAAAATTGGATGTTTTAATATACATTTAAATACATTTAAAAAATACAAGTAAAAAAAAGTATGTGTCCCACTTTTGCTTCAAATATATGAAAATATGATGAAAACACAATTGTAATTGAATTTTTGATACTTTCAAATGGATAAAACACTAATATATATCAATGCGTTTTAAATTTTTTCATATCATAATTATAATCTATCAAAGTTTTTTTTATAAAACTATGTTTGAAAATTAAAAAACCTAGCTAGTTTATCTTTCTGATTATTTCGATTCTTTTGATTTTCTGGATTATATTCGAAAATTTCCAGACTTTCTTGTAATTTTTTAATTAAAGAAATTAAATGGTTTTTCTGAATTTTTAAAAATTTGAAGCCAAAACCGAAGGTCACCCAGAACCAGAACTGGAACGGAGTCTTGGTATTGGAAAAAAGGAAAATAAAAAAAAATTGAACCAGAAGCAATCCTTTGAAAATCATAGGAACTGAATCCAGGGTTAGTCCAAGAACTTGCCAACACTGGTATAACTATACTTGACCATTTGGTGGTTGGAAATGTAGAGTGAACCAGCACTCACCAGCCCACCATCCACTGGATGCCCATTATGGCACAGTTGTGGGTGAACCTCAATTGAAGTTAATATCTGGTTTCATCTTGATAACCCATTCTTTAAGCTGGCATATGTCTTATATGTAGGTGGATAGGTAGGAAAATAGGTAACTACCAAGTAAGTAAGAACTGTTTTTACTACCTACCGTCTACTAACAACCTGCTTGCAAGCAGGTTGCTAGTAGGTAGATAGTCAAAAAAGAGAGTAACTGAGCTAAACTACCATGGTTAGCTACAGAACTGGAACTCAATAGAAAACAGTTACCTGACTACTTACAATTCATCCTTCATAGTATTCTTGTGGGTCTTGGTTCAGTCTAGCTTTATCTAAGATCCTATGTAGTATGGGGAACTCCGTTACGAAAAATACTTATATATATATATATATATATATCCTAAGAGCATCTCCAACGGTGCTCAGTATGTGACTCCAGGCAGTATAATTTATTGTGAAAAAGTCAAAATGTGCTGGCTTAGCTCAGGAAATTGATTTTCCACACCAAATTCGTGCAGCTTGCCGTTGCTGGTGAAAGGCGCAACACAGTTTGTGCACCTGCCTAAAAGAGTGTAATCAATTGGACCTGACTGCGGTTCAGTATTTCTGATTGGTCGATCATAATGATTGGTCCAAGTAGTTTTTGCTATTAGTAGTCCCCACACATATGCAGTTCTAGTTACAGTTTTATTGGTGGGGTTGCCGAAAAATAAAAAACAGCTAAACTTAGACATTTAATTTTATTATCCAGAGTGACGTTTTGATTACAGGTGGAGATGCTCTAACTATTAGACTTCAGTTTCAATCACACTAATCATGCAATAGGGATAGATGCACAGTCCCAATCCTTTCCCGTTGACATTTAGAATGGGGTAGAACAAACTACATCCATATGTCAGTTACTTGTCATTTCTTTCATCCCCCAGTAGGTTCAGCTTGTCACTCATCTATTATGGCATCTTGGCTTGAATTTTATGTTTTCCCTTCATTGCAATAATATATTTTAACTTGACAAACAGTGCAATTTTTCATTTGAGATAATGTGGGACTTTCTCATAAGCCCCTTGCTAAGAGTATCTCCACAAACTACAATAAAATGAAATGTAAAAACTACATTTTAAATGAAGTATATAGTTATCATATAGTGTAAAATTGAGTTTGCAGTTGTAATATATGTGCCCAAGTTACAGTGCCACCTAGAAAAGCCACTGGAAAGAAATGAATGTATTTTATTAACCACCATGATGATTGGCCCATGTGGTAAGATTTGAATAATCTCAATAAGATTTATACCATCTTCTCTTTTATGTTTATGGGCAAGGATGGGAAAATAATATTAACTCTGTAGGTTGGATGTGATAAATATTGATAGGGGTTGTGGGTGGATATGCTTTGTGAATATTTACAATTGTGTTGTTGAATACAAGTGAGGGGCTATTTGTACACCATGATATGGAGGAGCTAAATATTTCACTCTTTACATCCGATGGCTTCATCTCGGTTGAACTTTTTCCATCCATCCAATTAGCACTTTGGCCTATGGGATTCAACCTAAACTGCACTTACTTAAAACCTAACTATATTGGGGGGTGGTTCAAGTCCTGAGGAGGGGACCCAGTTCCAATCCTTGTCTCTTGAAGTTCCTTGAGATACCAAGTCTCACTTACACTTCAAATG
>Ga0116228_10005274_pt1 | contig 11519 bp, 8 predicted proteins | sample S1TSphfallax_2_FD_89694 | JGI IMG/M metagenome (GOLD analysis project Ga0116228, IMG submission 89694) | Host-associated microbial communities from peat moss isolated from Minnesota, USA - S1T2_Fc - Sphagnum fallax MG | ecosystem: Host-associated > Plants > Peat moss > Unclassified | place: USA...
CTGTCGAGCTCTGAACATTTGGGAGTCCCGGAGGACTCCAAATCCCCAACTTTTCCAAGTGTTGGGCTTCACCCCCACACTTGGCCAAGTTAGGGTTGCGACACAAAACCCACACAAGGTGGTTAATGTGAAGTTGGAGCACTTTTGGTGCCGGGACGAGCCACGGGCAACACGGACACACAAGATTCACCATGGCCCGGACTTGGGGGAAGCCCCACCTTCCCCCTTATAGTATACTCTGCACCTCTCCACGGGGCCCACATCTAAATGGCTTTTTGTCCCGGGATTCCCCAGTGGGAGTCCCGAAATCGCCCAAATTGGGACTCCCGCAATTTTGGAGCCCCATAATTTTGAAAGAAGACCTTGGATTGAAATCCAATCTAAAGCAAAGTTGTAGCCCTCATCGAGATCTTTTCAACCGTATGTCGCACACCATTTGCAAACAAGTAAATCAAATCGATTCCCAACTCTTTTAGGTCGGGAATCAAATTGGCAATTTGACTCCCGACCTTTCTTTTAGCCATAAGTTTTGTTTCAGATGTCCAAATGAGCAATGCGAGCCCATTTTAAACATCTCCGTTTCAAGAGCTTTTCAATGATATAAAAAACGCCACAAGCCCATTGAATTTTGACCCCTCAAGTTGTTCTCTAAAATTTCGAGAATCCACCAGGACTCCATCTCCCAAAATGGGAGTTGCCTTGGGAGTGTGAGGGTTCACTCCCTCACACTTCCTACATTCCCGAGAATATGTGATGTGACTCCCAAGCTTTCTCTTGGCTCGCACCCTTGTAACCCCTTTGCCTTGGTCGCGAGCCCAAAGCTAGGGTTACAACACACCCAAATTGCATTATACACAAACAACTTTTAACACACCCCCAAGTCCTTTGTTAAATTCAAAAAAGTCTAACTATGTCAAAGGTGGAAGTAGATGGGACTTGGTGCCGCTCCCAACTTCTAGCACTAAAGGGGGGGGGGGTGAAAGGGGCGTGCTGAAAGCTCCAGAATTAGACTAGGAAGAGGGTCAAGCTACTTAGTTATTCAGTCTTACATCCAAAACCAACCACAAGTTGGTTAGAACTCATTCTGCACCTTTTTTGGTGTTGGGACAAACCACGGGCGACCTTGGACTCACTTAACTCACCACAGCCCGGACTCGGGGGAAACCACTTCCTTCCCCCATATAGTATTGTCAGTGTTACTCCGTGGCACCCGCATTCAAATGGCTCTTTTTCTTGGGACTCCCAAAGTGGAGTCCCAAAATTGTCCCGGTTTGGATTCTTGAGACTTTGGGCGTTCATAACTTCTCGCCCCAAGTTCAGATTAGGATGAGGTCTCAACCAAAGTTGTAGCTCTCCTTGAGAGCTTTCCAACGGTGTGTCTCACTTCACCTATACGCATTGGGATTGGGTCGATTCCCGACTTTTAATGGTCAGGAGTCAAATTGCCAATTTGACTCTCGGCTTTTCTTTTGACCATAACTTTTGATGTAGATATCCAAATGGCTCATGCGAGGCCATTTTAAACATCTACACTTCAAGAACTTTCCAACAGTATAAAGAACACATCAATGTGAGGTGTTTTGACCCCTGCACTCATGCTCTAAATTTTTGGGAGTCCCAGAGGACTCCTAAGTCCCATTTTCGGGAGTGTGGGTGGCGACCTCACACTTCCCTCAAAGTGGGGTTGCGACAACTTCAATGTAAGAAGCTTCAATAACTTGAAGAACATCAAAAAGACGATTAAGGAAAAAAAAACATGATCCTTTTTTTATTATGGTGTTTAGGGTTTAAAGAGTAATAATTTAAGGAAAAACATTTTTGTTCTTGATGTTTAAGCCTTGAGGGGTAGCAATTTTGTGGGGGGAGCCACCAAAAGATCCTCTAATTTTTTCTTTATAAAAAAATTAGAAAAATTAATGAGCATCAATTTTGTAAGGGGGATTCCAAAACTTTTCCCACTTTCATATTTTTTTTATGAAGAAAAAAATGATTTTTAATGATTATGTTTAATTTTTTATGGAATTTTTTTGTTGGGAAGGCACAAGGGGAGGGGAGCCATTATCCCATTTTATTATTATTTTAGGCCTTAAAGGGTGGCAATTTTGTGGGGCTGGCCATTAAAAATTCCTTACAATTTTATTATTTAGAAAAAAAATATTTTTAAGTTTTTAAATCCTTAAATGGAATTTTTTTTAAAAGCCACCAAAAATTCCTTCCAATTTAATCTTTCAAAAAAATATACATTAATAAAATATCATAAATCATGAACTAAAATAAATTTGGAACCAATGGGCTTTTGTTATTTTCATTAGGCCCACCTTTTTAAGGTAGACTTAAAAAATGCCCCAAGGGCCATGGCAACATTATCCACAACTATCCATGTAGATTTCTAACAAGTTTTTTGATCCAAAATCATTTTCTTGGGCTTGGGCCCTAAATTACTTTAATGCAAACTCAAAATGACCACCCTTCATAGCTTGGACCAATGACAAATTTTTAATTTGGGTGGTCCCAAGCCTAAGCCTTCTAGTGTAAACCATCCCTAAGGCATAATTTGTAAAAACATTAACAAATGAATATGTTTTGAATTTTTTTCCGCAATTTAATTATTAAGGTAGATATGGATTCAAATTTTTTTTCTTTTTATATAATTTTGGCTGATATGGATTGTAACATTTAAAATTCAAACTAATTATAAATACATACGAAAGTTATGCATATTCAAAAATTGGATGAACACCATTTTTTTCCAATCACATAAAAACGTACATTTATTTAGTTATAAACTGAAAAATCTTGTGAAGGAATTGAATTGAATAAAAATTTTCCCACTATAACATAAATTGCTTAGTCCAACTACACCCCATTAAAGACCAACCAATTACCACACACAAAAATTGACACCTTCCCAAGCTCCTCGTTAGACTCAAATGTGAGTTTAAGGTGAAAACAACGAAATAGTTAGGAATTGAGGCACGCGCCCTAGCTCGCAGCACTTTCGAGGGTAGAGGGGTGTGTTGGAACTCTAGGATGGGACTAGGAAGAGTGACAAGCACTTATTCACTCACATGGACCTATACAAAACCAAACAACAAGTTGGTAAGTACATTGCTGGAGCACTTTTGGTGCTAAGATGAACCACGGGCAAACTTGGACTCACAAGATTCACCATAGCCTGGACTTGGGGGAAGCCACCACCTTCCCCCTTATAGAATACTATGTGCTTCTCCGCGAGGCCCACATTTAAATGGCATTTTGTCCTGGGACTTTGGGGCCCATAACTTTATGTGCAAACCTCCAATTGAGATGAAATTTGAAGTAAAGTTTCAGCCCTTGTTGAGAATTTCAAATGTTATGTCGCATGTCACCTACACACAAGGAAATTAGGTTAATTCCTGACTTTTAGTGGGTGGGCGTCAAATTGACAATTTGATTTTTGGCATTTTTTTTTACCATAACTTGTGTTTTAAGTGTCCAAATGGGTCATGCCAGACCATTTTAGACATTTACGTTCCAAAAGCTTTCCAATGATATAAGGAACTCCCTAATCCAATGGGTTTTGACCCCCTAAAATGGTTCTTTGAAGATTCGAGAGTCCACCGGGACTCCAATTCCCAAAATGGGAGCTCATTTGGGAGTGTGAGTGTTCATTCTCACACTCTGCCACATTCCCGGGCTTCCTTCTTGGCCCACGCCCTTGCAAGCCTTTGTTTTGGTTGCAAGCCCAAGGTTAAGGTTGCGACTAAATTGCCATAGTCCAACTACACCCCATTCAAAACCAACTAATTATCACACACAAAAACCCACACCTTTGTAATTACCTAATCCATATTTAATTCCTATAAATCAAGTCCTTTCAATCCCTTTTTTTATACATGTTGTAAAAACCATATGTTAATGATACCATTGGAAAACTTTTGGAACGAATATGTCTAAAATGGGTTCACATGACCCATTTGGACACTTAAACCATAAGTTATGACTAAAATAAGGGCCGAGACCACTAAAAGTTGAAAATCACCTTGATTTCCTTATGTGCAGGTGGCATGCAACATACCATTGAAAAGTTCTCGATGAAGGTTATAACTTTGCTTCAAACTTCATTTCAATCAAAGGTATGCACACAAAGTTATGGGCCCCCAAAGTCATGGGAATCCTAATCGTGAAAATTTCGAGACTCCCACTTGGGAATCTCGGGACAAAATGACATTTGGGTGCTGGTCCTGTGGTTAGGCATAGAATATACAATAAGGGGGAAGGTTGTGGTTTCCCCAAGTTCGGGCCGTGGTGAATCTTATGAATCTGTGTTTGTTCATGGCTCGTGTGTGAACCAAAGTGCTCCGACTACGCACTAACCAACTTTTTTGGTTTGTGCAAGTCTGTGCGAGTGATTGAATTGCTTGTTATTTTCCTAGTCTCATCTTGGAACTCCAACATGCCCCTCTAACCCCGAAGTGCTACGAGCTAAAGAGCGCACCCTAACGCTTTCTCCTTGTGTTGTTTTCATCTTTGGACTCGTAGTTGAGTCCATCAAGGAGCTTGGGAGTGCATCATTGCTGCATTGCCTTTTTAGTAAGGCATGTAAATCAAATGTGCTAGAGGTGTTACGGATTAATGGTGTCTCTTCAAGCAACAAGAATGATAGTTCTGAAGAAGAGGATGTAGGAGAAACAATAAGCTCCCACTAGGAAATTGATGTCTAAAAAGTTGTGGAAAATGGTTTAGCCACAATAATGCCATGTCCTCTTGAACCAAAAACCATTGATGCCTTTCAGGAAAGGAATGGGAAGGGTGAAGCCAATGTAAAAGTACCAACAAAGTCTCACCCTCCTAAATTAACTAATATTCATACAAGCAACATAGATGGAAAGAAACAAATTTTCCTCAGGATTGAGCAAACCATTACAAAGAAAACCTACATACAACAAGGATTATTATGGGAACTCAAGATAATGTTAATGTTATTGAGACCCAAAAGGTCACTATTGAGATGCATGACATGGGGAAAGGAATTGGGAAGCAAAAGCATGGTCGAAAATCAAAGGGGAAAGGTGTAGATGCAGTGGTGACCACAAAGGCAAATGTGAAGATATGGGTTCGAGGTCCAACAAATGACTATGAATTGATAGCTATAGCAAAAAAGGGGAAGAAGAAGGCAAAAGTTATGGAGCACCATATAATGCAAAAGGGTAATTTAAAGGTGAAGGATATTATTGTAATGCATAGTTCTTCATGGCATATTGGTGGTTGTCCTTGATACATTTGTTATCAGATATCTTGATAATAATGTAAAATGTGTTGTGGCATTTTTCAGTATTCTCTTACCACAAGTTTGCACTCTTGATTGCTATGACTCTAAACTTGTAAGTTGTAATGCTATAACACATATAGCTTAATGGATGTAATTGGATATACCAAAAGTTTTTTATAGTAAAGTTTTTTTGCAATGCTAAAGTCTTACAATGTGCTGCAACCTCTTTATTGGATTACACATTTTGGTAATTACACTCCATTAGTACCACCAAAAAATAGAGGTTTTTTCACCATTAACAATGAGTTATGCCTAAATGGTATAACATTGGAGTTGCCAAAATTGTAATATTTAACATTTTCTGTTTTTTTATAATTATTGGGACTTGATGTAAGAATAGATTGCCATTGAACTTTGTGATCATAACTTTTATATCCTATATTGTTTTATTGTAAGTTCTTGATAATGTACTTGATCATTATTGCAGAGGTCTTCATTTACACAAAATCTGACCCTATAAGCACATGTGGTTACAAAGTTTAAATTTAGACAGCCAAGGGTTTTGGTGAGATTGCCCTAGGGATTTGAATGGGGGATTAGAGTGTGTTCCTATCCCTATTTCAACCAATCTAGGAAACATGGCTCTAACTTGTCCTTTCACATACATATTGAGAAATATTTCCAATCATAATGTGGGGAATGGGTGTGACATTTCACATTTTTTCTGCAAAAAGGTCTTGTTTGGATTGTCAACACAATTGTGTCAAAATGCCTAACAATTGTAATTGTGCTCAATATGGTGGTGGGGAATGTGCATATATTCAAAATGGATTGCTCAAAAAATGTTACATTGACAAGGTAATCCAAGTTGTTTAATATGTATTTTGAAATTACTAATTATTTGAACTTGATGTGTTATAGCTTGAGTGTGTTATCTAGGTCACTAGTGTATAAGAATTTATGTGCATTAGAAGAACCATTGTTATGTGCGTTACTTTAGTGCATGGGGTTGGCTACAATAGAGGACATCAACTTTTGTCCCTGGGGGAATTGTATCATGGTTATAAATTGTCAAGATGTCAAACATTGTAAAGGCCATATTGTGTGAGATTTCATTGAGTGCCAATAGCATTGTAATTGCAAAATAAATTATGGCAATAAAATTATGCAACAAGGGACACATCATTGTCTAAAAGTATGAATGACTTTAGATAATTTTCCGTAATTTTAAAACTTTTGACTTTCAACTCTATGTTTAATGTTGGTGTATCATCTAGATTTTAATTAATGTGATGATATGATTTCAAGGTCTTTTGGACTTCTAAAGAGAAGGGTTGGGGGATCACAACACTAGAAGACCTTCCAACTAATGCTTTTGTATTTGAGTTTGTCAATGGGGTTTTGACAAATGCGAAGTTAATGCAACAAATTCAAGGTTGTATGCATAATGGTGAATGCGCATATCCCTATGCAATGCATTTACATGCAAATTGGGCTTTTGAAATAACTATTAGTGATGATCAAGCTTTATGTTTGGATGGACAATATTTTGGGAACATCTCAAGGTTCCTAAATCATTGATGCAAAGATGCAAGCCTAATAAACATGCCCATCAAGACATATAACCAAATTACTCGATACTATCAAGTAACTTCCATTCAACCCTTAGTCATGTCTTATGTTAGTTAACATTGTAACCTTTTTGATTAATGATATACTAATTTAGAAGTATGTTTACAAGTGGCATTCTTTACTTTCTGCAACGTTAAAGTAGGAGAAGAATTGACCTAGGAATATGGAAATGACTTCTCTAATGTATCATATCCCACAAATACATTTACATGTTTATGAAACTATTGTAAATTGTATTGTAATAGTAAATTGTACATACATTTTGGACAATAGTGTAGTATTCTAGTAAGCATTTAGTCTAGTATTGTACATTGCAATACATTATGGTTTAACATGTATTGCAAGGATTCATTTAGTTTTGCCAAAACCTTATGTTCCATGACCTGCTTATACTTCTCTATGCCAATTACTTACTTGTTCACAAAAGTATTGTTGAAGTATGCTATCGTGTGTTCCATGAAAAATTTCATGTCAATTTTTTAAAATCGTTGTGTGGCGATTGTCCTCAAGCTTTTGATGCTTTTGGGATTGCATCAATGAAATGTTCTTTCCACCAAATATTTTTGTAGCCTATTGTTTGTGCATGGTTGAGGGTGGGTTGGTCAAAGTTTGGGGCGATAAGTACCAAATGATGTGTGGGATAGTTTGTTTCAAAGGTTTTGGTCAAATTATTTGCCCAATGGTTGTCTACTTAATGGTTGTTTACTTCATTATTCATTCGATGACATTGTTGAAATCTTGGATGATAAAAAACCCAAAGTTTTTCTAAACACTAATTACTAATAACAATTAGAGTTTCAAAAAGTCAAAGTTTAATTTGTTTTGAAATTTTTGCAAAATGTAAAAAAGATAACCCTTCATGAAGGACTTAATCACCTCAACTCCCCCAAGGTTTCACACAATGGTTGTAAATGGGCAACCAAAGACACAAAACCCAAATGAGAACATAGGTGTTCAAAAATGAATCAAGAGTTACATTTAAAAATTCATATATCTTTAACAAACCTCTTCAAAAATTGGTCACCATCATATGACTTAGAAAAACTTCGATCACCATTTAACAATTTCCAAATGGTGACTAAAATTCATAACCACCATCCAATGGTGACCAAATTTAGTCATTGTTGTTAAATGGCAATTGAATTCAATCACCATGCGACTATGACAATCAAAAACCTTTTAGTTGTTAGGCACTTGTGGCAACCAAAAAACTTTCAATTGCCATGGCCCTATGGTGACCAAAAGTTTTTCGATTGCCACCTACATGTGGAAATTGTGGCGATTGGAAGGCCCTTGAGGGGGGAAGGAAAAAAAAGGTTTTTGGTCACCACACACCTATGGTGACTAAAAACCTTTTAGTCACCACCATTTCTTTCCACTTCCCGTCCCCCCCCCCCATTGAGCCCATTTTTTCCCTTCTTCATTCTCCCCCCTTAATGGCCACCAAAACCTTTTCGATTACCATGTTGTGTGATCCCTCATGAAACATTGGGGGTACTAATAGGAACCCATTGGGAAATTGTTGGGAACATGTTGGGAACAAATGAAAAAATGTAAAACAATCTTTCTTTATTGGGAGTAAACTTTGATGCAATTTTGTGACACATTTTTTTAGTGAGGGCTAAAAACAAGGAATGTTTAACTATAATTATTATAATCAAAAGAGAATGAAAAATAGTAAAATGAAAAAGTTTTTGATTTATTCAAATTGAATTGGTTGCAATATCTATCAAAAGATGAAACCTTGTTAATACACTATCAAATTGGTATATACAATAGTTTCTAAATAGAGCCTCACATGGGAAAGACATTTGTTCAATTTTTTTTATGAATTCAACTCAAAATTAACAAATGTTATATTATGTTGAAATAGTCCTATGTGTTGTAAATGAGTATTTCCATGGTACAACATAAACATTTTGTGTCAAAACTAAAAGTATATATAGTATTAAAAGTAACAACACATAAAATTCCAATCACTTTGAATTCTTCAAAACATTGTATTAAATTGATTGGGGCTTTAAAAATAAAACCAATTATATAAACCAATATGAATTTGAGATTAATTCATAGTTGTGTCTTTATGTAAATGTACACCAATAATTTTATAAATGTTAGTTAAAACACCCTATTTAACAATAAAATATCATTTTTCATTCATTTAAAATTTCCACTTTATTTTTGTAGAATGATAATAACAACACTTAACCCAACAGAATCCTTAATGGAAGGTTTATAATGAAGTGATTAAAAAATTTGAGAAACTTTGGCACAATAAAAATAAATAACAAGTATGTTTGAAATGACTAGTTAAGTTGAGTTTCAAACCTACTTTTCCATTAGAAGTTTGATGTATTTTATTATAATATTTAAATGTTGAGAACTTGCAACTACATTTTAAATTTACATCATGTTGAAAATGGAGAATATCCAATAATTCATCTACTTTCACCTACTTGTACAAACTTGTAGAAAAAGTAATAGTTATTTTAAAGAAAATCTACTTGAATGTTTATTAGATATGTGATTAATAAATATCATTGTGATAAAATTACAGGTTATCTTCATGTTGATCATTAAATTAAAAAAATTCTACTTTCAATACATTAAAACTTGTTCATGGCTACTTGTTTTGTTTGGTGACAAGGATAAAAAATTATCTACTTTACCATGCTTTCACCTTATTATTTCTTAATCCTTTTCTTACATTGTAGTGTTTGTGACATGTTGCAAATTAAAAATGTACTCCGATTGGCAATTGAATTATTAATATGTGCACCAATTTCATAACATTATGACAATTTAAGATGTTATCCACCTTTAATTGCACATTGCCATAAAAAAAACTTCTCCAAATATTTGTAGGGACACATTAAAAATGTGTTGTAGTGAAAAAATCAAACAGTGACTATTTTTTGTCTACATCATACCATGGAAACACCCAAACATGAAACTCCATTGAGATGTTTTTGTATTTGAAAAGTCTTCAAGAAAATTTGAGACATCTAAAACATAATAGACTCTTTTGAACGCACATGGAAGATATTTAACATTAATGCCATTGTGATCCCAAACTATGAACACACTATTTCTGTTGATTACATTTTCAGTTTTGGCATATAATGTCAATGGTATGTCTTTTACAATTAGTCCTTCAATAATTGAAAAATATCCACATCATATTTGCCTTCTTGGTTTGGGAAATATATGACATTTGCCCCCACATAGTCCCAAGTCATGATGGTGTGGTTGTTTCATTTGCAACCTTATTTGATTACCTTTCCTTCAATTTGATTGTTCGATATTTTTTTTTCAGAATTTTTTTTGAAATCACAAAAATAACAAAAAATAATGCATGGAATCCCTTCCCCCCTTTCTTTAAAGTGTTGCACACCAATTGTCTAACACAACTAGAATTGTACACTTTGAAAAAACGTGAAGAAAAATGAAAATGCAAAGTTCCTTATATAGGTTAAATTAAGGGTACCCTCAAAACTAGGGACACCTAGAAAATTTAACAACAAAAAAAATTGATTGCCATCACACAACATTCCCATTTACAACCACATGTGGTTGTCGAACATTGTTAAATGGTGATGCTTTGTATGTGTGCACACATTGCAAGTTGGAAATGTGAAAATTATGCATGTCAACATGCACATCTAAAAGGGCCAAATGGTGATACATATGAATGCAAAATGGGATACAATGAGCCAACATGATTACTTAAAAAAGGGATTGTATATCCTTTTTTCCAAAAAATGTTTTTTCATGTGAATGAATTTTAGAACAATGTTTCTTTGCAACTTGTTATAAGAAATGTTTATAGTTGTCCAAGTACATGACATGTTTTTCTTTCAACATTTTTGAATAATATGAATTTTTGAAAGTGTCATGATTCCTTGTAAATTCAATGTTTTATGTCTTTAAAAATCATAATAATTTCAAATCATAACCACTTTTTAAATATATAAATTTTTATGCTTTTTTGTATAATAAACTACAAATGTTTTCAATACATCATGTACATTTTACCCCATTATGCATGGTAAAGGACTTTTGACATTTTAAAATTCTAGATCAATTTCGGAAAAGTTATTTGAAATTTTAAAGTTTTAGAATTCCACATATTTTAGGGTATACGTGTTTGTTTAATTTGGTTAATAAGATTTTATCCTCTTAATTTTTTTCCCATCAAATGTGTTTTATTATATGAGTCCTTTTCATAGTCCTTTGCAAAATTGACTCTTGTCTAATGCATTGATTTGCTTTTATTTAGTTTTAAAGGTTTTAAATCAAAACATTAACTTAAAATTTCATAAAATGGATTTTTGGTTTGAACTCCTTGACATTCATATGAATGAAAACACTAGTAGAAATCTGTGATTTTGTAACCAACGAATTTGCGATTAATTGCGACTATTTGACATTTACAACTACAGTTGGTTATATCTACAACTACTGTTTGCATTTGAAGCCGCTTGCAACTACTCTATGACTAATTTACGACTTATTTCATCCTTTCATTTGGATAGCTTTCATTATAATTTCCATCCAAGAAGACCCCTCTACCTACCATTAGTTGCAAATGTCACCAAATGAGTCATAGCCCTGTGAATATTCCAAATGTATTATA
>Ga0116228_10005275_pt1 | contig 11519 bp, 4 predicted proteins | sample S1TSphfallax_2_FD_89694 | JGI IMG/M metagenome (GOLD analysis project Ga0116228, IMG submission 89694) | Host-associated microbial communities from peat moss isolated from Minnesota, USA - S1T2_Fc - Sphagnum fallax MG | ecosystem: Host-associated > Plants > Peat moss > Unclassified | place: USA...
AGGTTTTATGTATTATGCATAAATAAATACCTACATTACATAAAATTTCAAATTAATAATCTTAAATTATGTCTTCAAATTGGTAATTTTAGTTTTAATATACATTTGCGGGAGTAAGCATAATAAATTGTACACAAAAATTAGCTTGTCAAGGTTGGATGAAAGTAGATGATCAAAAAATTGTTGTACATTGAATATTTTTAATTGAAAGATCAAAGCTAACATAGGTATTCATTGTTGTGCATCAATTTTCAACTTTTAAATCATTTTATAAAAATAAATCTACTTGATTGAAATGCAAATAGTTTCAAAATATACTTTGTTTCTTGTAAAGTATGTGGTAAATAAGTTTTAACAAATATATATTTTACTTTCCATTAAAATCACACCTCAAGAACATAATGATATTTATATCATGAAAAGTAAAAGAGCAAATGCATTTTAAAAATAGTCCAAAAGTATTCCCATTTGGGCAAACCCATCCTTGGGTGGTGCCATTAGGAATGTCACACCTTAATTTTCCTAGACCCATTGAACTTTCAAAAATAAAAAACATTGATTTATTTTTTCATAAATTATTTTAATGAATACATTTATTAGGTTCCAAAGATTTTGAAATTTTAATAATATCAAAATATTGTGTATTTTGATGCTCATAATCATTGCATTTATAAAAAATTCAAGAACATCACGTTCATTCCTTTCCTTGAACTTTTTGGTCAAGAACACAAATTTGAAACATAATTTTAGAATTTTCTTGGAAATGTTCTTCCTAAGGTAATTTGAAATCATTATATGTTAAACTTTTTATTAGGCAATTAATGAAGTAAGTATAATTTGGTTATGAATTTCCAAAGTTCAAAGTTATTGATTACTAAAGGGGTCATCTCTATTAAGATATACAAAATTGTAACAGTTTTCACTTCTTAAATCCAAAACAAACTTCAAGCCATATATTATGGCATGTAATGGATAAACATGGGGAAAAAAATAATTGTAGTTGTGCAAACACTTAAAAGAAAGGGCCTACAAAAATGATTTGGCCACTTTTGGTTCCTTAACCATCCCTTGAGGTGGTATTTAGTGGTACCACCCAAAGATGGGTTTGCCCATTTACAAAATTTACCACCTAGCAAATGGGGATATTGTTGGTCTACTTTTAAAAAACATTGCTCCTAATGTTTTGGAATTAAATTTTTATAATAATAACAAAAGTGTAAAAATGTTTTCAATTATATTTTCACCCATTTTTATGCTAATATGCATCAATATAGGGTAAAGTTAAAGACATTTACTTTTGGTGTCTACTTTACCATGTTTTTGCCCTTACCCCATTTGAATTACATCCATATTGTAAATATGTGATTGTAATATCCATATTGGTTTAATGTAACTTGCACTAGCCAAACATCTAAATTAATTGCGACACATGACAAACATGAACTCACATTGGACAAGCATCTTGATTTATATTATTCAAAAATATTATTTTCCCTGTTAATGAAAAATAAAATAAAAAACCTAACCACCTTGGTAGCCCCAAAAGAAGTAGGATGAAAATAGATTAGTATAATAATGAATTGTTGTGCATTCAATTTTTTTAATTTAATGATCAATGATAAATTACTTATTTATTAATGGTCATCAATTTTCAAATTTTACATTGTTTGATTACACTTTCAATATATTTTTTCAAATGCAAGTGGATATCAACTTTTGTTTCGAGTATATGTCAAGTATATTTTAATAATTTTTTATTATTATGATGTACTAACACAATTATCTTTGTGTTGTAACTTCGTACATATGTATTTCATTAAGTTTCCTATTTAAAAAAATATTTAAAGACCATACCAATAAGTCAATTTGAAATGTATTTGTTATTTTTTTATTATAAGGTAGTTTCTTAAATTGGTATTTAACTTCCTAGAAACTCAAGGGAGTGCATAATGTCTTCACAATGGAACTTTAAAATAGATTTTGAATCTACTTTCTTATGTTTATGTTGATGGAAAGGGATTTAGTAAGACATAATTCCTAGGGGGAAAATAACAAATTACTCCTATTGGGGCAAGAAAACTTGTCAAAATACATGTAGTAGTACGTAGGTTACTTGACCTTAGGTTCATATGTGAAAAACTTCAATTGATTATGAAATATTGTCCAAAAAACAACCCTTTAAATAGGTGAACTAATCCTACATACCTTTTATAAAAATGACTTAAATTATTTTCCAAAGTCAACCAAGCTCTTATTTGGTGGCTAAGCTCAAGTCACATAACTCCCCCCTAACACATTCCTTTAGAACACTAACTAAAATAACTAAGGCTTGAATCAACTACCTCTTAAACTAATGGAAGTAATGCCTTTTTAGTGCTACTACTTAATACTAGTAATTTTAAATGATCAAACTATTGCAATAAATAGTAAAGTCCAACCCCAACTTCTAATCTAGTAATTTGGCCCCTAATAGTCAAAAGTTGATTCAATTTTAAACTAGATTTTGAAATGTGTAATATTTTGTTAAATTTTTTAATGCCTTCAACCCAATAGTGTAATTTGAAAGTTATCATGAATGTGGCATATCCTAATAGCATTTGCTCATAGTTCTCACAAATGGGAGTATTGAAATTCATGGGCAAATTTGAATTCCCAAAATTTTAAGAGGTTAGCTTTAATTTCTTCAAAATGTGTCTAATTGGGATGATATATGATTATATGTTCTATGACCCTTTAAAAAGAAATTCCAATGTTGTATCAAAATCCTTAATTGGACATCATTGAGTTTGTCAAATTACATTCTAAGTGAGCAACTGAACATGAACCACATGTTTATAATTCCATCACAATCCTTCAAATCATTAAAAAAAAATTGGCAATGCAAACCACCACATTGTAGCTCACATTAAAACCTTCTTAATGATTGAAAATTGTTCTATTTGGAGATGTTTTGATCCTTTAAATAAATTTCCAACCATTTGGGATTCTCAAGGAATCAAACTCTTAAAGTGCAAATTGACATAAATAGTCCTAAGAATGCTTCCTCTTGACCTCCACACTACACTTAATTTCTTTGCACATGGAATTGTGTTTGAACTCATTTGGTTCATGTCATACCTTGAATTCATTTTGAGCCAAAGTACAAAGGGAGCCAACTTGGTTTACCTTCATGTTGGGAAGGATATTAATTCATTTTCAATTTGAAGGCTTGGTTGCACCCCCAAGTTAGGGTCATGACATGAATGTTTTTTCACACATAATAATAAAAATAAATAAATAAATATAAATTAAAGGAATAACGTTTGATGCACCCCTATGCTTATCAAGTGGTATCAGTGGAAAGTAACCTCCTTAATTCAATTTTGTAATGGAATGTAAACTCAAGGTGTGCCTTTTAATTTTCAATAAGTAAAAAGGTGTGAGAACTTTAAGGTGGGATTATAACAACCTAAGTTGAACTCAAAATCATATCAAATAACACAAACCAAAGAAGAAAAAACAAAAACTATATTTGGAGCCAAAAGAATGCATGGACAAGTCACAACTTAATTCATATTTACAAGACTCCTTGTGGCCCAAACTTGGCATGAGGTTCTAGCAAGGCCTCCTTATATTATACTTTGTTGCAACTCCCCATGAAGCCCTTTGGAAATGATTTTTTTTTTATAAATTCCCAAAATGAAGATCTCTGAAATTAATAAGCGATGAGTCTTGCAACTTCATGGGTTCATAACTTTTTCATTTTGCATTCAAATTGAGAACTCTTAGTAAGCAAAGTTATAACCTTTAAAAAGAAGTTTGAATGATGTGTTAAACAATGTTGATGTGAATCAAAAAAATATTAATGTTGAGGTTACATGATTTTTACTTGTAGGAACTAAAAATAGACCGTTAGATGTGTGAATTGATACAATGAATCTTACAAACATTAGAGGGGCAAACATTAATGTAGGCCAAAGCCTAGACATGCAATTTGCTTACAAGAGTGGGACACCTCCATACATAACATCCATAGACTTAAAAATTCATTTCTAAGAAGTGTGCAAACATTATGCCAAAACATGGTTCAAAAATATAATGTAGTTGTTTATGCCACATATGCTTCCATGATTGTGTAATAAAATTAGATACAATATTTTTGCCACTAGTTGTTTCCATTGTTGTAGTCACAAATGCTAATAACAACTATATCTTTTTGAATGCTTAACTATTTGCATAGCCTAGTGACCAACATGCTTAGCCTAGCTTGCTAGCAAAACTCCATACACCTTCTTATTAACCTACCTTACCTACATGCCTACTTAGTTACATACCTTTTAACCCACCTATCACATGCATACCTTACCAAGGTAAATACAAGTAGTAATAAAATGCTAGCCTAGCCTAGGTGGACTAATGTACCAACCAAGATTAGGTTAATGGATGCAAACATCTTATTAGGACCCAACCCCACCTCCTTGGTGCTTTGTTTAAGAAGTTGTTAATTAATCAAGATAATTTGGTAGAACTAGATTGGCAATTCAAAGAGAACACATTATATTATTAGGTACATTTGTGAATAAAATGAATATATATAATACCCATAAACATTTTTAAAAAGGATTAAATTACAAACACAATGGTTACATTCCTTTTTAAACGTTTTTGGGTACTCTATATTCATTAAAGGCATTTCAAAACTTACACAAATGTTCCCATAATGTATTTGAAACATTATTATAAAAGTACATCAAACTTTTTTGACATTAAATTAATATAGGTCACATAAAAACATGAAAAATTAAATAGTTGTTACAAGTTACATGGGTCTTAATAATATTTTTAGACCTTAAGCTAAAATCTTAGTCTAGGTTAAATAACATATACATTGGGGTAAAAAACCTTGGTAATTTTCAATTTTGTAAACCCAAGGTGCATTCGTTATCTCCCACCAAAAGGAGAAGGCACGGGAGTTCCAAAATGGGATTAGGATGAACTCACAAAGTTGAATTCAAGGTGAATCTTGAATTCAATATTATAGTACCTTTACCATTTCAGCATAAATTAAATTATTTTTTGTTTTGTCGAACTTTTGAAAATATTATCTATTATTTATGCTGAAATTTTAATAAAATCAAAACTTCAATTTTTAGGTTTTGAATCGCAAACCTTCCAAGACAATGACTTAAAATTGAGGTAATTTAGACACACTAGATTGTTCCATAACATTGACAAGACCCAATTTATTATTTTCTATAATCATTCCCTGCCAAAAATTTCAGATTTAAAAAACCAAATGTTGAAGTTAAGATTTCAAATTTAATTAATTATATGGCAGTTTGTTGCCAAAATGGTAAAGGTACTATGGTCTGCACAATTAAGAAAGAGGGTGTTTAGTGCAAATTGGAACCAAAGTGATGCTTGAATGAAATCACTAGAAACACACATTTACATGATTCTTTACAACCTTGACTTGTGAGGAATCATCATTTTTCTCTTGATAATATATTTTTTCAATTGCATTGAAGACTACATTGAAGTGGCATAAATTCCTAAAACGGGAGTGAAAAATTCTTGAAATTACTGAGTTATGAATCTCATTATTGTTTGGGTTCATAACTTTTGCATATGAACTTTAATTTAGAAACTTTCAAGGTACAAGTTGTAGTGCTTGAAAAGATCTTTCCAATGTGATACCACATGATCTAATTAGGAATTTTTGGACATCTCTTGGAAGTTTTAATGATAAGGTGTCAAATTGTTAATTTTATTTTGAACCATTCAATTAGTCATAATTAATGCTTCAGATCTTCAAATGGGGAATGTGACCTATATTTATTTGTCATGACCTTTCTAATAATACAAAGAAGGCTCAATTTGGACAAGGTTTGAAACTATAAATCTTATTGCAAAATTTTGGAACATCATGAGACTTAATTCTCAAAGTGGGAATATGCTTTAAGGTGCCAGGATTCACTTTTTAGCACTCTCTTGCAATTGTAGGAATGTGTTTGAATCTTGAGACATTCTTTCAATTTGCTTCTTTTATCGTGCCTTAACTTTGGTTGTGGGCTCAAGGTGACTTGGGTCATGACATATAATGTGAGATTTTCAAGTTATATTTGAAGACATAGAAATCAATACACTTAGAGAAGTGACACATCAAATTTTACATGTTTATTCATTTTCAATGTTTTGAAAGACATTCAATGTGTGATATGTTTCACTATTAAAACTCGCATTGGTACAAACATTAGAAAAATGTAAGGTAACACCCAAAGAGTGGTGCATTCCAAAAATAGACATACCCTTTGGCTCGAGGCAGGCACCTATTTTAGGAAGTCACCATTCTGAGGGTGTTTGGGGCATATGCTTATTTCAAGAACACCTTGCTCTCTAGGCATTACTTGGTGTAAAGACCAATGAGGAATTTCATTCTTCCTTGTGATAGCCATTGGGTATCATGGGGAGAAAGAAACAGTGTGAGTATTTCATAGAGTGAAATGTGCACTTCTGTATAAGAGGTGTCTCACAAAGATAAGGTGTCCTCCATAAAAGTTACACTTGGAAAATTCTCTCAGTGCTTTACAGCTTAATTTTTAAAGCAATAAGGCGTATATACATATTTAAGAGGCATCTTAATATACCAAATATAAGTGCCTCCTCCTATTGCCTCTCATTCTAGTTATGTTTGTTTGGGATCATTATGATGTTTGTGGCTTGCTTTTACAATGGGTAAGGCCCATGGGTGTGGAACATTCCTGAAATGTGGGCTAGACTGGGCTATTGCCCCATCTTAGGGCTCCTTGTTTGGGGAATGCCCCCACCATGTGGGCATTACACTATACATTGTATCCGCGAGGGAGTGTTGAGATGTATGGGTATCAATAACTTACCCTAGTATACTGCCTGAGACTTTCTACCTCTCAAGCTGTGAGACTCATATAAGGGAAACTAATGCACACCCATGAGTGTGAATGATACCTTGTTGCGTCTATGACATGCAATTTTCCAATTTGTAAGTGGCCTCCAAGATAATGTTGTTGTTGGTCATAGGTGCATCGATGGAGTCAAAGTGGTGATCAATCAGAGGAAGATGTAGCCAAATTTAGGCTATTAAAAGAGAGATGAAACATCCTTCTATATTTCTGGCTACTACCTAGTTGAATAAAGTATAGAAATGTGGATGTTTTTCTTAGAATTTCCGAATTCTGGAAATTTATAATCCCAGTAATGATACTTCATTCTAAAATTTGAATTTCACTTTTTGGGGGGGGGGGAAACATTTTTGCCAGCCAAAAAAACATCCACCCTGGTTCTTGTCATATTAGGTGTGTATATCAAGTGAGCATGACCAGTGTGCAGATGTCTAGTGAGATTGAAGATTCTACCATTGTTTGTCATGTGTAAACGACATATTAAGCTCCATGTCTGGACTGGTAGTCTGCAGTTTTGTCACAAAGAAAAGGAATAAAATAAGAAACAGGCGGAAGCTAACTTACATGACTAGTTAGCAGATGTCAGTTAGCAGCTTGTAATGAAAGATATCAGATATGAGAGTCAGATGAGTACTGGCTTTATCATCATGAGTGGAATCTGTTGTATCTGGCAAGTGATGAGTAAGGGCCTCTTTCCAGTAGGCCGCATCTCTATTATCATAGATTCTATCCCAACACTAGCTTTTCCTTACATTGAGTCCATTTTGCTCTGCTCTGAGTCACCTCACAATTCTATGGTCAAGGAGACCCTTATTTAGGCCCACTTTAGACGAGGGTCTGCCGTCCAATTTCCTAGGAACCAATTTGGACTGATTTGAAGCAAATTGAATCCTTGAGTTGGACTAGAGTACCTTGGTCCCTAGCCTTATTCTTACTTAGTTCTCCAAATCAGGAGCTCTCCTTTTAGCACTGTTTTGTGATCTGAACCAATTGATTTTCCCTCCAAAACTCGTGCCATGTAGTTTTAGCCTCAATTTGCCACTTTCTGGTCTTGGACACTTGTCTAAAGGCCTTGGAACCAATTTAAAGCTTTTGACCCATAAGATTGCTTGAATTCATTGGTCCCTGGACCTTGGACCCTCGCGCTTAGTCCATCACAGTGACCTCACAATTCTATGGTCAAGGAGATCCTTATTTAGTGCCAGGACTGAGTTAGCCAGATTCCACTAAAGCTGTTGGCCTATGGGCTTTACATGAATTGGGCTTTACACTCAGCTCTGCGTTGAGCACGCAAGCCCAATTCTGGTAAGGCCTGTGGCCAAGGGCTTTACTGAGCATAACACCCTGCTCGGATTTTTTCTTTCCTTCTTTTCGTATGGGTATCATGGAAAAAAGTGGGGTGTAAACCCTCGAAACGGAATGACCGCTCCAAAACAGAATAACTGCTGGAGCAAGCGGCCGTTCTGTTTTCTGAAACGGGAAACATGACACTGGGTAAGTTGGATTAAACTGAAAAATCCGAGCAGGTCTTAATGAATCTATAAGGCAGAGATGCTACTTATAATGGTACCCATAAGAGTTGAGCTGGAAAATTTATTACAGCTCAGGAGCATAGACTCTTATACTGGCTGGCATAAGGGGAAAGTTTTGATCAGTACTGGAGTCTGGAACACAGCAGTCCTTGACTTCTCTCCAGGACGAACACGATAGCTCTTCTTGCATTGTCAGAGTTGACCAGTACCTACATGGAGACACACAGGCTACAAATAATGTTGAAACCATAAGTTGGTAAGGATTCGAATGCAAGATTTGTTTGCTACTTACTTGCTTACTTACTACCTTTTGCCAAATGCCCATGTTGCCCATGTCCACTGTCGGTCCAGGCATGTTGGCAGCTCCTGCACGGGCCCCAAATTCCTCAGGCCAGGCAGCGGGGCGGGCCGCGCCGCGCGCGGCCTTTCAATTTTTTCTTGGAAACAAAGTTCCATTAATCCGGGAAGTACACTGACAACAACCCACCCGGGAAGCTGGCTGTCCTGGATCCTTGACCTGTGTAAGAATCAAAGTATGTATCTATCTAAGCTGTGTTTCCTCAGTCAAGCCCTCGGAGCACTCACTCTTCTTTGTAAGTAGTTGCAGTTTTTGTTGTTGGCCTTGCCTGCTGCCAAGGCAAGAAGGATATTGTGTTTAGATTCATTCTAGAGTATAGTAGCTTAATGGGTTGTGGCCACTAGGTAATAATAATAGGTCTATTTTTATATGGGGATTTTTGAAACATGATATTTTGGCTTTTATTGAAACTTGAGATTAGTTATCAAGTTATAATATCTTGAAGGATTTTGGTTTCTTTTAGAGGCTTTTTTTTGAAGATTATATTTTTTGCATGGTGAAGTATTTGAGTTTCCAGAATTGTTCTTCTTTTGCCTTAATAAGATGCTTTTTAATGTACATGGCAAGGCCACAGTGTGACACATCCCTTGTTTTAAGAACTTTTGTTTGTAGCCAAAGTGGCAACCATCCACAGGAAGATGTAGCAAAGGTGGCGATGATCCTTGTGGAGATTTAGCCAAATCTGGCTATCAACCAGAAATATAAAGTACAAATCTTTAATCATCCTTCTTATATTTTTGGCTACACAATGAAAACACAAGTGCATGAAATTTTGCAATTTTGCAATTTTTTACTCTTTTCTTTCCTCACTTTTGGCAACTGAAACCTTTGAAAATCACTTCTACTTTTGAAATTTGAAATTTCACTTTCCAGCTAAATTCGCCTGTAAAAACAAAGGCCGAGTAGTAATACTTATGTGTATTTGTGCATATTTAGATGTATTTTCGTTGTTTCAAGTGAGAAGTGACCAATGGTGTGCAGTTCAACTCTCTTTCCTCTCTCTCTCTCTCTCTCTCTCTCAGTTCATTTTTCCAAAATTCAATAGTCAGAAGATTTTGGAATAGAATAGACTTCTATCCTTGACATACATGTAGCCAGATTTGGCTAATTCCTCTTGTGGCCAGTCCACCAACCTCATCAAATTGAAAAGAAAAACCTTGATTAGCACATAAATAAGTTACACAACAAAATTTTCACACACCACCCATACCAAAACACTTGAACACTTATAAAAAAAAAACACTGAATTTTAGATGTTTTTGAACTAGAATCATGCACATGCATGTTTACAGTTCGATCATTATGCGAACTACACCCAAATGAGGAGCTCCAAACCCACTTATTAAGAAGTAGCCATGAAAATCAATCTGATCCAAAAGTGAGCTATTAAAGCACGCATTTGCTCTCATTCTGCAACGTCTGAGGCAAGTGGCAGCCTGCACAAAATTTAAAACCACAATTATATATTGCTGATTCTGGAACTTCGATTATTACGTTAGACAGCAGGCATGTTTGAATCTTCCCTGAAACATGATTGGAGCATCTATTCACTTGCGGGTGACCTGAAACCAAGTTGTCTTACAAACCCGCTACAAAAACCCAGCTGATCAGCTACATGCATGCGCTGTTCTTCTTGTTCATTGATTAGCGAGATAATTTGTATTCGAGATGATGGCAGTGCAGACATTTGTAGTTGAGATAGCGGGAAGATCCAAGCATTATCTAATGGGCATTTAACAGCAGGATGGATCATTAGAATACCATATATATGTATATAAATGGATTTCTTCCAAGAAAATGCAACATTCAATTCAAATGTTCCAGAACAATAAGGATACTATGCACTTCCAGGTGTACAAGGCTTACTTTAGCATCAGAGTTTTTCTTAAAGGATTTTCAATGGTAGCCCTGGTGGCTAGGGATTTCCAGTCCAGGGATGACATGTGATGATAGCCTGTAAAACTGATCAGTTGCTTTTTTTGGGATCTTTTCATTTTCTGAGCAAAAATGTGGTTATTTTGTGTTTTCTTTATGCTACAAGGTTGTTGGCTACAAGGTTGCTGTTGCTCTCACTTCAAATTTGAAGGCAACTGCATGCTCTTGCAAGTGAAAAAAATGGCGAGAAGTTGAGAAATAGAGTAAAAATTTTACATCTTGAAATTGAAGCAAGTGGAAAATTTTAAGGGATAGAACTTAGAAGCAAAATCTCATGGGAAAATTGAACCCCAATTCTAATGGATCATGCCCATGGCTGCATGAAATAGGCCTGAAACAAATAGAATCGTAGTTAATAATCTGGTAGCAATATGCAATCATCATCAAAACAAGAACATAACTTAAAACATAATAATTAATACATATCAAAACTAACAATAAAGGCAAAAAATTGAAGCAAAATATGGGGGTTTAAAAAATAGGGCAATAAGCTTTGCTCCAAAAGCAATGTCTACTATTGTTTTGCTACCCTCCAAACCTTCTTTGTTTTTACCTTTCACACAACCATTAGCTAGTCCACCTTTGAAACCCAATTCAAACACCATGTTATTGTGCATCATTTATACAACATGTAAGTCCACCCATAAAATTGAAATGCTACATTTTTAATCTGTGAAGCTAGTTCAATAACCCAAACATGATGTAAAACATCATTGTAATGGTCCATAATGTCCAACAATTGACCAAAGTCATTATGCTCATACCTTGCTTGCTCAT
>Ga0116228_10005276_pt1 | contig 11517 bp, 10 predicted proteins | sample S1TSphfallax_2_FD_89694 | JGI IMG/M metagenome (GOLD analysis project Ga0116228, IMG submission 89694) | Host-associated microbial communities from peat moss isolated from Minnesota, USA - S1T2_Fc - Sphagnum fallax MG | ecosystem: Host-associated > Plants > Peat moss > Unclassified | place...
CAATGTGTATGCACTAGGTACATAGGTTAGCACTAACTATTGTATACCACATTTGATGGCCTTGAATCAAGCATCATTGGAAAATATGTATTCAAGGAGACCATAATTGACAAATTATGAGAATTCAATCTTTGACAATAACACTTTTTTTCTTGTTTTTATCATAACAACAAACAAGTTGAGTGTGCTATCAATAGGAACTACTTAAACAACTTGTGATGGATCAATAGTAACGCATGATAAAACTTTAATTGTTGCAACTACTAAAAGCACCTTACTATGTTAGAGTTTAAATACATCTTCTACCTATCTTTCAAAACCATGTTGTTCTCCATTAGCAAGGACATCTCTAAATTTTTTTTAAAAAACATTACATAAGATGGTGTCGGCCATAGCCTTGTGAGCATGAACACGAAACAAAGTTGGAAGAAGTTGAAAGTGGAATAAATAAAAATGCATGAAGTACCCAAGTTTGGACTAAACAATATTTCAAAAATGTTAATGTCCATGGTAAGTGGTGCAATTAATGGCATTTCAACATGCAAGGTGCCAATGAAACATGGTAGACTAATGATGATAGTGGACTTCGCATCCCTAAATAGATCCTCCACATCAAATTCCTTGCCTTGTGAACTCAACATGATCACTAACTTCATGTGCTAGTAGAGTGGTTGAATGTCCAATATTTTACCTATAAGCCATTAGGAAACATGATGATAACACAAGATGTGTGAAAGGCCTTTGTTTAAAGAACACGAACTTATGAAGAACCAAAATTTTGTCTTTATTTCTATTCACAACATACAAGGAAATAATATTTTTCTCATGTTGAATAAGTTGAAGGGAAGGAACCTTCATTCTAATCATGAAACATCATCTGATCTTTAACAACATTATCACCCACATCCCCTTTTTTGAGCTTCCCACACATCATGGGGAAGAAAAATACGAAAAATAAGCCTTTTTCACCAATAACTTGTCTTCATTATGAAATTGTGAAACCTTGTAAATTGACATCAAATTTTCCATTGGAAAAAATGGTATTATATTTCTTTCATTGTAAGAGGCACATCATGTTTTTTGTCATCAAGAACATGCCAAATTAAAACATTAAAAAAATGTAGGTGATGACAAAAAAAATCACCAAGTTCATCTATTGGTGGGCTTTGATTGATTTTTGAGTGAATATGGGATTTGTAAACCTTTCAATTTTAGTAAAATTTCAAAAAGTTGCAAACACTTCATTGTTTTTAGATGATACAAATATAGTACCAAAATAATCAAGGAGCTTCACACGCATATCAAGGTGCATTTCTTGCATAGCCTTTGTCACACTTGGATTTACACCCACATTTGCCATTTTTGTTATTTTCAAATTCTTGAGGAGACTATTATTCACTAGATTCACAAATCCAACAATAGTAAGTACAACTCCAATTTTTAGCTACAAAATTAAGGTGCTTGTTAGTTGAAGCAATTCCATCAACAATAACATTAAAAGTTCAAGAGAACTAGTTAATAGTGGGAGGAAATAACTCATGATAGAAATAATACAAAAAGTCTACCTATTGGTTCCTTGAATAATTTTTAAAAAATTGTAAAAAAGTTTTAGCCAAAAGGCCATCACTAATTTAGAAAACCCTTTGCATTATCAATTGCCTCCTAAATGACTTAAAACCAAGATTTGTTCATTGGTGTTGGGTGTTGCACTTCAAAGCCATTGTTGGTAGTTATTCTTGAAGGTACTTCAACCATTGCTCAATCACCTCCCTTGGTACCAAATCTACAATAACAAATGGTCAATCTTAGATCATACATTAGCCACATTAGATTTATTAGAGCAAATAAATGCATCTTGTGACTAAAAATTTGTTCAATAGATGATGATTTAGTCTAAATAAATGGATTAGCCATGTTGGGGAAAAGCAATACCAATTTTATTCAAGAATAACACTATGTGTTTAATCAAACCTACCTTATGCACCATGTGTTCCACATCAACACATTTATTGCCCATGGGATCCTTAGCTTCCAATACTTGAATCACAACATTAAATGGTGGAAACGTTCAAAATTTCACATCTTATCATCAGATCACAACATCACCTTGTAAGAAAAACCACATAAGAACCTCAAATAACATCAAGTTGATTGCAAAAATTTGCATTGCAAAAATCAAAATATCTATTTTAAAATCCCATCATAGATGGTTGACAATACCTTGTGGGTGACAATTTTATAAATTATAGGTTTCTTAATCCATTTATCAAACTTTGCATAAGCTTTGTTTGGATGCATCCTTTGCAAGCGAAAAAAGGTTTTTGTTTGCCTTTGTGTCAATTGATAAATAGTCCTACCTTTTTTTTCGAGCCTACAACAAGGACCACATGTACATTGGTCATCTTTGTTAATAAGCTACAAAAAAGGAGGACAAATTGTTAAGGGTAAAAAATTGTCCTATGTTGGTTAAACACCATGGATGTTAAGAGATGGTACTACTATCACTAGATGGTAGTTATTGTTAGATAACAAAATAATCACATGAAAATTATAAAATGAAAATGGTTTATGACAATAATATTGTCAATACAATGAAGTACATTCATAGTTAATGTTAAGAGGAATTATAATAGAAGTAATATTAGTTACTAGAAATAATATCCTAGTTTAGTTTACTTAGAAGGGTGTCCTAATAACTATTTAGTTATTAATGATAAATATCCTACTTACCATATTTTATTTATTAAAGGGTGAAGCCACCTAGGTTAATTAGTCCAAATGGATAAAGGATGGATTAATTTCCCTTAATTATGATGTATGCAAGGGATTAAGACAAGGAGATCTAAGAGGATAAGGATTCAACTTTTATGTGGTGAAAATCGTTTGTGGGTTCCCTATTTATTTCTTGGGAGGAATAAAAGATTTTATTAGAATATTAGGTCATTGGTTTTCATCATTCACAATGCATTAGACATTGGATCATTAAGAGGATGTTTATGTGTGACACTCTTGTGTGAGAAAGAAGGAGAGGAATGTGGGAGAAAGTTGTATTTGCCCTTATGTGTAATGGAAAATGGTTGAAGGTTGTACGGATTTTAATGTTTATATTTAAAATGTGGTAAAGGAAAAGAGAGTAATTAATATTATATAGAGCTTTGTCATTTTAATGTATTAATTATTATTTTTCTTTTATAAAATTATAAAATTATCTACTCTATGTTCTAATTTTGGAGTAGAAAATGCATTTTGTGACAAGATGGTAATTGGAAGGCAACAACAAGGAGGTAGCCACTAGATTTAAGATTTGTAGAGGGTAGGGAACTACTACAAACGGTAGGCAATAATTACAAAGGGTTTGTAAGTGCTATAAATGATATGTAATAACTATAAAAGGTTTGCATGTGTTGTAATGGATAAATAATAACTACAAAGGATTTGTATGTGTTATCGATGGTAGGCAACATCTATAAAAGGTTTTCATGATGATAGGTGTTGCAAGATGATAAACAAACATAAAACATGCCTTACCGTCATATTTTTTCACGTTGTTATTTATTTATTTATTTATATGAAAACCTTTTCATTGATAGTTTTAAGGTTATCAGATTCACAATTTTACACAAATAATAAGAACAATGAATAAACAAAACATCCATTACACCAAAATGTGTCTTACTTCACTTTAAGTTTCACTATATTTTGAATGAAATTGAGCATTTTTACCATGGTGAAATTCGTCAACCCCCCAATGAATGGGGATTAATTGTTATGGATAGTGAATTGGTCCACTAATACTTAATGAAACAAGGTTACTTTCAAATGAAATACAAATTTACCAAGCCATTTCACTTGTTAATTAATTAATTAGGCAGCATGGAAATCAATTAAAGTTAAATTATTTAATATGTAATGTAATACTTAATATTATTGATAATTTCATGATTTTCAATCTATGAATTATTGACAAGTTTCCCTACCTATGTTAGATTTAAAACCTAGACTAGGTAACATGGGCCATGTAATCAACTTAAGTAGGCACTTACTTTAAAGAATTAGATAGGAGAATATTCGATCAATTTACCATTGTTGACAACAAACACACCATTTTGTGAGGTTTGATGCTTAAATTTCTAAGATGGAGGCAAACACCTTTACCATCAAGCCGCCACACTTGTTGTGGTAATGTGTTACATTACATTATATTTATCAAATATTTCATTTTAAACATTATAAAAACATAAAATTTGAAAATTCATGTTTTATTGAGATTTTGATCAAATGAAATGATTAAATTTTTATTTTTCTTTTCAATAATGTACATAATTAAAATTTCCTTTTGAAAATGTAAATTCATTTGAATAAATTTCTTTTGAATATCACTATCCAATAACATTTCAATGACCAATTTTTGAAAAATAAATAAATAAATAAATAAATAAATAATATTTATATTAGGCTAGTTTCAACTATTATAGGGCTATTTTTCATTGTTCTAAGTTATTTTACCCTACAATATTTAAGGCTATTTATGGTTATTTTCACAAAAAAAAATTATTTTATGTAACTTTTGGTTATTTTAGATTATTTTACTTTAGGTTATTTTCAACTATTGTAAACTATTTTTGGTTATTTTAAGCTATTTCATCTTATGTTATTTTCGGCTATGTGAAACTATTGTTAGTTACTTTTGGTTATTAAAAATTATTTCACCTTATGCTATTATTGGTTATTTTAGGTTATATTACCATATGCTATTTGTAGCTATTTTATTGGTGGTTATTGTTGGTTATTTTATTGATGACTATTTTAGGCTAAATTACCATAGGTTATTAATGGCCATTGGTGGATATTGATGATTATTTTAGGTTTAATTATCATAGGCTATTAGTGACTATTTTATTAATGCCTATTAGTGGTTATTATATTAGTGGTTGTTGTTGGTTATTCTATTGTACGCAATCAATGGTTATCTTATTGGTGAATATTAATGGTTATTCTATTGGTGCCTATTAGTGACTAATCTATTGGTGGTTATTTTATTATAAAATATTATTGGATATTTTAAACTATATTATCATAGGCTATTGGTAGTTATTTTATTGTACGTTATTTTATATTATTTTAAATTGTTATACTTAGGATAAAATAACTTATAATAACCAAAATATAACTTAAGGTTAATTGAATAATTTAATTTTAAATAACTTAAAGTATAAAACCTATAGTAATTTGTAATAACTTAAAATATAAGTTAGAATAATTAAGGTATCATAAAATAATATAAGGTATATCATAAAATAGCATAGGGTATTTAAAACAACAACATAAAAAAAACCTATTTACCACAATAAATTATAATAGTGAATTATGGCAATTAGTAATGAAAAACAATGTTTATATAATGATATTATAATGAAATAACTTTAACCATGGTGAAATCACTAAAATGCAATGACCTTATTTCATTTTTAAAGTCTCATATTGACTTAAGCTAGTGAACTACACCACTTTTTTGTATTAATGATCAAATCACAAATTGTTGTGGATTGAAGGTCACATAACTACCTAATTTTTTTACCAAATGGGAATTTTTAATAAAATTTGTCTTTCTATATGTTTCAAGATCTCTATATTTACATTTGGATTATATAATAATAGTAGTAGTATACTTTAGTTATCTTATTCACCTTCAAAGCAAAAGCTCTAGCCTCCACCTATTGAATTTGTTCAAACATGACATAAGGCATGTTCAAATGATCAATAATTATTCTTTGGATATACACTTTCTATGAAACATGTCAAAACAAGGCCACAACAAAATTGAGCTTAATGAGCAACAACAACAATTCATATGTTATTGTTGATTATTGTTTTGTGACATAAAAAAGGGGGGGAATTTTGTATGTGAATACAAGGGAACAAACTCATAGATTCAAAATATTGCACTTGTTATAAAATTGTAACACTTGCAATGTTAAATAAGACATGATGTTTCACCTTCCTTGCATTGATATCAAAAGATGACAAGCATTGGAAATTTATTTATTTAGTTCAAAACACATGGAAATCATTAAGCACTAACAACAAAGTATAGCTAACAATAAATTTGATTATTAGATGATTTAGTAGTTGTCCCAATGGCAAAGTTCACAAAAGCTTTCCCCTGGCACAATGACACTTCATCTTTGAGTGGCAACAAATCAATGTCAATTTTTATTGCTTGTCAAATTGTCTTGCCTGCTTTCAATCTTCAACTATCAACACCTAATCAAAACACAAAAAAAAAGACGTTGTAAACACCATGCCACCCATAGCAAGAACACCACATCTATCAACAACTATGTGTATAGTTATTTTGAAAACGTTGTTTCATACCCACTTGTGACCTATGCCAAGACCATTCAAACAAATTATGTGGTGGAAACATTGTTTTCTTGTTCTAAACTTTTCATGAAAGCTTTTCACATTTCCAAAATTACCATAGGACCTAACATGCACCGTAACTTTTTTAATTTCAAAAAACCATATGTTGACATCAACCTTAACTTCTTCAACCATAAATTTTTATAATATTTTGAGGGCTTCATAAAGTTCACTAATTTAAAAAAAATAAAAAACTATAAAGTAGAGGAATATGGATTCATCATATTGACTTGAAACATATTCCAAAGTCTTCCAAACATCTTGGAATTAAACATGTGTTATGGTGAAACAAAAATCTATTGATGCCTCCCAACTAATTTGAGCCTTAGTCCACATTACATGAATGTTTCCCTACTATGATGGAATGCATACTTACAAACTCAAACACATTATTACCAAAATCCCTATTTATGAATAGACATGGCAAACAATACATACATAAAAATGTTGAATTCAAATCATTCAGTTGTTAGCATGGCTAGCCCATGGAAAATGTCATACTACATTTCCAGTCCATACCAAAACTTCTCCCCACTTGACTTAATGGTGGCAATATAGAATGGAAAAAAATTAAGAGTAAAATATTATTGTGCATACATTTTCACAACAAAATCAAGGTGTGTAATAAGTTGATTTTACAATTTTGATTTGATGACATTATGTGTAAAGAATGTACATTCATCCTCTACATTCCCTAGAACAATTGTTAGTTCAACAAGCTTTAGGTGTTCAAATTACCTACATTTCAAACCTAATTTGTATGCAAGTGCTTCCATGTTTGAGTGGTAGGGTTACAATCAAGGGGGGATTGCATGCATGGTAATGTTGTAATTATATTGCATAACGACAACAAATATAAATGTTTTTTTATCAAATAATCAACATTTAGCAATGAACCATGTGAAATTCCAATTGGTGCCATGGTCTTGTTATGTCAATATTGTTATTTCAAGATGGCTAAATGGATAGGGAATGTGTGGCAACATCCGGTTGTAACCAATATTTAGGGTAGATGATGCTTGTGGCATTCATCATCTCTTGAACAGGGAATCATTTATCTAACTCATCAATGAAGCCTTTAGTAGTAAAATTACATTGTTCTAACATTTTGGTATGTAAATGCCCAATCATCCTAAGTTACCATGGTTACTTCTCTAATATTTTTTTCAATTTTGTGGAGCATGTACAAATGGTGAATGAAATCAAAAGCATCATATTCCACTCGTGTTTGTGGTTTAGTCCACCACACCATGCACAAGGCAACATTACTGCATTCCACCAAATCTAAAAGACATTTTAAGTGATCATATGATGTCATTGTTACAAGATAATCAAGAATGAACATGTGTCATTGTTTTGAGCAAATTTGCCCAAGCTTTGTACTACTTCCAACATTGGCAACATGCTAAACCCGTGATAATTTTCACATCACATAAAACCTCATAGTTAGTTATAACATTAGGTTTGCTAGCATTAACATTGTTGATTTTGACCATAAGTGTTTTGTATTCCCCAAACACTCATTTAAAATGAACCAACATAGAATCCACCTCATCTTGATGTTTCATAGAATCTTTTGAGCCTGTGATTTAATCACCTTTGTTAATTTAGTGCATTCAAAGTGCCTTTTGGGGAATTGTACATGGATTGTAGTACATGTACATGGATGCAAACAAACATCCAATCTTTGCAACTAAAGTCAAGGAAAAGAGAATTTGGACAACCATATTACATTAATGTGGCATATAATGAATGCCAACAATGTAAGGGTTGTGTTTATTTTTTAATTGAATAGCAACACCTATCTTTAACCCTTGAAACATTGTTACACCATTAGTCCCATAACAATCAACCTTGTTAACAATGTCAACATTTAATAAACCACCAAGTACAATAAGAGAATAAACAATCACAACAATGAGGTTACCAAATGTGGTTCCATCCACAACCCTTTCAAGATTTACAAGGATTGGCACCCTTTTCTGACTTTCAACAATGTTTGCATGCACAAATATCTAGGACTAATTGTCCATAGTTATGATTTCATCACAAATGATTGAAACAAATTTGCATTGTTTCACACTAGTTTCATTTGATTCAAAATCACAATGTTGTGCATGATTATTGAAATTTCCCACCCATTGGAGTTTGTCTAATGTTTCCTTGAAACATGTTCAAAATCCATCATGGGCTTGCCATGGTTTAGTAAATGAAATATTATCACACATTATTATTATTTTCCCTTCCTTCCTTCCATTGAACATCAATTGCAAAATAAAATGAAAACCTTGAATGATATGAATCCTCTCATTTTTCTAATGTTGACTTTGGTTACTATGGTAATAATCACCCATTACAATGCTTGCATGAACAACTAAAACTTTTTTTTACCATAATGTTTTTGCAAACCATACAATTTAAGGTTTAAAAGTTTTTCCTTACCCCTCCACAACTATGCACATCTTGCAATGCACAATTTGCAACTTACGTTTACAACCCACGACATGTTCAACCCATGGAAACTTAGCAACCAATTGATCTTTGAAAACTTGGTGAATATCATATTTTCCCCCTTTTTTTTGTGGATTTGTAGATGGCCAAACATTCCCAAAGTTGGACACACCAAGGGGTCAAAACATAATCAAAGGAGCCACAAAAGGCATCAAATGTCAAATTATGTCATAAAAATAAATAAATAAATAAATAAATAAAAATAAAAATATATATATATATATATATTGCCATTTCAAATCATGGTAATCATGACACATTATTCTTTTTTAAACATGAATGTCAAGAAACTCAAATTAAAAATCCATTTGATCCAATTTTAAGTTTTGGTTTAGTTAAGGACTTTTGAAAGTGAACTTTTATATTATTGAAAAAGGTAATTTCTACAAAGGACTTTCAAAGGACTCATATAATAGAGGTATCTTGATGGTAGAAAATATGAAATGATAATAACATGTTAGACACATTTAAAAAAAAATCACAATTCCAAAAATGTGGAATTTTAAAACTTTAAAAATTATGTACATTTGGAAATTTAGAATTTCAAAACTTCAAAAATTCTTTAGCACATATAAATGGGGTATAATGTACATGATGTATTGAATAAATTTTTAGTTTATATTATATTAGATTCAAATTTTAAAAATAACATTTAAAAATATGATTTCAAATTATCATCATTTTTCAAGATGAAACATAAAATGTGCAAATAATATGTACATTTTTACAAATTCATATTTATTCAAAATGATTATTTTTTTTGACTTGTTGGGGCAATTACAATCATATTTCATAACAAGTTGCAAAAAAAATCATTCGTATGAAAGTATTATTTTGTGAAAAAAGACATGCAAGATTAATGTAAAGTAACGCTTGTGGCTCCTTTGAGTGCATTTTGACCGCAAGGGTGAATGTAAAGAAGCTAGGACATGCATAGGGTGGAATAGTTGTAGAGTTGGACACATAAGGGGTGAATGTTGAAATGCTAGGACAAGATTTGGATGCACCAAAGGTGAGGGTAACAAAACTTGGTCCAAAGTTGGATGTACTTTAAATGTGTGTAATTGATTTGCCTCTTGATGCAAATGCATCAAATTCATGAGTATCAACAATAATAAGAGTCCCTGATAGACTATGAAGTTGAAAAGGCATGTATTTAAAAATGGGGATAAACCCAAAGAAAAACAACTTGAATTAGAAATTTGAAGGTGGCTTGAGTGGAGGTAGGTTGTTTTGGTGTACAATGGAATGACACAAGCACAACAATTGTAATTTACTTTAAAATTGTGAACAACTTCCCTCAAATGTGTGTTGTCTATGAAATGTGAACCTTGCATTGTTAATTTTTTTGAAATATATGTATACCTTTTATAAGTAAAAACCTTGTTGTTTAATCCTTTGTGATTTTGCTCCAATGTAAGTCATGCACATTTAGTCTCAACTCCCTTTGTGATTATACATCAATGTAAGTCACACACTCAAAGCTAGTCCTTGGAGTTATTTGTTTTGCTCAGAATAAGTTTGATTGTCAAACTTGGTTGTGTAAAGTGACAACATAATGATCGTGAGTAGGAACTATCAAAAGCTAAGATGTGTGTTAAATAACAACACAATGATCATAAGTAACATAAACATTGAACACCCAACACCCAAAATCCAATTAAGCAATCTTGTAAATGCTTGAATGTTGTACCTATTTTTAGATTCTCATAAATTACGTATTGAGTTTAGAGGATGCATCTTAAATGAAAATCTAGTCCATGGAGTTAGATTTTGAACAAGGCGAGGACCTTATTCTAGAATCCAAGCATCTTAAAATCTAGTTGATGAACTTTGAAGGAGCAAGCTTGCAAAACATCATTAGGTTTACACTTTTATTTAAAGTCTCAAGCATGTTGCTTCAAGAGTCAAGATTTCAAATTTTAAAGTTCAAACGATCGGTCATACTTGTAATTTGTGATAGGTGTGAAGAACGTGATGACAAATTATCTTTGTGTGAAGAGATGGTGATGAGGTTTAGTGCATTATCAAGTTATGATGGTGAACTACTCTAGAAACAAAAACGGCTTTCAATGATGTTGTGATGGAATGTGATGTGCAATGGCAACATTTGTTCCTAACGTAACAATGGACAACAAACACAAGATCTTTGCCATTGTCAAGAGCAATGATAGATCTTGGCCATCCATAGTAGGGCTAGCCTCCCTATATTTTCAGTCATCAAATTTCAACAATTTTTTTTTTTTAACAGCCCAAAATTTACAAGGGCCTTTTGCAGGCAAACCTTTTTAATTTCACAAAATGGTGAATTTTCACCACATGAGAAAACACTGCATGGCCCTTGTGTATTTTTACACCTTTATGAATGGATCCTCAAGCACCAATACTATTATCACAAATGGGATGGTTGTTGCATCACACATGGGATGATTGCCAAAATCTTGCATATGGTTTTTGCAAAAATGATATGCAAGATTTTGGCTGTCAGACTTGAACCACAAACCTTAAAAAAGTTCTAGAACCCAGTTTTTCCTATGAATTTTGGAGTTCTCAGTGCGTTCCCACCTGGTTCCCAATGTACCC
>Ga0116228_10005277_pt1 | contig 11517 bp, 4 predicted proteins | sample S1TSphfallax_2_FD_89694 | JGI IMG/M metagenome (GOLD analysis project Ga0116228, IMG submission 89694) | Host-associated microbial communities from peat moss isolated from Minnesota, USA - S1T2_Fc - Sphagnum fallax MG | ecosystem: Host-associated > Plants > Peat moss > Unclassified | place: USA...
ATTGTTTACTTGTACATTAACACCATTTCCAAGGATATATGGTATTTGGATTAATATGGTGCATTTCAACAAATGAATCATAATAGATCATGGTTTGTCAAACTTCTGAATATCCCATATCAAATATCAATATTCTTGGGAGAGGAGATGATAGCACTCAACATGTTGTAGGACAAGGCATAGTAACAATTTGTACATCAACAAGTTTCAAAACCCAAATACATGATGTGCTTCATGTACCACAATTGAAAAAGAACTTGTTTTCTATTAGCAAATCAACTCAATATAGTACAAACTTTGAGTTTATAGTAGACAAGTGCATCATAAGAAAGGTAAAAAATCTTAAAGCTATGATTGTGTGTTCAATGCAAGGATTACTACACCCAATTTGAGTTGGTTTTCCTACAATAGAAGTTGGTCCATCTATGTTAACAAAACATGAAAACCAAGTTCTATTGTGGCATCAAAGATTGGGTCGCTTAAATTTAATAACCATAAAAAACATGCAAAGTAAAAAATTGGTTATTGGTATCATTGGACCAATAAGAAAACTACCTATGTGCCAAAGTTTTTTGGTAGGAAAACAACATTGTTGTGCATTTCCACATGATGGAAAAACTTATGCAATTGAAATGCTTGAAATCACACATTTAAATATATGTTGTCCAAATTTAAACATTAAGAAGAGCCAAGTACTTTGTCATTTTTATTTTTATTTTTAAATGGAGAATCATGCTTTAGGATGTATGTACTTTAAGACGGTTCATTTTTTGAGAAAGTAAGAAACCACAAAAGTCCATTTTATAATGTTAACTTTTGAATTTTTTTGTACCATGGGTTCAATGGTAGTAAAATTTGTATTAATAAGAGCCCACCTACATATTTCAAATATATACATCTTTAAGCATATTCACAATCAGGGTACCCAAAAATATGGTTTAACGAAAAAAAGATTGCAAAGGATTATTTTGGATTTTTATTACATTTACTATTTCATGATTATAATGGATTGGTATATGACTATAATTATAATGATATCATGTTAATCTGGTAACAAATCCAACAATAGATTGGATATAATATAAATGTTCTTATGAGTCCTTTTAAATAATTTGAATCATTGTCTTAACTATAATTTTCATTTTAAATGAATCAAAAAAATGTATTATACAATGCAATTGACTTCAATTTTCTTTCATGGATAAGTAATGCATACATCTATGTTTGGTAATGTTCATATAATGGATTTGATTAAATAATATATGATGTAAATTTTTTGAAGGCTACAAAATCCATTTTGAAAGGGCAACAAGGAAAATGATTTTTTTTTTCCCATTTGGTTGATTTTTTGTATTCACTAGGTTTTTAATTTGTGGCCCCAAGTGTCAGCAAAATGTGAAGAAAAGTTTCATGCAAGAAAACATGTTAAATTATATTTAAAAACTTATGTATTCATTTTTTGCATTTTTGGTTTTCTACTAAAATATTTATGCATAATTACATACAAATGTGCAAAATCATCACCACCATGAAAATTATCAAAATTTGAATGATCCAATATCTCTCACTTAGATTTATTCCATTTAGATTCTATATTTGAAAGATAGCAAAACAAAATCTTTGAGTCTTATCTCCAAAAAAGGTACCTTAAATTGAGAATATGCCCCTTTAGAAAAAATAATTAAAATTTGAAAAAAAGAAAATTATGTTAGGGCCTTATGAAAATGACTCAATTTTGACCATTCAAAAGTGCTTAATTAAAATTTGAGTATGAATTTTGAGGGAAGACTTTCACATTAAAAAAAAAATCTTGATGTTACACCATATATTGAGTAACTATAGATAATATGGAATGGAATTCAATATGCACCTTTTTATTTTCTACCATTCTAGTCTACCAACTAGTCCATATTTTTGTGCTTCAAAAGTCCATTGTGAAAAGTGGGTGTACTTTTATTGAAAAGTATTTACATAGGCATTTTCATAATCAAGTTGCTAATCTATAATCAATTTCAAATTCTCAATTTGATAAGTTTTATTATTCATTGTAGGTGTCTAAAGAAAAGACACTTTGTAAAAATGGACATAGTGATTCAAAAAGTGAGACACCTTAGTGTGCATTCACCTTTCACCATAATATATTTTCTAAAACAAAAAAGTGAAATGTTTGATATGTTCAATATCTATAAAGTATATTTTGGAAAACACACATGCACTAGAGAAAATAGGGCTCGAAAATGGTCACAAATAACATTTTTAGTCATTTAAAACAAGTTGCAAAATGGGTTTTTCCTATTATAATGATGAAAACATATAAAAGTTTTATGATCAAATGGTGGTGGTGAGTATATTTCACGTGAATTTAATTAATTTTGTGAACATGGTGGAATTGTGCAATTCACTATTGCTTATACTCCAAAACAAATTGGAATTGCAAAATTTAAAAAATAAAAATTTTAGTGAAAAGTGGCACTACACCAAAACTTGACATTTATGATTATGAAAAATATAACTAATGACCATTTCTAGTTATACAATCATATATGCCATGTTTTTGTGCCTAATTGTATTTGTGTAACCATGGATATGACTACATGACTAAAAGTCTTCATGGATAAGAATACATGATTAATTTTTTTTTTCGTGAACACCATATAATTATTTAATAATATACAATTTCAAACATTAAAAAAATAAAAGGGAAAAAAATAGAAAGTAGACATACGTACCTAGTAAGCATATTATAAACTTGTAAATTATCAAACACATAATTAATGCACAAGTAAATAATTAATACCTCATAATTTTTATAATTTTTGCCTTAAAGTCATTAATTATTTAATGTGAATTTTTGGATAGTGGCTAAAAAAAAATTTTGGGAATTTGTATTCATTTTTTTAAACATTCCCAAAAATAGAAAACAAATTGTCAAAGTTCTTGAAACCATAAAATTAAATAAAAATTGATGCTTAGAATATAATTTAAAATTTTAAGTTAAGACTCTTGCTCAATTTTTTATTCCAATGAATTGTTTTTGGATTTTTTTGACATTAAATTATGAAATATATTCTTATTAATGATATCCAATGAATTTCAAAAGAAATCTAGATGCCCCAAAATGGCATTGTTTTTCATGTTTCCATGTGATGGGTAACAAAGAATATAAAATTTGGTCTTTAGTAATTTATCAAAATATTTGGTCACAACATGGAATTTCTTCATATTTTATATATATTAAATCAAATTTAATGAATTGAAAAACATTAAAATTTATTATTCATAATAAAATTTGATAAAAATTACGAAATTAAAAAAAGTGTATAAATTAATAATTACGACATTTAAATAATTTGTGTAAATTTTTCAAATGTTGAAAATAATATATATGTTACATAGATAACATATTTTATTTAAAAATATTTTATGTAATTACAAATAAATATAACACAACATTTATACCATTTTTATTGATTCATTATATTTTTAAAAGGTGGGAAAATATTATATATATACCAAAAAAATTCATGTTGATTTAAAATATGTTTACTTACAAATTGTTTTATGAAAAAAAATCTTCAAGATATCATTCTTGTTCAAATGTATGAAATAATGAAGATTCAAGTGCATTTTCAATCAAATTACTTGATATTTTTGTTAAATTCCTTTTATAGATGTGTAGATCTTTTAAAATCTTTAAGAACGAAATTTATTTATTTTCATTTGGACAATGTATGAAAAAAACATAATGGTCAAAATTGGGTACTTTTGTATGCAACAAAGGATGATGTGAGATAATGTTGTAAATTTATGCCATATCCTTTGTCAACATGTTCAACTTTGGAAACTATATAATTAGGTGAAAAAGCATTGGTCTACACACAATATATGCACCAAATATATTCAAAGTACAAATATTATTTATGATGAACCAATAAAAAAGGCTTGTCATCAAAAAATAAATAGTAACATTATAACTGCCAAATGAACTTAAAGAAATTGAATATGAATTAAATGAAACAATTGGTAATGTCACACCTACTAAAGAACAAATATGATTGGTGGAACAAAGTTTGCATGTACTTCAAGAACAAAATCCTAAAACTTAATCATTTGAATTATATGTTCCTTTTAAGTCAAATGTAGAAAAAAGAATTTGATTTGTTCTTACCACATGATCCATTTGGACTTGAAACAATGAAGCCCATGGTAGAAGAAAAAAAAGACGAAATTCAACCATTTGGATAACTTGGTGGAAAAAACAATCACATTTACATAGGTCTACTTGAAAAAGGACATAATCCTTGAAGTTAAAATAATCTCTTTGTAATGCCTATGCATTTTTTTCTCAAACCACACACCACACACAATAATAAAGGCTATGTTAAAATTTATTGTTAATAAATGGCAATTGGCTCTTGATTTGAATTCATTTCATTATTGAAGAATATAACATGAATGTTAAAGGTAGAATTTCTTAAGTTAATTAGTGCCATGGGCACCATAGTATCTAAAGGGTTATTAGTGGTAATAACTTATTATCTTTTATCAAAGTATGAAGCTTTAATGGGATTAATTAGATGAATGGTTGGTGGGTAATCCACCAATCATGTGGGGATTTCTAAGAAGGATAAGGATTGATATTTGTTATCCAACCAATTAATGGGATGTGTGGAAAGATTAGGATAAGGATGAAGGTGCAATCACAACCAAATGAGCCAAAGGGGTTACTTGATAAAAACAAACCCCTCCTTTTGATTCAATGGTTTAAATTTTTCCATTGCCACGTGCCCACTTTCTAGTGTGTTCAATTCAAACATGAATATGACGAAGCTCATCGCAATGCCTTTTGTCCTAAACCCTAAACTTGTTGTCGTTAAAACTTGTTTTTTTTGTTCTTCTCACTTCCTTTGTCAACTAGCTTTCAACTAGAGTTGTTTAAGCTTTTGTCTTCTTTACTTCCTTTCGTTTGTCAATGAAGTTTTTTGTATCCATTTTTTTTTTTTCATTTTTAAAGGTCCTTGTTATTGAAGAGATTATAAGTTTTCTTTCAATGTCTATGGGTTCTTTTGTGCAAACAGAAGCATTAAAAGTGAATGGAGCAAGACTATCGAGTTGTTTGGGTTCTTCCAATGTCTATGGGTTTTTATATGCGAATAGAGGCATTAGGAGGGAGAGGAGCAAGTTAACTACCAAGTTGTTTGGGTTCTTCCAATGTTGGTGGGTTCTTTTGACGTTTGTGGGTTTAAGGTTTATATGGAGGCACTGGTAATGAAAGGAACAAGCTAACTATCGATTTGTTTGAGTTCTTTTGACATCTACACAAGTTTTTTTTCATTCAAGTGAAAGCACCAAGAGTGAACTTGAAGCAAGACTACCTAGCTATTTGTGGGTTTTTCCAAGGTTCATGTGTTCTTTTGTACAAATGAAGGTGCTAGAATGGTTCTTGCCTTCATTTTGCTAGATGCCACCTCTAACTTTCTAAAACTTCCAATGTTTTGAAATAGTACTAGATTCATTTTCTACTATGGTTTCTAGGAATTGTCTTGAATGCCTTCATGGATCTTCTCAAATATTCCCTTCCCACAACCCTTTGAAACCACTATTTGTTTATAAAATAGTAGAATGCATTTGTAAGGGCTTCAATGATTTGAGGTGTTTGAAAGCGACCATGTGGTGATGCAAACCAATCCATCATTCAAAGTTTTCTTTTGAGATGTTTGGGGTCATATATGCAACTGAGCATGTCTATACAATCTTTTGACACTAATTTCTATGTTTGTTGAAGGTTAAATAGATTGTTTCAAGGTGGGAAGCTTGAAATTTTATATTTCCTACATTGGTGGGAGGAAAGGTTTGAAAAAGTATGTGAATACAAGCCATTGCAGAAACTTGTAGTTGGAAATATTTAGTGCAAACAAGAAATTGAGGTGCAATTCTAAAAAAACACACATATTTTATCCCCCATGCTTAGAAAAGTTGAAAAATGTTTTGGGTGTGTCAAAGAAATTTGAAGAATCCTTTGCAGATGGTGTTCTTTGTAAGTTTTTAGGGTTTAAAATATTGTTTACTTGATGATCTTGGTACATGGGTCTTACATTTTAACAACATATCAAGTTGTCAATGTGTATATGTGCGTGTGTGTAGTTTTTGTAAAATACTCATGGTAAATTACATAATTAAGTAAACATTTTTTTATACATATTGCTAGATATGTAGACAAAGGCTACATTCAAACATAGGCTTCATTAATTAGTCAACCTTCTTGCGCTTTTTTCCTTTCTCTACCTTTTCATTTCTCTCCATATGTAATTCTATTTTTTATTTGAATAATCCCATATCCTCATTGTCTATTACATAACCAAAATGTTTTGGAAAAATTGTCATTCTTGTCAAGATTGACATGATTATACTACAATGAATTTTTATTTAAGTATAGTTCAAAGTAGATTTGATATATACATAAAAAAGATGTTGATGTTATTCCTTCAATTATTCACAACAAACTAAGCTTGAATGATGGCATAAATGGATTGATCATGTCTTTTAGGTGCAAGTATTTGGTCCCATGCCAAGTTGTATTTCAATTTGAATGAATGGCCCAGTTTGCATTACAAATAATTGGAGTAGTCTTGCAATTTTAAAACTGTGAAGAATGGAAACAAGCTTGCAATTGTAGAAGGTTTGAAGTATTTGGTAATTGGATCAGATTGACACTAGTTTTTAAGATTGTTGGAAGGTGGATAGGAAAGCTTTGGAAGGAGCTTAAATTCTCAAAACACTTGTTGTGTGAGGAGAAGCCACAAAGAGGTAATTGAAAATGACATTTATATTAGGCACATATGAAATTGTCCTTGTTATGGTGAAGTGGGGGGACTATAGTCCATTAGTAATTTCTACCCAAGTTGTTCACCATGGGATAATGACTTGAAGTTAATTATATACAATATGCTTGGACCTAGGTTCTATGTCGATTGGAAAGGTCAATTTGTGCTTGCTAGTTATTGTGATATGATGGGCTATCCATGAGGTAAAATGTCATTTGAATATCTAGTTGATTAACTCTATTTGGTTGTCCCATAATCTTTGTAGTTTTGTTGATATCAACAAAGTACAACCATATGTTCAATAAATGTATTATATGGGGATACTTCAAACTAATTATCATATTTTATGATTTATCATGATGTGCAGATTTTGGCAACTTGACGAGATTGTCTAAGGTGTTGATTCAGGTCAAGGTACAAGTTTTCTTTATTCCTCTAAAAATTTGCAATTGTTCACTAGTTTTGGTTGAAATTGAACCAAGTTAGTGAATTCAATAACTTGTGGAATACATGTGTTAATCATCTTAGAAACATGGGTTTGATGTCCTTGGTAATCATTGTATCACTTAGAGTGAAGTTGAACCACCTCCAAGCCCATTGTTGTCATGAAAGGTGCTTGTCAAACTTGTTAAGCATATTTTGTTAATAAAACTGGTCCTTGTCAAGTATTCAAGGTAATGTTAGATAACTTAAGAATTAGATTACTTATGTAACTAATGAAAGTCCTACACAAACATTTAGAGTCACAACTAGAAGTCTTTTATTAGTTGAAAAAGCCCTTGTCAAGTACTTGGTAATGGTAGATATCACTAGTTAATCCTTTTCAAACACCTTAAACTACTTGGTAGGTAATGATAGTCCTATATAAACACTCTTATTGGTTACAAGACTCTCATGGTCCTTTGGAAGTAAACTATATGTCATTTCTTAGCACTAAGACAAGTTAGAAACCACTCTTTAACTTTAATTAAGGAAGGAGAGTGTTTGGAAAACACTAACCAATATTGAATAAGGACTTCAGAGGTTGATGGCAGCACATGTAATTGCTAACAAACCATTGAAGGTGCTTGAAGAGCATTATGAATCATGGTCCATGATTATTTAACCACCATATGTCCTGATTGAGGACTACAAGTCCTAGTTGAGAACTACATGTAGTCTTGGTTTAGGAGTGTAAGTCCTAGTTTAAGACTATTTAAATAAATGTAAATTATGGTTAGGATTCAATAAGCACTAACATGTTGATGGCATCACTTATAAGGACTCCTAGGTGCTTGGTTCAAGCACGATAAGTCCTAGTTTTAGAACTGTTTGAGCTCATCAATCATTGTCTACATGTACATGTAGCCAACACATTAATTCAATCTATGAATTGATTATCTTGGGGTCATGGGTGTCAATGTACCACTTGCAAATGCTTTGTGTGGGGAATGGAACACATAAGATATTCTCACAACACAAATATGGGTTGCATTGTGTAGGTTTCAACAAAAAAAACAAGGGGATAAACTTGATGCTCAAACATTTTACAAGTATAACTAACCATGTCATCTAGTCATCACCTTCCCATAATTTTGTCATTTCCAACCATTGAGGGTGCTTGGGAACCACTTATTCATAGTTAAGTAAGCAAGGGTAATGGTTTTCAAGGGCCAACAAGTACTGGGTTTAAGCACTAGGTATTTGGGATTGCTAAAGAAGCAACAATAAGTCTTGGTTTTAAGCATTCAAGGACTATGTTAAAAGTGATATGAATATTGTGACCTTTGTGTAGCAATGGCTACCTTTAATAACAACTACCATTTTTTAAAAGGTTTTTATAAGGCAATCATGTCGAAAAAAGTCAATCGTGAGAAATCGCAAAAAGAGTTCTTATTGGCAAATTGGCCATTGGTGGACATTAGAAACCAAAATGTTTTTTTCTTCTCCATTGTTAGAAAACTAGACAATGTTGGCTTGGACCCAAAATATGATTTGGATAATGAACATGTCACTGTAGAAGAATGCAATTTTTTGTTTAGGGGTTCTAAGAAATTCAAAATCAATTCCCTCATTCTGAAGGTGGAAGACAAGGTTGCAATAGAGGACATCTATTGAAGGGTTTTTGGAACTAGCATAATACTAACAATGAGATCCCTACTTCGATAGCTCATGGTTTCATCTTCCATTCAAAAGGCCATCCCATTAATTGGGCAAAAGCGTCAAAATTAACTGCAAAAGAGAAAGCACGTCAAGATGTAGTGAAGATTGGCTTGCTAGTAGTAAAAAAAGAACATATAATGGATATTCTGGAACTAAGTGGTGGGAGCTTGAATTTTAATTTTGATCAACACATGCCTTTTCAATTTGTGGTAGTTGGTTTAGAACATGGAACTAATGTTGTTCTTGGTGATGACAACATTGAACAAATGTCATTACCTACAAGCAAATTCCCCACTAGAATGTCATTTGAAGATATCAAGAAGGTTAATAAACTATTGGCATTAAAGAAGGAACTCCTAACTATCTTCAAGGCCAAGATCAAGTCTCTAAAGATGGATGAAGGTGTTGCATCCACCAAATTGTTGGGCATTAAATATAACTTGGGTGAGAGGAAGAAAGTGGTGGAGGAGGCCCAAGCAACCCTAGATGTTGCAAAAAACACACTATCAAAATTACAATAGGAAGACATGCCTATTGCAAAAGCTATATGTGATCCAAGATCTTTTACTAACCTCTTTTTCTAGAATTCAAGACAAAGCTAGCAAAAATTATTTTAGTAAAATCTTTTTGGTATTATAATAGGGACAACTTGTCATCTAATCAAGTCCTTAAACTTTAATTGCCTTGATATGTCTTAAGTACACAAGTACATGGGGTCCATCTATTGGGGCATCATGTGGACACATGTGCAAAAGTATGTTATAAGGATAAATCTTCGTAGAATGTTAACTATTGATTTGTGGCATATGGGCGTAAAAACGAAAAGCATTTAGAGCACGAACTTTATTGGAGAACAAAATTGAATGGGCAACATTGGGAGAAACAACATACACTATGAAAAATTGTGTCCATTAAAACCACAATACCCTATAACTAAAACTCAAAAAACAACTCATATACAACTATTATGCAACTATCCCTTTAGAAATATGGTGTATTAATAAATAAATTGTCAGATCAAAAAATTAGCCAGTTGTATTATAGTTACAAGTGAGTTAGAAATGGGTATTCTATACGATAATTTATACACATTGTACATACATATGTAGTCAACCATGTTTAATTTTTTGAGTTGCATTGTAGTTGCATGTGGCAACTACTTTAGAACTATTATAAATGTGTCACTAAAGCAACAACTATGTTGCAATTAGTGTACAATGTACGTACATGCAATTATGCCACATGTCCACATCTCCACCACCCATTATCGGATACATTTGCAACTAGTTTTTAATTATGATTCCCATTGATACGATTAGTATGGTCACTAGTGCACCATTACTAAAGTACCACTATTCAACTATGTTATGACTATAAAACAACTACTTATAACTTAATAAGGATACATATTCATTAGTTATTTATATCTTCATCATATATGTTTCATTTTGAGTGATTTAAAATGTTATGGGAATGTTGCTTCAAGTTCTAGAAATAATCTTTGAAGTGCAAAGGAAAATAAGTAATGAAAAAAAACAAGAAGAGAAATAAACTTTCCAACTTATAAAACACGTTTTTTTTTTTTTTTTTCTTTGGAGCCCTCCTACTTTCAAACCTCGTAAATTTCTTATTTCTTATTCATTTTAAACAATTTACATTATAGGAGCACCACTTGAATTCTACAAATTATTTTTGAACTCTAACAACAAAATAAAACATACAAGGAATTTTGTGGGTGTTTGGGAACCAACCTTTGTAGCATTTGGTGGTTTGTTTTTTGAATTCTTGACACCTCTATTTTGAGGGCTATAACTTTCTCGATTTTATTCCATTTTTGACAATTTTTAATGCACTAGAAGCTCCAATAGGAGGGGTTCAAATTTTGTTTAAATTTCAAAAACAATGGAGCCCTCCACTTGGATCTGGCTTGCCTTGAGTGCTTAAATGTTATAATTGCAATTGAATTGCACCTATAAATAACTAAAAGATTTAACCCATATGTTTTGTTTTCGAATCCCATGTTACAAATTGTATAAAGAAGGTTTATTTCTCTTATGTTCTCACATTAAAATACATGTGCCATTTTGGGATGAGTTGACAAAAGCTTAACCCAAAGGCAAAACACAAAATTTTAAAAAAAATTCATGGCTATTATTTAGTGCATTTAGTTTTGTGCTTTCTTACCTACTTATTTACCTAGGTAAATATGTAGGTATGTAGGTTTTAAGACTTACCAACCTACCTACTTATGGTTATGTATGACCTACATAGTTACTAAAATTATTTTATTTTATTTTATTTTTTACAAAATACAATTGATATGCCATGTGGCAATTTTTTATTGTGCCATTTGTTGCAATTTTAGATCATCATCAACAATCATAATGGACGACAGTGATCAATATTTTGAAATTTTTTAATGTAAAAAAATCTTCATAATTAATGTCACGTGTCAAAAAAATTTAAATGGATGATAATTAATGACATCAGCACGAAATCATGGATGTAGTTATAATGGAGTTCAATAGTTGTTGAAAATGAGTTGTTTTGA
>Ga0116228_10005278_pt1 | contig 11515 bp, 32 predicted proteins | sample S1TSphfallax_2_FD_89694 | JGI IMG/M metagenome (GOLD analysis project Ga0116228, IMG submission 89694) | Host-associated microbial communities from peat moss isolated from Minnesota, USA - S1T2_Fc - Sphagnum fallax MG | ecosystem: Host-associated > Plants > Peat moss > Unclassified | place...
CCCGGTCATACGCCTCGCGCATAAGTTTAACCATCCCGACCGAGGAAACGACCTCCTCAAAGGACCGGCGTAACTTCGCGCCACGGCCGGTCCGGTTCAGGGTGGCCTCATATGCTGCCCGCAGGGCGATGGTCATGTTCGTGACGCGAACGCCAAGCGCGACCTGTGCAGGGGTGGGGGCGGTGGTGACTTTTTGCATCGTTTCCATGTTCTAATTATATCGAATTAGAAGGGTTATGTCAAACCGCTTGCGCGATATTGACGTAAGCGAAAGCAATCATTTTGCCTCGCGAATTGTTGAGGGTCACTTGGAGGCACCCTTCGCCCCAGGGGGTAAAGGTGCAATAGTAGCCGCGCTTGATGGTGAAGTTCTTAAACGGTTCCATGTCCTGATTATACAGAACAGAAGGGGTTATGTCAAATACATTAAAAAGGGAATACCTCGCATTCTCACTTCCTTCGCCCTACGGCGGGAAGGGGACCAACCTTCCCGCTTATTATAGAGTTAAAGGGTCGTTTTGTCAAATGGCCCCGCAGGGGTAATGGGTTGTCCTGGTCATCGGCGCGCACCCATAGGCGACCAGAACACCAGAGAAGGCCCGTTCTGAATCCGTTAGGCCATCCAAACCGATTTGGTGGGGTTTGCGGCGTCCTTTGTGTTGGCCCTCTTTGTAGGCCCGTTTTTGGGCCTTCTTGTCGATACGTTGGGCCGCAAGGTCCGCTTCCAATTCTGCAAGGTGGGCCGCTTCCTCCTGGTCCTCTTCGACGGGAGCGGTTTGGGGAGCGGGTTTGACGGCGGACGCAATTTGACGAGAATACTTCGCCAATTTTCGGGCAACGAAGCGCGCTTGCTTCGGGGTTAAGGTTTGATACTTTTCGGAACCTTCCGCAATATCGGAGAGAATTTGCGCGTCGGTGCCATTGAACCCGGTTCCGTTATTATAGGCTGTCGCTTGGGCCATTTGTTCATCGGCCGTTTGGTTCGCATAAACGACTCGGAGCGCGCGGTACGTTACCTTCCGTTGAAACGGGTTGATAAGGGTCGGTTCCGTTTGTGCAACTTCTTGCAGGAAGGATTTAATACCTTCTTGTGTTTTGAGGTCATGCACGGTCGTCGTCGTGTTATTCATAACCTAATTATACATATTAGGTGGAGTTATTGCAAATGAGGTTCCCCCAAAGTGACCAACCTCGGGAGAACCTCTTTGCGCCTAATCAATACACTTGAAGAGAGGTTTTGCTTTTCTTTCGTTTTTTCTTTCGTTAGTGTCTAACCTTGTCGGATTCGGCGCGCAGTTCGCCTATCTCATACATTCAAGGTTTAAGACTCTAGGTGATTCGCTTTCTCCTTTCTTTTGGAGGAGACTCGACAAGGGCCAAGGTTACTCAGGGGAGGTGAACGTATCCCGCTAGTTCCTTGTCTCTTTCAAACCCTTGTCGATATACGTCGTAGGTGTATTCCTACGTTCCGCTTTCTCCTACCCTTTAAGTTTAATGCTTTTCGGGAGTTATGTCAAATGTCGAAGCGTAATACTTCTTTCCGACCGTATACGTTTCATAGGCGAGGCCATCGAAGTAATCGGCCAAGGAACAGAATCCTAGCCCGAAGTCTACAAGTAGCCAAAGGTCCGACTCCATGAAGTAAAGGCCCATACATTCGCAAATATCGCGCACGTACACTTCTCCGGTGAAGAGGAGACGGAGCGCATTGTTGATGAGAAGGAAGGTGATAACTTTGAAGAGGTCGCAGTAAAGTTTCATCTTCGTTAGCATACACCTTTCAATTTATTATGTCAAATGCCTTTTAGTCGGCAACCTTTACGCGAGCGTTGCGACGATGGTTCTTGTATTTGCCTTTCCCGCGCTTCTTATTGTAGGGGGAGTGCCAATCTTCGTGATACATCGTTCCGCGCTTGGTTTTGCGCGAGACTTCCAATTCGTAACGGAGGTTTGCTTCTCGAACATCCATGCGTTAAGTATAAACCTTCTTTTTAGTTAATGCAAACCAAGAGGAGGGGGTTCTATTTATTATAGTGCAAGAAAAGAGAAAGGACCCCTACCCTCGGGGGTCCGCTATTTCTCCCTTTTGGATGAGGTAGTCCGTCATTAGGTCCCCCGTAGACTTGAAGGGCGGAACATATGTCCGGTATGCTTCTCGACCCTCTTCCATCCAAGCGTCATAGCCATCTTGGTCGAGGATTGCATCGCATCGCATACAGGAGAGGAAACGGCCCTCATCGGTGGCATCATCACGCTTAATCGGTTTCTTCGGGTTGCCATACTCGAACTTTTCCATCGCGCAATCGACGCAGAGGCGTCTCTCGGATTGGTCGCTGTTGACTCGGTAGCCAACGATATCGTTTTCCATGTCCTAACTATACACCTAACTTTTGGTTATTGCAAGTTACCAATCGAATTTAGTGCAAACGGGGCCGCATTTTTCGCGACATTCTCCAGAAGCATAGTGGTGGCGAATATGTTCCGACCGTTTCGCTTCTCGTTGGGCCTCGCGTTGACGACGAACCTTCTCTGCTTGCGGGTCATAGGTCCGACCGAATCGGTTCACCGGGAGGGCACCGTTGGCGAGTTCATCACACCGGAGGCATCCTTCAACCTTCTTACCGAAGTTCGGGCCGTGATTGTGTTGCGTTCCCATAACCCTATATTACATTTAATTAGGAGTTATGTCAAGGGATTTAGAAGTGCGAGAAGCCTTCTCAATTCCTTGATTTGTTCTTCTTTTGCTTCGATAGCCTTTTCCAGGGCCTTCTCGAACGCTAGGATGGCCTCTTCTCCATCGGTGTAGAAGTCTTTGCGCGCGACGGAGTAGACTGTTCCGCAGGCAATTCTCCGACCATTATCGCGAACCTGTGAAACAGTAACTTCCCGAAGGTAAGGAATACCTTCGTGGTTACTGTCGATAATGAAACCTTCGGTTCCTTTGCGAATATCTTCCATCCTTTATATTTTAATTTAATCCCACAGTTATGTCAAGGAATAAGCCTATGATAAGTAGAAAGCAAAGAATGGAATAGAGGAGGGCTTGAAAAGCGCCCTCCTCTTTTTGGTTAATCACCTTCGGTTCCCGTTGCTTGCAGAAACCGTTCCCGGTTGAAACGGGGGTTCGTTATCGCCAACGAATCGGCGAAGGCAAGGGCCGCAGAACGTCGAGCGGAACGGAGACTTGCCGAATGGGAAGGCATCCCTTTGATGGTGTCGGCAATCAGTTGAAAGTCTTTCTTCGTCATGTGCTTACTATAAACCTATAACGAAGTTTTGTCAAAGACTTACTTTCTCCGCTTGTTGTGATTTCCCCATCCCACAGTTTTCCAAGAATGAGGGAAAATTTCTTCAATGAACATAGCGACCTTAACAGGTATACCATACGAACGGTAGAGAGACTCCACTATGAGGGTTTGAAAGGTATCATGCCTTCCCCCTTCTCTTCCGTGATATACGTGGTCGATATAGTGCCCTAATTCGTGCAAGAGGGCCGCAGTATGTTCTGTCGTGGAACCATTTTTGCGGAAGTGTAGATAAATGATTTTGCTACGGGAAAAGTACCTTCCCGTATCTTTGTGGGCATCACGAAGCGAAGCAACTATGACCCGAGGAGCGGGTATGCCATAATCTTTACAGACTATGTTTGCATATTCTTGTGCCCATGTGGTCAAAGAAATGTTCACTTGATAAGTATAACCTTTTTTAAGTAGTTATGTCAAAGGCTTGTTCTCTTTAATTTATTATAGAGTAAAAGAAAGAGAGGCTCCCAGGGCAAGAACCTCCTCTTCGCTTTACTTTTTCTTGCCTTTCTTGGGTTCCATGTTGCGTTGACCCTTGGAGGCACGGATTTGTGCCCGCGTCATCTTCTTACGCTTGCGGGGTTGCTTGTCCACGGGGAGGGCCACAGGTGCCAGGATGGACAAACCCTGTTCCTCGGCGCGTTTATGCCCTTCCAGGACCCATTCGATATTGACCGGAACGGTGTTCGGATTTTGCGAGAAGTTCTTCGCAGCGAAGGGGGCGAAGGTGGTCGTCATTTGCTGTTCCATGAATTAAGTTTATACCTTCTCGGAAGTTTTTGCAAGCGAACCTTTGTTTTTATAGGCCGTTGTCCACTTGTGCCACTTGGTTCCAAAGTGTATCCCCATATGGTAGGAGACAACTCCACGATTTTGTTTCAACGCATGAGCATAGCAGAAACGGTAAAGGCGTTGCTTCTGAAACTCTTTCACCTTCTTACTCTATCATAAACTGAAAGATAAAGCAAATATAGTTTTAAGATATTATAGCATTAAAGGAAGAAAAGAACCCCCGGAGGGGGTCTAGTTGTTAGCCGAAAAGTTTGTCAAGTTTCATAACCTGATTATACCTTTTTGTTGATGTTATTGCAAATGAGAGGAGTTTTCAATTAACGGGAAGAAAACTCTTAACAACTCCCGGCCTTTTCTGTGTCCCATTCGACCACGGGGGCCAACCTTAATTTAAGTATAAAACTATTTGGTAGTTTTGTCAAACTTCCAGGTTGGCATGACTTCTTCGCGAGCCTGTTCTAGGCACAGGATGCACGTATATTCGTCCGCAACGATGCGAACCGTATCCCGAGGGCGAAAGTCTGTTACCTTCGCACCACAACGAATTGATTCTGTTTTCTTGTCGAAAAGGTGGTTTAGCATGAAAGTGCGAGAAGCCTTTCTTTCCAATCCGAGGAAAGTTTATCCCCTTCTGCTTTTTCTTGAAGAAGTTCGTACAGTTCGGGATAGGTAACATAATCCCGAGTATCACCTTCATCGGAGCAGAGAACCTCTACTGATTCACCTGCAACCGAATGAATCATGGGATTCGGTCCCATAAGAATTGAAACTTCCTTCCCATTCTCGAAAGAGATTACCGCATGACGTACACCACGCGAGGTCAAGAAGTGTGGTTTGATTTCAACTCTCATGCACTAATTATATCTTAAATTGAAAGATAATGCAAGAAGAAAAGAAGAAGCCTTGGGATGCTTGATTCCAAGGCTTTTCTAATATGTTATCCGTTATATTCGGAGAAACAACGCCCCTCGTCTAGTGCGACTTGATAGCGTTCGATGGATTCGATACAACTTTCTAATTGTAGACGCGCCATCAGTAGGTCGCGATGAATCCCGCGATTATAGGATTTTTCGATGTTGACTTTATCAATAGTATCACAGGAATCATATCGCGCATGATACTCTTGAAGTTTGTTCTTCATCGCTTCTAATGAAGTGATTACATCAGAAGTGTTAAAGTTAGAAACCTTCGATTTAGCCAAAATTTTCTCCTTAGAAGAGTAAGCCCTAGAAGGGCAAAATTAGTTTTTACAAACCAAAACATATCAAATTACCAAAGTTATGTCAAATGTAGGTTGTTCTATATATAATAGTGTTGAAAATAAGAAGAAGGAGAGGTTAATTACTCCTCTCCTACTTTCCGCAAGGCGTCCCTTACTTGCCCGTTTTACATTCAGGTGGTGCCATACCTACACCATTCCGACAGGTGTTGTGGTTCTAAGTTTTTTAGTCCCTGGAAGTCAAACCCTAGACTTAAAAGCCTCCAGCGGGATTGTTTCCGTATCATCGCTTTTGTATCACGGTAAGGACGAACAATCAATTTCCTTACAACCAAAGTATATCAAAGCATTGAAGTTATGTCAAATGGAGTTTTATTCTATGTATAATATACTTGAAAAGAGGAAGGGGAACCGGAGTTCCCCATTCTTCTACTTAATCCCGAGGCGGCGTTTGATTTCCGCTTTAACGAGGCGGGCTTGTTCGCCCTTGTAGGTGGTGGCGTTGGAGAGGAAATACATTCCAATGGACCGACCGGAGTCCGCACCATAGGCATCCTCGAATGAGGCCATATCGGACATGGCCTCTAAGTAGGGAACCGCACCGAAGTAGATTTTGGGCTTCCAGGACTTGCGAACGATATACGCAAGTTCGTTGACCGTCTTGCTTTTGAGTTCTTCCGCCGAAACGACGTTGTTGTTGTTGCTGATTTCCATAAACCTATTATACCTTTCGATAGAAGTTATTGCAAGAAAAAGAGCCTATCAGATTTCCGATAGACTCTCCAGACTTAATCCTCTGTTTCGATTTCAAACATATCATTTCCTAGATAACGCACAGGCGTATCCGAAATGATATTGGCGACAATTTCCAAACCTTTTCCAGACGCCTCTCTAAGGGTTTCGGTTAATTGATTCAAAAGGTCTTGAAAAGAAATAACTTCTTTTGCCATGTTTATATCATTCTCTCTTTCTTGAAGAATCCCTTTAGACTTGTGAAAATTTAATAATCTTCCGCTCGCCGCGCATCGGTTTCGTCTTGGTTGACGCCACTTGCAATAGTTCGACCAGAATCTTCGTCGTTGAACGTATCGACTTCGGTTCCATCCGGTAATTCGATATATTCACGAACGAGGCATTCATCATCAACGTCAACATCGACTGTTTCGATATTACTCACGTTGAGGGTAGAAGGAAAGAAGTCGCAGGAGGAGCGCACTTCGGTGCCACCATCCCATACCGAAACGTATGTTGCTTTCATGTTTTTATTCTCCGAATCTATCGGGAACGATTTCCCACTTGCCGACTTTGTTTCCGTTGCTATCCAAGATATTCTCTTGGTCCCCGACGTATTGAGTGCTTTCATCGGAGGAATAACCCCGGAAAGAATTGGCGATAGCCGTCTTGACTTCACCGAAGGTTTGCATCGCATCGTTGTCGAGATTGATTTCGAGCGTCATCTTCATGCTTTAAGTTTAACAACTTTCGGCAGTTATTGCAAACCTAATGAACAATAGGAAAATGAATCGCCGGAACCCACGTTAATACCCACAGAACAAGCCAACAGGGGTAAACGAATGGGCAGAAAATACCGAATATCGCGGCGACGTACCAAGGAGCCCAAACTCCAAAAACCCAGAAGAGAATAAACTCTGCCAGGAGACAAGAAACGAGGTATATCACCGAAAGGAATAATAATTGTATACCATAGAAAAACTTAATAAATTCATCCATACTGTTATTCTACAACTTTGGGGAGGATTCTGCAAGGGTTCTGATTATTATAGTTTAATAAAAAGAAAGGCAGGCTTTTTCTCCTTAGCCTGTCTCTCTTTTTTTGAGGAGGGTTTCAGTATTGAATCCGAACAGCCCCGCCGATGGTCAACTCTTTCCCTTGAACCGGATTCATCGCTTCCCGAACGAGGGAGAGGAGTTCCGGGAAGGAAGCGACCTTGGCCCCGTATTGGGTGTTAAGCATCCAAGTGCCGGGATGGCTTTTGGTCACGTTGTATAGTGCCAAAGCACTTTGTTTGTGAAGGGCGATGATTGCGTCATCTGATTGGAGGATGAAGTCGATATCCTCTTCTTTCGAGGGATAGATGACGAAGTTTCGCACCTTGCGGGCACCAGGGAGTTTGAAGTCAACGCTTGGAATGATGTTCTTCATGTCCTAAGTATAAACTAATAACGAAGATTTGTCAACTAATAGTCTTCTTCTTCGTCCTCGTTATCCTCCTCTAGGTTTACGTCGTCCATAACATCTTCGGTCGAATAGCCCAAGACGTAAGCCTCTGGAAGAATTTCTTTCCCATTCCAAACTTCTACCTTATCAGAAATAAGGTGATTGAAGTAAAGGTGTTTAACATCTACTACTACTTCATCGGGAACGCTAACATTGACCCAGGTGACAAAGGTTAAAGTTTTCATGTGCTTATCATACACCTTTCAGAAAGTTATTGCAAATAGGGTTATTCAATTTATTATACACCAAAAGAGAGAAGAGAGAGCCGGAGCCCTCTACTTCAATCTTCCTTACACTTCCTTGACTTTGTACCCGAAGTTATTGAACACCTTAAGCACGTTCTCGGCGGTGCCGAGTCCGGGATTGCTATAATCACGTTGGCGGTTGTAAAGGGTTTGAGCCATAACGAGACTGATTTTGTTACGCGAAACCGTGAAGATGTAACCTTCGGTTTCGACAGCCTTCTTCGTTTCGGTCAAACCCATGCTGGTCAATTCGCGAAGGAATTTGATAGCCCCGATTTTATCGTAATCCCCATAAGGGCCGATAATGATAAACTTCAACGAAAGCGGGTCTTGCTTGCCTTCGATACGCAATTCGAGCAAACCCCGAAGGGCCATGTCGGTCACAATCGAAACGAAGGAGGTGCCATCCACCTTGTTATGGGGGATGAGGATTTCTTGGTCGCCTTGCTTCAAAACAATGTTCATCATGTTTTTATTCTACCTTTTTCTTGAAGTTATTGCAAGAAAGAATTATTAGGGAACGTAGAAAACAGGTGAACCATAATCAGGATTGTATTCCTGAACAGTTTTCCATTCGATGAGATTTTGTTCTTCCAAAGCCCGAATGGCTTGAAGTGCAGCAACGCGAGTCACACCCGGCAAGAAATGAATGACCGCCCCAACTTGCCGAGGTTCTTTGTTCTCATTGTTATTGTTCATACTTCTATTATCAACCTTTAGGGTAGTTTTGTCAAAAATTATTCAATTTATTATAGCATAAGAAAAGAAAGAGGGCCAAAGCCCCCTTTTAGTCCGGGTCGTACTCTTCCCCAGGCGCTTCGTCGTGCATATAGCGCATGACTTCAACATCTTCGACCTCCGCGAATTTGATTCGAGGAGTCTGCTTATATGCGGCGTCCCGAATCTCATCAATATCGGGGTTCGCATTATCCAGATTAACTTGATATTTGCGAACCTCCGTAACAGTTTCTGTTAGAACGAACAGGGGCATCCGTAGTCCTCCTCTTCTTCCCATTCTTCATAGTCGATATTCTCGTCAAAGAAGTCCTCTTCTTCGACAAATTCGCCATTCGCTTCGGAAGCGAGGCAGTTTTCCTCGAAACGGATGGCATCCCCGAAGGGCATCGAGTCGTAGGGGTCGTAAGATTCGTAACCGCTGTAATCTTCATCCATAAACTAATTATAGACCTTCTCTTTAGTTACTGCAAGCGGAGAGAGGATACCAACGGCCACCATCTTTCCCTCCGCTTGCATGATAGCGAGGCAACTGCGGGACGCAGAAGATTTCCCCTTCCCGCTTCTTGGTAACGTAGCAAGGAACGTCTTTCAAGCGACCACGACGAGGTGTAGCGGCCTGAAGAAGGTTGGCATCTTTCAACTAATCCACACCTTGTAGGCATCGGCAAGGTCGTAAAGATAGTCGAGCGAATCATTAAAGTCATCTACCGACCCATTTACAGATGACTTGTAAAAATCGTTTGATAAGTCCGTAGTGTCAAGAACATTGAAAGGTGAATTTACTCGAAGCCTTTCCATGATTTGATTTGCAGCGGCCTTGACTGAATCTTCATCTTCAGAAGTGTCAAGAAGGTCTTTGATTTGGAATTGAGACAGCCATTTACCCATATTATTTCTCCAGCAAAGCGACAAGGAACCCATGTTGATAGATGAAGGGTAAATTATCGAAGAGAGCCTTCTGGTTCTTCGTTGCCAGGGAGAGAGCAAACTCCTTCGCCTTGTTATAGGCGCTCAACTCCACAAAGGAGGAGGTCAAAAGTTCTTTCGCTTCATCTTTCGTCATCATGCTCTAAGTATAAACTTATTGCGGAGTTATGTCAAAGGAAGCGGAATTGTAGACTCGAACCAAACTTCTTTGTCGTAATCATTATACGTGATTTTAACATGGCTGTATTCTACGGCATGGCGATGAATAAGATTTTTCGCAAGATTCAATGCGCCTTGCTTTGAGTCCCGAGTCCAGAATTGGACTTGTGCGGGATATTCACGTAGGGTTGCAATGATGACAAATGGTTCGGTATACTTCATGCTATGAATATAAACCTATTCAGGAGTTTTGTCCAACAATGGGAGGAAAGAAACGATATTCTTTCTTAATTTATCATAAACAACTCGAACAGTCTGACCCTGCCATTCGAGCGTATGAATAGTGACCCGATTTGATTGGGTCACAACATTTTGACTTCGACCGGACATAATATGACGCTTTAATTCTATCATATTTTGATGGTTGAAGTCAATTCCGTAACGCTCCAATGCCCTCCGCTTGGCATGTTTACGTTGGCACTTCCCTTTGCTAACTCGCTTTCCCATTATTGTTGTTCCCTTAAATAATTGGTGGGGAAGGTGGGACTCGAACCCACATGAGATTTCTCCCGTCGCGTTTTAAGCGCGATGCTTCTGACCAATTTAGCCACTTCCCCGAATAGATGGATGACTATAATATCCTCCGCATTTTCGAGAACAATAATTTTCTTTTGTTACTTTATTTTTTTGTCTGTCTTGGCGCTCACGTTGACTAACTTCTGCTTGAAACTCTTTTCCGCAAGGGCAAGTATATGTTTTATATTTTCTTTGCCTTCCGTGGTCAACCCAAACGGATTTTCTTCTATTTTCTATTCCGCTCAAAACTTGCAAGTTCGACAGTTCATTGTTTCTTATGTTTCCATCCTTGTGGTCAACTTCTTCCCAATCCTCAAGTTTCCTTCCTAATGCTTCTTCCATGAGGTAACGAGGATAAGAAATAGTTATCAGGGATTTATCGTCTAATTGCTTGACAATTCTGCTTCTGCCGTCCTTGGCAGTATATGGTCCGTATATCTTCATGGCTAACAACCTCTTTGTTAACCATTATATTAAAAAGTTATTTGGTTCGACCAGCAATAGCCTCTACATAATTTTCAAGGCAACGACGAGTATGATATTCTGGATTTTTGTTATTAAATTGACTGTAGTAATTCAACAGCCCTTGCTTTTGACTGTCACCTGGTTTAACTGTAACAGTAAACTCGTTAAACACAAATGAAACCGGATTGCCTAGCCGGTTTGCAAACTCGCGAGCATATTCAACTGCTCCGTTAATATGATGAATGCTGTTTATTGACATACTCCTATTCTATCAACTTTCTTTAGTTATTGCAAAAAAATGACTAAAGAGGACCAGAACCTAAAAAGTAGTCCTCTTCCTCTTCTTCATCTTCTTCTACGGCGAAGGTGGCACTCAGTCCTGGATGACTTGTGCTAATAGTGTTATAGCGTTCTTCGGTAAGCCGAACCTCGCGTTCATAGATAGCAGAAGCGATGCGCGCAAGGCTACGTCCGTCGCTATGTTCGATACGTTGCACCAAGTCACGAATGAGGTCCTCGCGTTCAATCTTCATGACCTTATTTTATCAACTAATTGGAGTTCTTGCAACTCATACTATTTATTATATAACTAAAAGAAAAAAGGAGGACGAACCTCCTTTAGACAGGGAATCGAGGAAGAGGTTTTTCGGTTTGAGGGCTTGCTTTGAGAAACTCTACGTGCCCCTTTAGGTCCTCTGCTGCCTTCAAGTAATCACCACGCTTATACTTGCGGCCGGTGTATTCTGAAGCCATCTTGAGCATTTGAACAGGTCCAACGCCTCGGGTCGGAATCATCTTCAACTTTGCATAGCCGATGAGACTTTGTGCCAGGATAGCGGCCCGGAAAATATCC
>Ga0116228_10005279_pt1 | contig 11515 bp, 14 predicted proteins | sample S1TSphfallax_2_FD_89694 | JGI IMG/M metagenome (GOLD analysis project Ga0116228, IMG submission 89694) | Host-associated microbial communities from peat moss isolated from Minnesota, USA - S1T2_Fc - Sphagnum fallax MG | ecosystem: Host-associated > Plants > Peat moss > Unclassified | place...
AAGCGGCTGCGCGATTCGCGGACTTCCGCCTGAACCGCCGCGCTGCCGGCAAACCCGGATCGCAACGCCGTGTGCAGCACGGCGCGGCCCTCGGTCACGTTGATCGTATCGCCACGAAACATGGCCGCGGCGTGGCCCGACACATCCGTGGCACGCGCCAGATCCAAGAGTAACGACAGCGTCTGCCGGGTCACTCGCTGGCGCGACATGTCGAGCAACCAGCCGTCATGGCGGACCGTGAAGTGTTGCCATCGTTCGGGGTCGGCAGCCGTGAGATCGCGCAGATGCTTGAGTCTCATCGTCTGCGCGTGATCTGCCACCGCGGTCCATGCCGGCAGGTTGGAGTTCAATGGTGTCATGGCGAACCTACCACTCGGGTATCCAGTTTCGTAACATGTTACTACGCACGGCGAGATGGGGAACTCAATATCGATCCACTTGCCGGACTCCCAATTTATCCGTAGAGTGATATCCATGGATATCCAAACATGAAGCCGACGTTGCGCCTTCGCATCGCCAAATGGGGAACCAGCTTTGCGGTCCGCCTTCCCGCTGCGTACGTACGCGCAATCGGTGCCCGATCGGGCGACCGCCTCGACGCGGAGATTACTCCGACGGGAACCATGAGCCTCACTCCTGAACGTCATTTCGATAAAGCGGTCTTTTTGAAAAGACTCGCCAAATTGCGGGCAGGTATGGCTCCGACATCCACGACCGTCATGGACATGCGGCGCGAAGATCGCTACTGAATGATCTATCTCGATACGAGCTTCGCCGTTCCGCTATTCGTTCCTGAACCCAACAGCGATGCCGTCGCGGACTGGTTCGAGGACCTCAGCACAGACCTGGTATCTTCAGACTGGATCTTGCCCGAATTCTCGAGTGCTTTGGCCATCAAAGTCAGGCGCGGCGAACTGCATCAACGGCATGCCAAGCTAGCGTGGGACGAATTCGAAAGATTTGCATCGACCGGCTTACGATTGATCCCGGTCAGCCGGGAGGCATTCCTCAAGGCGGCGGAATTCGTGCGGCAAATTCGTGGCGCGCTGCGCGCAGGAGATTCCCTGCATCTCGCCATGGCCCTCGAATCCGGCGCTAAGGGCTTGGCAACGACCGACGACGAACTCGCCAGAGCCGCGGCCTCTCAAGGGCTCGCGCTAACCAGATTTCCGCTTCCGCCTCCCCCTGCGCCCTGATAGTAATCGAGATACCACTCGACAAACCGCTTCACCCCGTCCTTGAGTTCGGTTCGAGGTCGATAGCCGACGGCGCGGTTCAGGGCCGCCACGTCGGCCGACGTATCCGGCACGTCGCCCAACTGCATGGGCAGGAGATTTTTGACCGCCTTCCGGCCCAGGCACTCCTCCAGCACCTCGATGAACTTTAGCAGCGTCACGGGACACTGATTGCCGATGTTGTAAATCCGATAAGGCGCAGAGCTGGCCGCAGCGTCCGGCGCCAGCGGATTCCATGCGGGATCGGCGGCCGCGACGTGATCGAGCGCGGCGGCCACGCCCGCGACGATGTCATCCACATAGGTGAAATCTCGTTGATGTTGCCCCTCGTGATACACATCGATCGGCTTGCCGGCGAGGATGTTCTTGGTGAAGAGGAACAAAGCCATGTCCGGCCGGCCCCAGGGCCCATACACCGTGAAGAACCGCAGGCCCGTCGTCGGCAGGCCGTACAAGGCCGAATAACTGTGCGCCATCAGCTCATTGGCCTTCTTCGTCGCGGCGTACAGCGTGAGCGGATGCTCGACGCACTGCTGTTCGGAAAAGGGCAGACAGGTGTTCGCGCCGTAGACCGAACTCGTCGAGGCATAGACCAGATGCTCGACCGAATTTGCCCGGCAACCCTCGATCACTTCGAGGAATCCCGCGATATTGCTCTCGATATAGGCGCGCGGATTCTGCAAGGAATAGCGCACGCCGGCCTGCGCCGCCAGATGCACCACCCGCTGAAATTTTTCATGGGCGAACAGGCGCTGAATGACCGCCCCATCCGTGAGGTCTGCCTTGACGAACCGAAAGTTGGCGGAGCGTTCGAGGATCGCCAACCGGGCGGCCTTGAGTTCGGTGTCGTAATAAGCGTTGAGATTGTCGAGCCCCACGACCTCGTGGCCGTCGGCCATCAGCCGCGCCGCGGTGTGAAAACCGATGAACCCGGCGGCGCCCGTGACGAGCAGCTTCACAGGCTGCGCCAAACCGTTTTGCCGTGCGATGCCTTGTCGAGGAGCGCGAGAACATGCTCGTGGGCGGCGAGTTCCGCATCGCTCGCGCGTACGACGACGCCGCGGGACTCGCCGGCGCGGCGCGGCGGCGCGGCCAGTCGAGCGCGACTGCGGGCGGTATCGGATTCCTCGCTCAAGGTGAATTTGGCCTGGCCGCCGGTCATGGCCAGATAAACCTCGGCCAGAATGCGCGCATCGAGCAATGCGCCGTGGTACTCACGATGCGAGTTGTCCACCGAGTAGCGCTTGCACAAGGCATCCAAACTGTTGCGCTGACCCGGGTGCATCTGCCGAGCCAACGCCAGCGTGTCGAGGATGCGGCACCAATCGGTGATCGAGCCCTTGGCCTGCAGCCGCGCGAACTCGGCGTTCAAAAAAGCGACGTCGAACGGCGCATTGTGGATGATGAGTTCCGAATCGCGAACGAACTCGAGGAATTCCTCGCGTATTTGCGTGAAAGTGGGCTCCTTGGCCAGTCGTTGGCGCGACAAGCCATGCACCTGTTCCGCACCCGGGTCGACATCGCGCTCCGGATTCAAGTAGCGGTGAAACGAACGGCCTGTGAGCCTGCGATTGACGAGTTCGACGCAGCCGATCTCAATCACGCGGTGCTGCTGTTCGACCTCGAGGCCCGTCGTTTCGGTGTCGAGCACGATCTGCCGCATCAGCGCCTACCGCTTGGCGAGCAGCCGGTCGATGGCGAGGTTCGCGAGTTGATCGACGTATTCGTTTTGTTCATGTCCCGAATGCCCCTTCACCCAATGCCATTCGATATCCTGCGCCGTGGCCGCCGCATCGAGCTGTTCCCAGAGATCCTGATTCTTGACCGCTTCGCGAGACGCGGTACGCCAACCCCTCGCCTTCCACCCCGGCAGCCACTCCGTGTAACCCTGCAGGACGTATTTCGAATCGGTATAGAGCTGAACGGCGCAGCGCCGCTTGAGCGCGCGGAGCGCGCCGATGGCGGCCATGAGTTCCATCCGGTTGTTGGTGGTGGCCGCCTCCGCTCCCGAGAGCTCTTTTCGCTCGGCGCCCGACACCAGGAGCGCCGCCCAGCCGCCGGGCCCGGGATTGCCCCGGCATGCGCCATCCGTGTAGATCTGCACCGCGCTCATCGATCGTCGTCGGCTCCCAAACTCAAAGGTCGGACCTTGCTCGATCCGACTTTGGTGGTCGGCTCTGCCGCCGGCACGAGCACCAACTGTCGCGATCGCCGTCGCGGCCGTACGAGGGTGAGGGTCTGGACCCGTTTGCGGGCCTTGAGCAGGTAGGCACCCGACGCCCAAGGACGCCGCTCGCGGTACTCGGGTTGGCGCAACGAACCGTTCGCTTGTCGCGACGGCCGGCGGGTCATCGGCAAGGTGCCGAGATAGCCATACACATCGGCCACCTCGAAATCGAGCAACGCCATCCAGTCGCGCAAGCGGCGCTCCGACAGCATGCGGCGGGTCTGCGGCGGAAACGCCGGACGCCCGACATAGCGTCCGAACAGTCGCCGGGCACCCCAGCCGCTGAACGGGTTGAAACCACAGATCATCAGGCAGCCCTCGGCGCACAAGACGCGCTCGGCCTCGCGCAGTACCGCATACGGGTCTTCGACCAATTCCAACGTATGCGGCAGGAAGATGGCATCGATGGAATCGGAGGCGAAAGGCAGCGATGCCAGCGGCGCGCAGAGCGTCACGCCGGGCCCCAAACGGGGAGCCAACAACGTCACGTGCTGGGTGCGGGCACCCTCCAGAAGGTGCTTGGCAGGCCCCCAGGTGCCTACCTGCAGCAGTTCGAAGCCGAACACATCGTCCAAGGCCAGCCGCGCCAGTCGCGCCTCCTCGCGCAACACCCGCTCGCCGAGCGGACCCGCGAACCATTCGGCGGCCACGTTGTCAGTCACTGATTGCAATCAGTACTCCTTGAAAATACTAGCGAAGTTCGGATGTTACAGGTTAAATACGCCGCAAAATGGTTAACGATTCAATGTCCGTCGACGTACGGCCGGTTCGCGCTTTCGCGGACAACTATATTTGGCTGATCGAGGCGCCTGGGGCGCCCGGCCGCGTGGTTGCGGTCGACCCCGGTGATGCCTCGCCCGTCCTTAACGAACTGCACCGCACGGGCGCAAGCTTAGCCGCGATTCTTCTTACTCACCATCATGCCGACCATATCGGCGGCGTTCCGCGGCTCAAAGAGGCGGCGGGTGACATTCCCGTCATTGCACCCGACGACCCGCGGATCCCCACGCGGACCCTGAGTGTTCATGATGGCGAACGCTGCGACTTGCCTGAGTTGGGACTTGGCTTCGAGATTTTAGCGGTGCCCGGCCATACGATGAGTCATATTGCATTTTGGGGGCATGGCGCGCTCTTTTGCGGCGACACGCTGTTCAGCGCCGGCTGCGGTCGAATGTTCGAGGGCACACCGGTGCAAATGATTGCCTCGCTCGAAAAGCTCCGCGCGCTGCCGCCCGAAACGAACATGTATTGCGGACACGAGTACACGGCGGCGAATTTGCGCTTTGCTTTGACCGTCGATCCGGCGAACGCCGCGGCGGCTCGGCATCGCGACACACTCACCACGCCCAGTCTACCGTCGTCCTTGGGCCAGGAAAAACTCATGAATCCCTTCCTGCGCTGCGACACACCGACGATCCGCAAAGCGGTGGAGGCCCACGCGGGCCGGCCTTTGCCGGGCACAGCCGACGTGTTCGGCGAGTTGCGCGCCTGGAAAGATACCTTTCAATGATCGCCCGGGCGTGGGTGATCGCATGCTGTGGACTTTGGCTGGCCGCCTGTACCCACGAAGCGCCGCTACCGGCGCGTGAGCGGGCGCCGGTGGTGATATCCCCCTCGCCAAATGGCGAGACCGGGCCCACTCCGCCGGTGGCCGGGGCGGCGGCCGGGGCCCCGCCTTCCCTCGCCATGCCGGGGGAGTGGAAACATCATAACGGTGAGGATTACGATGACCTGTTCGACCGGATGCGGGCGGGCTTCGCCTTCGACGAGGTTCAAGAGCCGGCGATCGATCAACAGCTTGCCTGGTACGAGCACAACCCGGATTACCTGGACCGGGTCTTTCAGCGCAGCCAGCGCTACATGTATCACATCATCACCGAAGTCGAGCGGCGCGGCATGCCCACCGAATTCGCGTTGCTGCCGGTGGTGGAGAGCGCGTACGAGCCGTTTGCCTATTCGGTGAGTCAAGCCGCCGGCTTGTGGCAGTTCATCCCCGCCACCGGCCAGCGTTTCGGACTGAAGCAAAATTGGTGGTACGACGGGCGGCGCGACGTCATCGAATCGACGCGGGCGGCGCTCGACTATCTCCAAGAACTGCATGACGAGTTCAACGGCGATTGGCTGTTGGCGATTGCCGCATACAATGTCGGCGAGGCCTGGGTCGAACGGGCCATTGCGTTCAATCAATCCTTGGGTCGCCCCACCGACTTTTGGCACTTGAACCTGCCCGCCGAAACTCGCGCCTATGTGCCCAAGCTCCTCGCCATGAAACGCCTCATGGCCGAGCCCGAGCGCTATGGACTGCATTTCGCGCCGATTCCGAATGAGCCGTACTTCGCCGTCATGGATACCGACTCGCAGATCGATTTGAAGGTCGCGGCAAAGCTCGCGGGCACGAGTTACGATGAATTGATTGCGCTCAATCCCGGCTACAATCGCTGGGCCACTGATCCGGACGGCCCGCATCGGATGCTGGTACCCATCGACAATGCGGATGCGTACGAGAGTGCGCTCCAACTGCTCGAGCCCAAGGATCGGCTCCCCTATGTCGTTCATGAAGTGGCGCGGCACGAGACGCTGCCCATGATCGCGAGACGCTATGGAACGACGGCTGCGGTGCTCGAGAAGATCAATGACTTGAAGGGTTTCAAGGTGACGGCGGGCGAGACCCTCAAGATTCCTGAAATCAGCGGTACCCTCCCTGAGAAAGTCGAAATTGCCGCGGCTCGCGTGGATGAGCCGCAGATCGATTCCGCCGGCCACAAGGAGCGCGAGATCGTCTACCAGGTGCGCGCCGGCGAGACGCTGTCGAGCATCGCGCGCCGCAACAACATGCCGGTCAGCACCCTGGCCCGCCTGAACGACTTGAACAGCAGCGATTCGCTAGCGAAAGGACAGCGGTTGCTGCTCAAGACCAGCGCACGCCAGCATCACGACGAGGGGCTGGCGACCAGTCGTCGAGTGCTCTATGTCGTGCGCCGAGGCGATACCATCTTCAGCATTTCGCGCCAGTTTCAAGTCTCGGTGGATCAGCTGAAGACCTGGAACGGCATCAACCAACATCATCACATCAGGGCCGGCAAGCGCCTGGTCATGTACGTCGATACGAATCGGCAGCAGGGGTAGCGCATGGGTTTTCTGCACGGCAAACGCGCCTTGATCGTCGGTCTTGCCACGGACCGTTCCATCGCCTGGGGCATTGCCCAGGCAATGCGCCGGGAGGGCGCCGAACTCGCCTTCTCCCACATCGCGCGGATGGCCGACCGGGTCGCTCCGCTCGCCAAACAGGTGGACTCGCATATTACCTTCGAAATGGACGTGGCCCTCGATGCGGATATCGAACGCGGCTTTGCCCACCTCAAATCGCACTGGGAGCGGTTCGACATTCTGGTGCACGCCGTCGCCTTCGCGCCGCGCGAGGCGCTCACGGGGACCTTCATCGACGCCACCACCCGGGAAGGCTTTCGCGTGGCGCACGATATCTCGAGTTACAGTCTCACGGCGCTCAGCCGGGCCTCCCTGCCGCTGATGGCCGGGGGCACCGGCGCAATCCTGACCTTGAGCTACCTCGGGGCCGTGCGTTCCTTGCCGGGCTATAACGTCATGGGGCTCGCCAAGGCCAGTCTCGAGGCCAATGTGCGCTTCCTCGCTGCGGATCTGGGCGCCCACGGCGTGCGCGTCAATGGCATTTCCGCGGGGCCGATCAAAACATTGTCGGCCGCGGGGATTCCGGGGCTGCGCCGCATGCTGGCCCATGTGGCGGCCGTGTCGCCCTTGAAGCGCAACGTGACGATCGAGGACGTCGGGAATGCGGCAGCCTTCCTGTGTTCCGACCTGGCAGCGGGGATCACCGGCGAAATTACCTATGTGGACGGCGGCTTCAACTCGGTGGGCATGAATTTCCCGGCCGATGAGGGGACCTGAAACCGCCCGTCGGCGGTTCAGCCGCGCGAATCGCGGAGACGCGTCAACCGGCTTGACAGTAGCGCGTTAGCCCACATAACCGGTTTGTGGTGCACGTGCCGCACGGGCGATCGGTCGATTTAGGAAAAGCGAAGGGGCCTTCAGCGTTATGTCAAAGACATCCATCGTTCAAATGGCCGTCACGGGCGGGTTGCTGGCGGCTATTGGCGCCTGTACCACCATCCCGGTCACGACGGACAGTAATCCCACGATGTCGGTGGCGAGCTGCCACACCTATGCCTTTGCCGATGAGCACGTGGCGAACTCGGATCATCAGTCAGCGTTTGGCAACCCGCTGAACGGCGAACGGTTGCGCGAGGCGATCCAAGCAAATCTCGCTGCCAAAGGAATTCAGGCGGCCGCCAATCGGCAATCCGCCGACTGCATCGTCGGCTACGCCATGGGCACCCGGCAGGTCTTTGACGACTTCTACGGCGGTTTCGGCTGGGGGTATGGGGGAGGCTGGGGTCGACGCGGCTGGGGCTGGGGCGGTGCCTGGGGTTATGATCCCTACGTGACCAATCAAACCCGGGTTTCGGTCGATCTGTTCGATGCCAGATCGCGGGTGCCGATCTGGCATGCCAGCGCGACGCAGTCAGTGTCCGATTTGACCGGGCCCAACGCGGTCACCAAGATCAGCGCGGCAGCGTCGGCGATTTTCGCCAAGTTCCCGGTCGTTTTCGTGGCGGCTCCTCCGGCGGGCGCGAAGACCTAAGCGGAAAGAGGACGGCGTCTCAAACGCCGAAAAACAGATAGTCTATCGCGGCCATGAGAGCGCTGCGCTCGGTGGCCAGCGTCGCTATGGGTTGCTTGAGTTCGGTACGACGTATCGTGGATAACACCGGTACTAACACGAGGCTGGGCACCGATTCGATCGTGACCGCCGGCGTCAAACGACCTGCCACCGAAGCCAAGGACCCCCGCGGGACGATCGGGGCTACCACATGATCGTGACTGGAGCTCTGACCGACGCTCGATTGTAGAACCACAAGATAGGGGTAAACCCGCCGCAAGTTCGCAACAGGATTCACGAAAACGTCAAACTGCCCCATCTTCCTGCTCGTCATGAGCGCGCAGCAAGTCGGCCAAAGAGCCATGTTCGTCGACGTACTTTTGGACCGCGTCCAGATCCTGCTGGATCTCCGCCAGAAGCTTCGCGCGTTGTAATTCTTGGTAAGCATCGGCGACGGCTTTTTCGGCCACCTTGGATACATTGATGCCGGCATTCCGCGCCTTGGCATAGAGATCGGAATTCAAGGTGACGCTGACGGTTTGCTTGGTAGCGCCATGGTTGTACAAAGGGTCCCGCATGACGTCTCCGTGGGGCTACCCAGATAAAGTACACGGGTACTCAACACGTGTCTACGTCGTGGCTGCGGCCCGCTTTACGAACGCATAATAAAGCAGTGCGAGTACCGCGGCGCAGCACAGCACCCATAGGGCGAAGCGGTGCAGCGAGCCCTTCAGGAGTTCCGGGTGGTCACCCACCGTACGCCCTAGCCATGTAAGCAGCGTAGTCCAGATGACCGACCCCGCAAGCGTGGCAGCGCTGTACCAACGGAAATCCATCTTCAAGATACCTGCCGGTATGCCAATCAAATGGCGGATCACCGGCAGAAGCCGCGAGAAAAAGACCCCGGCCATCCCAAAGCGAGCCACCCAAGCCTCCGCCATGTGTAGCTTCGTAATAGAGACGCCAAAGTAGGGCGCAATACGCAGGACCAGCGGTCGACCCAACCAGCGAGAACCCCAATACATGATAGTGGCACCCAGCCACGACCCAGCAGTGCCCGCGATCACCACCCCGGTGAGCGACAGGTGTCCTTGAACATGCGCCAGATACGCGGCTGGCGGAATGATGAGCTCACTCGGAATAGGCACCAAGGTACTTTCCAAGGCCATCAAACCAGCAATGAGCCAGTAACCGCCTTCACTGAGAACGCCCAGGTACCAGCTCGAAAACTGGTGCAGCCAGTCAGCCACGCCGAGTACTCAGACCGGCCCCTAATCCAACGCCTGCGGATTGACGATCACCTTGGCCAGCGCGCGGGCTGCGACCGCGTAGTCCTGCGCCTCGCCGGAGGCGAGCTCCTGCGCCATCTGCCGCCGCAACGATGCATCCTGGGGTTGGCCTTCGGTGCCAGGATCTTCACGCACCGCCGTCAGACAGATCACATCCGCATCCCCGTCCGCGACCTCGATCTTTTCATAGACAGGCTTACCCGCCCCCGGCTTGGGCGCTTGGAATACCTCGCGGCGAATATCCTGCGGCACCGCCTGATCGGAACGCGAAACGAACTTGGGCTGCTGCGCCGTTACGTTCAAGCCTTTCGCAACCGTGTCCCAGGATTCGCCTGCCTCGAGGCGCTTGACCGCGTCCGCCGCCGCCGCCGCGGCAAGTTCGCCGCCGCGCTGTTTTTTCCATGATGCCACCACCAGGGCCCGCACCTCATCGAGACTTTTCTGCTGCGGCAGTTTATGGTCGGTGGCCAGCAGCACCACCCCCCGTCCCGCGTCCACTTGCACGATGGGACTCAAGTGTCCGTCGAGCACATCCTGGCTGAATGCCGCCTCGATCACGGCGGCCGAATGGCCCAAGTCGCCGCCGCCATCGGTCCGGCTGAAGCCGGCGATGTCGTGCACTTTCAACCCTGCTTTGCGCGCCACCCCGTCGAGGTCGGTGCTATTTTGCAACGCCGCGTCGGCGAGCTGATCCTGGGCATTGTTGAACAGCCGATCCGCCTCATTACGTCGATATTCGGCGGTCAGGTCGGCCTGCGCTTGTTCGAAGGACCGAACAGCGGCCGGTCGTATGCCATCGAGCTTCAAGATGTGATAACCGAACTGCGTTTTCACCGGACCTCGAATCTCACCCGCCTTCATGCTGAAGGCGGCGTCGGCGAACGCCGGCACCCACACCTTGCGCTCCGACCAGCCGAGATCGCCGCCCTTGTCCGCAGAGCCTGGATCCTGAGAAAACTCCTTGGCGAGCTTGGCAAAGTCTTCACCCGCCTCCGCCCGTTTGAGGATCGCCTCCGCCTTGGCCTTCACCGCCGCGTCTTCCTTCGGATCCGTGACCTGCAGCAGGATGTGGCTCACCCGGCGCTGTTCGGGCTGAACATAGCGCTCAGGCGTCTTCGCCTTCTGTTCCTCGTAGTAGGCCTGGAGTTTTGCCGGGTCGACTTGCACCTGCGACTCGAGGTCGGCGAGGCTGATCTCCACGTACCGCAAATTCACGGTTTCCGGGGTCATATAGTCCCGGAGATGGGCCTCGTAGAAGCTCTTGATCTGGGCATCATCCGGCGTGGCATCGGCGGCATACTTGGCCGCGGAGAGCGTGAACCAGGCGATCTCCCGCTGTTCGCGGATGAGTGCCTGAAGTTGCTTGAACTCGCTGGGTGTGACGAAACTCGAGCTCGAAAGCGCGGTATCGAGCTGGCGCAGCTTGACGTCGCGGCGGAACAGATCCTCGATCTCGGTGACGGACCGGCCCTGCGCTCGCAATACGGCGATGGCATGGGCTTGATCGAGTTTGCCGTCCACTTGAAACGCCGGAACCTTGGCCATTTCCTTCAATAGATCCGCATCGCTCACCCGATATCCGAGTTGGTCGGCGCGGGTGACCACCGCTTCGGTGCTGACATATTGGTCCAGCACCCGGCGCTTGATCTCATTGCGCTCCAGCTCATCGACCGAGCCCTTCGTCTGGCGCTCGATCTGCGCCAGCTGCTGCTGATAGGCCTGGCGGACCTCGCTGCTCGGAATCTCGCTGCCATTGACCTTGGCGGCATAGTTGGGCGCGCTCATGGTCCAATTGATTCCCCAGAAAACGAACACCAGACCGATTGCCCCCAGCACCACTGCGGCGAGCCAGCCTTTCAACTTGTCGTGAATCGTTTGCAGCATTGATCCTGTCCGTATCCGCACACCCGCGGCGCGGGCTTCAGCCCGCGCGGCATCGCTTCAGAGGAAATGGCGGAGTGGACGGGACTCGAACCCGCGACCCCCGGCGTGACAGGCCGGTATTCTAACCAGCTGAACTACCACTCCGCATGCTGGTGGGTGCTGAGGGGATCGAACCCCCGACCCT
>Ga0116228_10005281_pt1 | contig 11513 bp, 18 predicted proteins | sample S1TSphfallax_2_FD_89694 | JGI IMG/M metagenome (GOLD analysis project Ga0116228, IMG submission 89694) | Host-associated microbial communities from peat moss isolated from Minnesota, USA - S1T2_Fc - Sphagnum fallax MG | ecosystem: Host-associated > Plants > Peat moss > Unclassified | place...
ACCGAAAGCAAGTTGGCATGCAATTTTGGCACATGGAGCACGTCCTTGATTCTAATCCTCTTGGTTCGCCCTTTCACCATCACTTCCACAAGGATGGACCCCATTCCAATTGCCTCAACAATGATATCATCACCCATATGCATGTTGTGTGTTGGAATTACTTCATACATGTCAAATGCGGTTCTATGAGGGGTCATATGCTTGGTGGCTCCAAAGTCCATGATCCACTTGCATATGGCCTTGCAATGGTCTCCATCCTTTGTTGCAACGGCATAGTCATCATCGTCCTTGGCTTTGTTGGCATTCTCCTTCTCCTTGTTGTTGTTCTTGGCCTTGAAGCAAAATCGTGCAATGTGGCCTGGTTTGCCACAATAATAGCATGTCTTAGTGTCTTTGCGTGTAGATGTGGTCCCTCCTTTTCCTTGCGTTGACACCATCGTTGCATCGTCACCTTGCGGCTCCTTCTCCTTCCTCTTGGACACTTCGTGCATCAATCGTGCGGTCACAAACTCCATGGTGAGGTCTTGCATGGGCAAGGTCTCCAAGGTGGTGATTAAGTACTCGTAGGAGGGTGGCAAGCTCTCAAGCAAGGTCATCACAACATCTTCATCCCTCACGGGCACCTCCAAGCAAGCAAGTTGATCCACAAGTGCCTTGACCTTGTTGATGTGGTCTAAAAGGTCCTCTCCTTCTTGCATCTTGCACGTGAAGAACTTGCAGTGAATGAAGAGGATGTTGGACAAGCTCCGCGTCTCGAGGATGTTGCAAAGTGTCTTCCATGCCTCCGCGGGTCCCTTGCACCTCTTGATGTGGTGAAGTTGACTATCCACCAAGTAGGAATTCTTGTAGTCCAAAATAGATTAAAAGGCATGGAGTTGGGAGGTTAATTGGGAACTAGAATCGATAAATTCATCCATCCATTCAATTCTAGAGTAAAGTACTAGAGGTGTATTCACCACAGAGGATACCAATGGGTAACCACAAGATGGGGCATCGTCAAACTGGAGTGAACTTAACTTCAACAAAAATATCAAAAATGGCAGTTGCAAAAATTCATAGACAACTTGTTGAAATAAAGGTTACTCAATTGCTTAATGTTATAATACCAACCACATGAGTGGAAATTACTCTTACACCCAACACAAATTAGGTGGAGTATTAATTCGATCTGCATCAAACTTGGGTCGTAGATCAAAAATGGTTTTGATGGGAAGGAATTTGAGTAGAAGTTTAAGGCTACCAACAACATACTAAAGTCGTTGGGACACCCAAATGGTGTTTACCAATCCAATAATGACTACTTGTGTAAACATGATTGCATATCGAGCACTGATGAGCTCAATATCTATTGGAAGGTATAGACGTATAGATGTTGGAAATCTAGGAGGAAGATATCAAAAACCATTTATAATAACTTCAAGAATCCGTGATCGTAAAAAATGGTCATTCTGTGAAGCCAAATAAGGTAGCTTTTAAATACCTTGATTTCAAAAAAAATGTTGACCCAAATGCTCATGTTAGAATTTTCAATTTTGTAGTGAAGGCCAATGCAAAAACCTCTGAAGAGTCTATCACCAATACATTTAGCTATACACTAAGAGATACAACATCAAACTAGCGCCACAATTACATGTCACAATTTCTTGACTATATTTTTCTAGAGCTTACACATGCATTTTGCAAACATCATCGAAAGACTTAGCATGATGAGCAAATATACATGGAGTTGGATAACATAAAGTAGTGGTAGATGTGGATTAAATCCTTGCATACCTATTCCAAACTTATTGTAACAACAAATTTGTATTACAATATGGACACATTCATAATTCCTACATTGATTTTAAACACATGTAGTTCAATAAAACACCATATTCATGGTTATTTCATATAACCAAAATATGTTGATTGTAATTTTTTTATATATAATATTCGCATTGCCGCTCCTAGGTGTTGATCACTTCACCATCCATTTGGATCAAGAAGTATGTTTTCATCTTCATTTGTTGATTGAAAGTCTTCATGATAATAGTGAATGATGTTATTATCATTGTTATTATCATTTGAATCATCATTTATTTCAATAATGTTTTTATTTTATTTTTATATACTATTCTTTTATTCTTTTCCTTAATCAATTTTTGATATTATGTCAGTGTATTGATTTGGTTAATGTTTGATCTCAAAACAAGTGTTGTCATTTCTAATGCCCTTTTTCAAGTTAACTTTATGTATGTCCTAAATAATGATATTTCGTAAAATATGATTCCATCTTAAGGAACATAAACATGACAATGTTACATACATGTTGTGCATATTAAATTGAATAATGCCAGGTGGTTGGTGAAGGTCTATGATCAAGCGTTCAAAAGTTTGCCCTTGAGTTTTAAAGTTAGTTAAACAAAAAATTAGGGCAAGTGGTAGTTGATATTGATTATATTAAAAGTTTTGAGGTGTTTGATTCTTCTATGAAATGACGATATTGAAAATTTGTCATAATGGGTGTTACCAATATCACATTTTTGGGTAAACCTTCAAGATTGATGTCTTGTAATGTATTTTTTTAATTATTATTTCATTAAAATCAACTAAAATGTTAATGGGTGGATGCATCATCTCATCACATTGAAACCAATGTGATTTTTGTGAATGAAATGTTTTCAACATAACCAATGTTTCCATTTACAATTCCTAGTTTTGGGTATAGATTTTTAATAATTATTACTTTCATTCCTTTATAATTTTTTTTAAATGGTGTTAAATTTTGAGTTTTACTTGTTGGCATTGTTTGTCTTATAATATATTGAATGTCAGTACGTATCGGATTTTTAAAATAAGTATCATAGTTATATATGTGTAACATTTTTGTTTTAATTTTGTTGAATTCATTTTTATTGTGTGATGATTGATAGCATTATGTAATTCATTTCAAGGAACTATGAAGGTAATAGTCCTTCATGGATTTTCAAACGAGTTTTTAAAAATTTAGATAGAAATTTTGTTTTAAGTAATTCAAAATTTGAATCATAATTTTTTTCAGTTCTAAGGTTTTCTAGAATAGATCCATATTGGATATCTTTCATTTGTTGCATTTGTTCTGTTAAAATGATATTATTAGAGTGAATGTAGTTTTCTCACAAACTTTTATCTATGATTTTTTGTGAGTTAATTTTGTGAATGTAAAGGCTGGTTGAATGTTATTTGAATATAATGGTGTATCATTAATGGGTGGAAATTGTAAAAAATCCTTCATAAACAATATGTTTACCCCACCAAATGTTAATATGTTACTTTTGAATTTTTGTAATTTTAGATGCGTTGTACCAAACATGTTACAACCAACCATTGAAATTTCATCAACAATGATGAATTCAATAGTGGGCCAAATGTTTGTTACTAAATTTGGTTTACTCACAATGACGTGTTTATCGATAAACAAGCTTAGTAAAAAATGGATAATTGTTCCACCTACTGACAATGCTACATTAATTTGTGGTATATATATATATATGCAATGTGAAGTTTTTGTTCATTATTTGTTTTGATAAAATATTCTTGGATGGTTTTGATTATTTGTGTTTTACATGTTCCTACAACACCTGCTGCATATTGTAATTTTTGATTAATGGAACTCATTTGTGTGAATGTTTTGAATGCAATTTTTAAAAATTTATTTAACTTATATTTTTCTTTTATGAAAATTTTAATGGATATAAAGGAAAAATTATCTTTGTAAATAAATGTTATATTATTGACATTGGTATATGTTTCATTTGATCGATTTATTTCAATATTACGTATATTTCGTAATTTTGGTTGTTGTGAATTTTGATATAGAGGTGTGTGGTTTATATTTGTATATGGATACACATGTTCTCATGTTCACTTATCAATTGTTTGATTTTGTGAATGATTTAGAATATGATTCCATTATTTCATATTAAATTGATGTTCATTTATGATGTTCATATCATTTTTTTTCATTTTCTCAAGTTTTATATTTTCCATTAATTCCAAGTTTTTGGTTATTTTAGTTACATATGCATTAATACTTGTGTTACATAATAAATATTATATTTTTAGTTTTCAAGGTTTTGTTTGTGTTGTATGATATTATTTTGTATTGTGATTTCATCAATGTCTTCTTGAACCATGTTTTCAAACTCTTTTGAATAAAGAAGATTTGTTATTGAATTTTGATTTTCATCTTTATTAGATTGATAATTTATTGAAGTTGTCAATAGTTTATTTGCATCTCTAGATTTTTTACATTCATGTAAGATGTTGACATTTTTTATTACCATTTTTGTTGAGTTAGAAAAACTTAGATACAATTTGTTTGAAGTTTCCTCCCATGACATAGAAAGATTATTTTTGATATTAAATAAAGTCCGCCATGAAGAAAATATAATGGAAATTGCTTGAGCATAATTTTTTGGATCATTTTTTTGGTGATGGTATTGTGTAACTTTGAAGGATTGGTATTTTAAATATGTTATGTTCATATATATTATGAGTTTTGTATTGAAATGATTTTCATGAAATTGATGAATACGAACATTGTTGATTTTATTTGTTTTGCTAGAAATTCATGGGGGGGAATATATTTTAATGTTTTGGGTCTTTGTTGATAGTTAGTTCAAAAATTATGTATTCTAAATTTTCTAAAGTTTTGTCAATTGTAAATGTTTCAAAATTTTCATTTGGTAAATTATTATTTTCATTTTGCTTCATTTCTTTGATTTCTTGTTCATCTACCCATGTTGATAAACTATACCAAGGTATATATGTAAAATCATAAATCGATTATGTGATCCTGTAAATTTAACAAATAACTATTTGCTTTAATGGGTTGATTTTTTTGTTGACTTCCAATTGTATTCAAACAATGTATGAGTAGATGACAACTTTTATCACAATCATATGAATTTGTTTTATTCATTGTCTTTATTTTTTTCGCAACAAATTGTAATAAGAAATACATGTGTGTAATGTAGATGCATGCTTTTGTTATGTAATATGTGATGTTGTAAATCAATGATTTATTATCATTACTAGAAGCTACTATAAATTTGAGGTCATGGTTGCATCTAGATGCAAATAATATAAAGGGAAAAATTGTTTAAGCATTTGTCAATTCTTTTAATATGCAATAGTCCAACGTCATTGTCAAAATGAGTTGCATTGATTAAAGGTTGAGGAAAACTATATTTACAAAGTTTTTTTGATGTATCAATATATGATTTATAACATGTTGGATTACATTCATGATCATTACATACATTCATTCATTTACATACATCATTGTCAAATAATTCATGGAAAGTGTTTTCATTTGTGTCAAGAGGTCTTGCGGTACATGGGTGTATGTAGTCATCACATTTGTCATTTTCATTTTGTGTTATAGAATTGGAAGACTTGTACATGTTAATGTCTCGTGTGATAATGTCATTTAAATAATTAATTGTGTGTTCTCAAAGGTATTCATCGTCACGTAATGTTTGAATCAAGGTGTTAGGATTTGGTGAATCAAAGTGATATAGTAATGTATGGATATGAAAACCACCGTTTTTAATAGTTTCATAACATCCATAATATGCTTTAATATGTCTAAGCATTCCTACATTATTATTAGAGATTTTTTTAAAAATTTAAACTTGTAGCATGTATTTGAAAATAACATTCACAAGAGTGTGTACAAAAATTGCTTGAACTTTGGGATTTATAGTTGCTTGTTTGCATTATTCATTTTTAGTTAACATATTATCATCATAGAACAAGTCAAGATTATTTTTTTCCCAATCAAGACAAAAATTAACGAATGATGGACAAATGCAAAATTTAAAGTGAAAAACAAACTTGGTGTTCCCATAAAATTGATCATACTGAATATTTGATCTCTTTGTGATGCGTGGCTACTTCTAGAAGCCATGACATATTTGTTAGAGATTCTTATATAGTGTACCAAACTCGATACATTTGTTTATTCATTTATGTTTTGTGGATTTTTTAATGATTTCATCAAAATCTATTGATTGTAATTTATCCAAAAGTTCTATTTCATTTATGTTTGATGATCTACACACCATTAATTTCGCTCCAAGACATATTTATCTTTGTTGAATTATGTTAAACACAAGGAATGGAAATAGATGGTGTTTTGAAATTTTATAATGCATCTTGTCTAAATTCATGAGGTGTTTTGTATACAATTATAATGACATTTTAATTGGCATGTTTACCATTTCAGGAACACCAATTCTAAAAGGGAACAAACTAGCTAGGAAACATGCATGATATCAAAGATGGGTTGTTGTATTCATTGATCATTTTAGATTTATGAAATTGTAAGATAAATAATGATGATTATTTAAATTATATAATGCATTTTTCATATATTCATGTTGATTTATGTCAATTCCATCAAAATTTATTAATCCAAATGTTTCCATAATTTGTTCAATATGTATTTTGTTTGTTTAATTTATTTTACAATTATTCACTTGTTTGTGTAAATCAGTGATGGTTCAATGTTCTGCATTTGCCAATCCTATATTTGTTGATTTGAATATCGATCTCATAACAAGATCTAATATGTTGTTATCTAATAACAAGTTCAAATCATGTCTATTGATTGTTGTACAGTTGTATTCTATATGGTTAGAAATCAACCATGTAAGCCATATGGTTATTACAAAAAAATTCATGTTAAAAATTTATAACTTTTGATTGTTTCCATTGGAGGATGCGTATTACCAAAAAAAATGAATCGTGATAAAATCATATTAGGATTCTAATGATAATGGTATTTTTTTAGTATTTCAATTGCATGTTCAAGATCTTGTGCAAAACTTACTACATTGCCTTTAAGTGCATGTTGAACTATTATACCACCTTTGTTTATATATCTCAATTTAAATAATGTTGTTCAACAACAATATCTTGCAATTGAAGTCTCTTCAACCATTGTCAATTTTGGTAGTGTTATTGGTGCAATACCAATCCATAGACCATCAACCAATGCAAGTTTTGACATTTTGTTATTTTTTATAGAAGAATTACAAATTGTATATAGAGAAAATTTTGGTTCATTATTTGAAATACCTTTTTTGGAAAGTAAAAGTCCCTCCAATTCTAGATGTATGTGCATAGTGTCTATTATAAGTTCTTGTGGAATCATATCATAATCATTTGATACATGATGTTTAGGATTGAGTTTTAATAAAATTTTCATGTTTTTTAATGTTGTATTTAAGTCCAATATATTGCATGTTATTAATTCTTGTATGAAAGTTTTTTCATCACAAACACAACAATAATTAAATGTAAATGAAGCATTGTTTTAAGTATAATATGTTATTTTCAACTTTTATGTGTGGTGGGAAAGGAATTACTTTTTGTTGATCAATATATGTGTGTTGCTTATCTGAATTGTTTTTATTTACATCTACTTCCATATCAATATCATGATATTGGTTCGTTTTTTATTATTTATATCCACTTTGTTTGCTTTATATTTTTCTCATTTTACTTTATTCATTTTATTTTCTATTTGTGTATCAATATCATTGTATTAACATTTCTTATAAACCCGTCTTTAATATTAATATTAATATTATGTAATTCAGAATTTATTTGTTTTTTAGCATTCTTTTTATTTCTTATATCATCATTATTATCATTATTTTCTTTTTTTTGTATAATATCATTGTCCATTAATTTGAATAATTTACATATGATTTCATTGTATATGTAAAATACAAAATATAATGATAGACTTGAATTGTATTTTAAGTATGTTGATAATATGATGTTTTTGATGATGATGTATGATAATGTGTTTGAAATGGTACATTATTGGGTCACAAACAATAATGTATATAATGAAATGCACAAATTCACATTAAATTGTGGTAATTATTTTTAAAAATCTTATTATGTTTCTACCATATTTTTAAAAATATGAATGATATTTAGGTATTATGATAATGTTATTGTAACCTAATCTATATTATGAATATGTGAGTATTATAACTGTCAATAATAATTCTACCTTGATCAATTTTTTTACATCAATTAATTCTAATGTTATTTCATGTTGTTTGGAAATGAAATGTCTCCAATATTTAACATAACATTTTATGGAGACTAAAACTCCTAGATTTACTATTGCATCATTGATCAATTTATTATTTTTGTCAAACACTTCTATTGTATTTATTTATTTTATCATTTTCATTAACAATTTTTTTGTGCTTGGATGTTGCTTCAAGTGTTCTAGAAGTTTTTTTTAATTTTTATTTTAACCTTTAACAAAAAAAAATTGAATATTGTATCTTGATTTTCGTGCCAAGTCAATTTGTGCATTTTTTGTTCCAATGGTCTCTCCATTGTGATATTTTGTTTTTTATGCTTGTTCATGAATCTTGAATCATTAAGTATAATGGAAAATGATGATTAATTGTATGTATTAACAAAGGAAACTTTATTATAATTTCCTTTTGGCCCCAACCAACATAATCCTACAATTCCTATGAATAATGCAAATGACATTTCTTTTGTTTGTGGGTTGAATAAAATACTATGGTAGTTTGAACCTCGTTGTAGATTGCCCAATTTAACTTCCTTAATATTAATGACATAATATTCATGTTTTTCATATTGGTTGTACGTATTTTCAATAGTATTGTATTATTACAAAAGTAATTATTGAAAATTAATTTAGATTTTGAATTTTTAAAATAAATATAAAGTGATGAATTTCTTTTTATTTTAAATTAATTATTTTAAATTAATTAAAATTCATCACTTTATATTTCATGTTGTAAAATCAGAAAATGTCCAAGCATGGGATATTTAGAACATTTAGAAGTGCCCTCCCTTGCCCTCCCTCCCACCCCATTGATTTTTTTATTGGTAGTATGGGTGCTAGTTCACCCATTGATTTAAATTCAAAACAACATAAAAACTTGCCTTTTTTTGGTTTTTTTAGATTCCTCAGCAATAAATTTTCATTGGACCTTACAATTTTGTAAAATTCAAGCCAATTGAACATGTATCTTACACTTTGTAATATACATTTTTTATTTTTTAAAAATAGCCATTTTTTTTCAAATTCTTCTCACATAAAAAAATACTGACCTTGCACAAAATTTTAATTCACATATTTCTCCCCCTTATATATAGGATTTCCAAAAGAGGGAAGGTGCAAGAAAACTATATGAAAAATAAATAAATAAATTGCAAGGTTCTTTAACAATTTTTTAAAAAATTGGAAATAAATATTTTACTTGTTGTAATACATAAATGATCAATTCTCACTAGTTGAAATATACCTTGATTATTCTCCACCTTCTTTTTCCTACTTGCTTTCAAGCAAATGTTGTTCTTATTTTTTTATGGGAATGAATATTATGCATTATTTCTCAATTGGCCTAGAGTCACAATTCAGATTTGTAAAAAAATCAAAATCAACTTTGACAAACTGACAATTTTTTTTGGCTACAAATGCATTGAATGTTTCTTCACTTTTTTTTTAATTGGAAAGAGTTTTTTGCCTTGAGAGATTGTATGTTTGTGAAAGGCCAATTTGAAAGTTAGAGACCTTGAAAGTTCTAGTGTTTGTTTATGTGTTTTTTTTCTCATTTTTTTCACTTAATTTATAATGCTTAATATTGTTAAGAGGTGTATGTTCACGGGAATTGCATGAGGGCAATAAATTGTGCCTTGAGAGATCTAGAGTGGAATGTTTTGCTTATGTTCTATTTGGAGGAGTGGTGAGTCAAATACAAATCAATTTGTTTCTTGAGCGAACATGGGTTCTCGATCATCTTGCGTCAATGAAAGTTGTGGCTGGATGAAAGGCCTTGTAAAATATCATGCAATTGCTAAAGGGTACTTATGGAGATCAAGCTCACTTCAATTCCATAAGAGAAGGGTGCACAATTGTGGATTTGTGGATCTCTAAATGGTTCATCAAGAAATGACAATGATTTGTAAACTAGGTTGGTTGCATGTTTGGAGCTAACTAGGCGAGCAAATGGATCAAACCCTAAACCCTAACCATGTGGAAACAACTATTTCTATTGGGTGGTAGGTACATCTTCTACAATTCATGAGTTTGGTTGGGAGCTATCAATCTTGCAACAAATCATCACAAGGGCCAATGAGTTTGGCATTTGTTGAAGGAATCTAGATCATTATTTTCATAATTATATGCAAGTGTTATATGTGGAGGATGTGTATTATTTCTGAAATATGATTGTCAAGTGGGATGACTAAACACGTGGGTCCATTTTGTTCTATGAAAGTGCTCCAAGTGTGGGCAAGAGTCAAATGCATCAAAGGAGGATGTGGACTTTTGTGAGTTGGAGTTGAACATGAAAGGTTTTTCTAGTCTCGAGGAGAGTTTGAATGACTATTTAAGTGAAGAAGAGCTACAAGGTGAAAATCAATGGCTTTGTATGGGATGTCAAATTTACATTGATGCTACACACCTCTCAAAGCTCCATTTTCTTCCTCATGTTTTAAATTTCTAGATGTTCAATGCAAAGGTTTGACAAATTTTTACTTTCATTATTAAAGACCATATGTGGATTAAATATCATAAAGTTGCATGGGTGCATGTTGAAGAGAAATGGATAGAAAGAAAAGTAAAGGTAAGAAAGAAAAATGGATACTTCACGTGTTCAATTGAGCTTGTTTCAATGTACTAATGGGTTGTGAGCTTCATTCATTCAAATTTTTTACATCAATTGAAAACAATATGTGTCTTGATTAATACTTAGCTTTTGTTGTTGAAAGACCCAATTATTGTTTTGTAATTAAATCAACGTGTCGTTTATTGCTTTGATTATCATGTTTGGTTTTAGGACTTTCCTAACATTTGGAAGTCCTGTGAATTGTGTTGCTGATAATTTGTTCTACATTGTTTAGGCATGTACTTCCTAGATGGACTTTATGTTTATTCCAGATTGAGGTTAGTCACCATTCTACCCTAATACTAGCAATGTTAATTAGGGTTATGTGCTTTCGTTTCATTTATTTTTCACCAGTTGAAAGAACCTGACAAGTTGCCATATCTATGGTTTATTATTTTTTGCAAGTTCCAAAAGTGTTACTCTTAATGTCAAACTTGCCATTCATAGGATCTTGTAGTTTTACTCTCTAGAAAAATTCATACTTTGGGCACCTCCTAACATGATAGACACATCCTAGTTCCCCTACAAATTAGACACGACACCATGGATTTAAATTTGTCATCTTCTAGTGTTTAAAGATTCTTATCTCATAGGTTCTTGAAGTGACTAATTAATCACTCACTTGGTTGATTTTCTGGGTATGCAATGTATGCAATGAATCTAATACTATGTGAGTTGCCCTACATGTTTTGCAAAATTTAATGTGTAGTCTAGTATCATACAAACCTGTCCAATATAACAAGACCAAATGGGATTATATCCCATGACAAACATCCTTGAGATTAACTAATTAATTTAATGAACCTAGTTTAT